>Ga0302326_10000625_pt1 | contig 96111 bp, 71 predicted proteins | sample Palsa_T0_3_FD_202264 | JGI IMG/M metagenome (GOLD analysis project Ga0302326, IMG submission 202264) | Peat permafrost microbial communities from Stordalen Mire near Abisko, Sweden - Palsa_T0_3 | ecosystem: Environmental > Terrestrial > Soil > Palsa > Peat permafrost | place: Sweden: Abisko... | reverse complement strand
CGTTGACTCTAAGCGACGCGGCCACTGCTCTGCGCGTATCAGAACTGTTGGGCTTGATGTGGATGGATCTCGATTTCGAGGGGTTGGTGATTTACGTGAGACGAGCTTATGTGTGGGGAAGATTCAAGGAGCCGAAGTCGAAAGCGTCAAAGGCTCCCGTTCCCATGCATCCACTTTTGGCTGGCTTCCTCCTCGCATGGCGCGAGAGAACGAAGTATGCCAAGGAGAGCGACTACGTGTTTCCCAGTGTGAAGCTGAGAGGCAAGAAACCGCTGTCCGCGTCCATCATGGTGCAGAAATACTTGCGCCCTGCAGCCATCAGCGCGGGCGTGATTCGCGCGGACTGGAAGGGGCGCTTCGGCTTTCACAACTTTCGCCATTCGCTTGCGACGGCACTAGTGAAGCTGAAGGTGGACCCGAAAACCGTACAAGGAGTTCTGCGGCACGAGGACTTTGGCACAACGATGGGACTCTATGCGCAGTCCGACATGGACGCTATGCGGGATGCGCAAGGCAAGTTCCTCGAACAGTTGATGGGGGACAGAATTCACCTGCTCACGGAGCGAGTTCAGTGAGAATCATGGGTTGGATCGTGGGTTGGAAACTTCCGCTCTTCGCCACTAAGTTCTTAAGAATGATGGTGGCCAGGGACGGAGTTGAACCGCCGACGCCAGCCTTTTCAGGGCTGCGCTCTACCACCTGAGCTACCTGGCCACGTTTCGAAACCCGCTGTCCGCGGGCTGCGAGGACTGTTCGCTTCACGCTGATGGTGGCGGGAATGCGCGACCGAACGACACTGCTGCAAACGCCGGAAGCGTGCGGAACGAACTCGATTATAACAACCGCGCCGTTTTCCCTCAACGCCCGCCCCGCTTTTCTTTGCGGAGAAAAAACCGAAGCGCACAAAACAACAACGCCACGGATTTCACGGATATTCACGGATCAAAGAGCAACATCCCCATCGATAAAAAGATAAAAAGCAGTATCCGTGGAAATCCGTGCGAATCCGTGGCTGATTTTCTATCCCGCGAAACTCTTCACGAACTCGACCAGGCTGCGCAAGGCAATGCCGGATGGGCCTTTCGCGATCCAAGGTTTTTGATCTTCGGTCCACGCCGTGCCGGCAATGTCGAGGTGAATCCACGGTGTTTCTTCGGCGAATTCTTTCAGAAACATGGCCGCGGTAATGGCGCCACCCCAGCGTCCGCCGGAGTTGACGATGTCGGCGATGCCGGAGCGAATCTGCTCTTTGTATTCGTCATCGAGCGGCAAGCGCCACATTTTTTCACCGGCCTTCGCGTTCGCGCTGTGGAAGCGGTTGTACATATCGTCATCGTTGGCGAAAATTCCCGCGTTGCTGTATCCGAGCGCAACCACAACGGCGCCCGTCAGAGTGGCGGCGTCAACCAGATGCGTACAGCCCAACTGGCGCGCGTAGTAGAGGCCGTCGGCCAGAACCAACCGGCCCTCGGCATCCGTATTGATGATCTCAATCGACTTGCCCGACATCGCAATCTGCACGTCGCCCGGCTTTTGCGCTTTCCCCGAGGGCATATTCTCGGTCGCGCACACGATGCCGATGACTTTGACTTTCGGTTTCAGCAGCGCAATGGCACGCATCACCCCGATCATGGTTGCGCCTCCGGCCATGTCGTATTTCATTTTCTCCATGCCATCGGCGGGCTTGATCGAGATGCCGCCGGTATCGAAAGTGATTCCCTTCCCCACTAAACCTAAGACCGGCTTCTCAGGCGCGCCAGCCGGTTCGTAGCGCATGACGATCAGCGCGGGCGGTTCGTCAGAACCCTGCGCCACGCTCCAGAATGCGCCCATCTTTAATTCTTTGATTTTGTCGCCGCCGTAGACTTCGCATTTCAAGCCGACTTCCTCGGACATCTTCTTCGCGCGCTCGCCCAGAATCGTCGGCGTCATGCGGTTGGATGGTTCATTCACCAAATCGCGGGTGAAGTTTTGCGATTCGCCGATGATCTGCGCTTCGTTGGCCGCCTTCTCGAGCGAAGCCTTGTCGCCTCCGGCGACGACTACAGTAAGAAGATCAATCTTCTGGTCCTTGCGGTCGCTGCGATAGTAATCCGGATCGAAGTTGCCCACATGCGCGCCTTCCACAATCGCGCGTACCGCTTCTTCCGCGGGAACGCCAGTCGGCGCGATAAACGCAATGCTGCGAATCTCGCGCGACTTGAGCACGCGCACGGCAGTTCCGGCAATGCGCCGCAGATCGTAACTGGAGAATTTTTTTGCGCTTCCGCCTGAAACCAGCAGGAGGCGCTTGGCCATCAGCGTGACGGGCCGGTGCATCAGGTTGGTTTCAAATGGCTTGCCTGCAACCTCGCCGCTTGCGAGCAGATCAGCGGCTACCGATTGAACGGCCGGATCGACGGCGGCAACTTTCAGTTGCGGCTTCTTGTCTTTCCCTTTTTGGTTGGGCGAAGGCTCGGCATGGTCGAGCACCACGGCGACCAGCGATTCGGTTTCGAGTTCGGCGGGCGTAGAGATAGAAATTGTCGTCTTCATAGTTATAGGCGATGTGCGGCAAACAGAATGATCCTTCCAGTATCGTTGGCGGGGCGGGAAAAGTGCAAGCGCTCGAAGTCTGGAGAGTGGATCAGTCCAAAATCTTTACTCCCTGCGTCATCCCGAAGCACGGCGTAGTTCAGCCGCGAGAGGGATATCCCCAAGCACGATTTTCAGGGAGATCCCCGCCGGACGACCGTGAAACATTGCCACATGCGGCCGTCTGCGAGGACTTGAGCGGACTACTTCTGTGGACGCGACGTGCTGGCCCGGCCGGAAGCAATTAGGTATTGACCCTCGTCGGAGTTCACCGCATCGAGATCAAGAGTCATGGTCGTCGCACTTCCGGAGCTCTCATAACCGATACGAGCCCGAAAGTAGTATGTCTTGCCCGCCTCGGCCGTAAAGCCCGCGAATGCGGCTTCGCGGGACAGCCGCTTGAGATGCGATTGCCAGTTCGTACACAGGTGGTGCTCGCCGGGGTCGACCGGGAACGCGAGATACGAGTTGGCTCGCGTCGCACCCATCCAGACGCCATCGAGTCCAATACGAATGGTCGGATTACCCAATTCACCCGGGACTTTGTTGAACACTTCACTCACATAAACCAGCGCCTTGCCCGGCATTAGAGCTGGCGGATTGCCCGCAGTTGTCGCCGCATCAAAGTGAACTTCCTTGGGTCCGCAGGCGCCTTGAGACGCCCCAGACTCGGCATTTTGGGCAAAGGTAGAAAGTGCCAGGGAGATCGTTAAGACAGTGACCGACGCCGCGAGGACGACGATGGAATTGTATTTTCGGATGCCAGCGATTCGCATACTTCCCTCCAGCTCGAAAGGCGCCGCTTCGCGACGCCCACTCAGCTACTTTTATGATAGTCCCCAGCTACACAAAGATTTATATATTTTGGCAAACAATTGTCATCGCATACGCGTCTTTCAACCTGAAATGAGTAATTCCTGGATGATCTGAGCTGTCTCATCGGCCGGTTCGTGTGTGCGTGCACGATCATCCCCAGTGGCGGCAGCCGAGCACCTGAGATATGATTCAAAGCCGCAGCCCGCACAGGTGAGGTTTTGCATGCAGATTCGATCGAAGATTGTATTTTTCATTTTTATTACCGCTTTGGCCATGGCGCTCACTGCGCTCGTAAACCGCAACCCAACCACGGTGACGGCGGCCGCGCTCCAGGCGTCGGCGCCAGCAACAAAAGCCCCACTACCCGCAAAAGGCGCGGAAAACGGGGCAACCGCGGAGTTCTCCATCCCCGACACGACGCTGGCCATCAACTCCGACAAGCCGATGTCGCAGCGCGTCGTCCACTATGAGATTGACGCCAAATACGACGCGGCCACGCACACCGTCGACGCCACTGAAGTCCTCACCTATCACAACCTGACCGGGCAGGCGCTCGACCACTTCCCTTTCCATCTTTATCAGAATGCGTTTCAGCCCAACGCAACCTTCGTGCGCGAGGCCAAAATCGCCGGCAATCGCGACACATCCTACGACAAATGGGAAGCGAAAGAATACGGTTCGGAAACGATTAAGAATATTGAAGTCGTGGGGCAAGGGGATATGGCGCAGGGCGACCTGACCGGGCAACTGCAATACATCGCGCCCGACGACGGCAATAAAGACGACAAGACAGTCGTTGACCTGCACATGCCCAAGCCAATTGCTCCGGGCGCGTACGTACAGTTCAAGATCGCCTTTCAAACCAAGTTTCCCGAAACCCAGGCGCGCTCGGGATGGAAGCGCGACTTTGTTCTTGGTGGCCAGTGGTTTCCGAAAGTCGGCGTGTGGTGGAATGGAGCCTGGAACTGCCATCAATATCACGCCATGACGGAGTTCTTCGCCGACTTCGGCGTTTATGACGTAAAGCTCACCGTGCCGCAATACGAAGTCGTCGGCGCCAGCGGAGTGATGGTCGATGAAAAGAATAATCCTGACAACACAAAAACCGTGACCTACCACGGTGACGACATCCACGACTTCGCCTGGACCGCCAGCCCGCGCTACAAAGTCCGCGAGAGTGTATATCAATCGCAGATGGGACCGATCAAGCTGCGCTTCCTGATGCAGCCCGCTCACTGGAGCCAGGCCGAGCGCCACGAGAAAATCACCACCGAAACTCTCGACCACTTCGAAAAATGGTACGGGCCGTATCCCTACAAGACTCTCACCGTGGTCGATCCGGAGCCGGATTCAGCGGCAGGCGGCATGGAATATCCCACATTCATCACCGGCGACTCGAGCTGGTTTATGCCTGCCGGAATGTACGTACCGGAGTTGGTGGTGGAACACGAGTTCGGCCACCAGTACTGGTATGGCATGGTCGCCACCAACGAATTTGAAGACGCATGGATGGATGAAGGCATCAACAGCTACACCGAAGTCAAGGTGCTGGATTCGATCCTGGGCAAGAACACTTCCATCATGAACGAAGCTGGAGTGACTATGGGTGAGCGCGAAGAACAGCGGCTCAGCTATACCAGTTCGGCCGATCGCGATCCCATCGCGCAGAAAGCTTACGACTACTACAGTTACGGCTCTTACGGCGGCATCACCTACGGCAAGACCGCCAGCGTGCTGGTAACACTCGAAGGCATCATCGGCGAAGACACGATGGCGAAGGCCATGCACGTTTATTTCATGAAGTATCGCTTCACCCATCCCGGAAAGGAAGATTTCCTGAAGACGATCGAAGAAGTTTCCGGCAAAAATCTGCGCTGGTACTTCGACCAGGCGATCTACGGTTCCCAGGTGATGGATTACGAAGTGTCCAGCGTCGACTCATTCCCGGTGAACTGGTACGAAGAGAAGAAGGACAAGAAAGACGCAAAAAAAGACGCCAAGGATGCCAAAGACGACACGGTTTACCAATCCTACGTGTCGCTGCATCGCAAGGAAGACTTTGTGATGCCGGTCGAGGTCGAAATTAAATTCGATAACGGCGAGAAACTCCGCGAACAATGGGATGGAAAGAGTCGCTGGGTACGATTCAGTTACCAGAAAAAGGCGAAAGTCGTGTCGGCGGAACTGGACCCCGACCATAAGGTCCAAATTGACCGCAACGATTTCAACAACAGCTTCGTAGTCGAAGCCAATCCCAGACCGACAAACAAACTCTCAACCTACTGGCTGTTCGCGACGCAGTGGGTCAGCCAGGCTCTGGCCTGGTGGGCGGTTTAAACACGCAGCACTTGCAAATCGACACACGGGGATCGAGGACGGAAACGAATGAGCGAGAAAAAAGGTCTACTGAGCAGCGGCTGGGGAATGGCGATCCACAACAAACGTTATATTTTTTGGTTCTGGCTGCTGAACCTGACGCTGGCCGAGTTTGGCACGGCGGCTTTTCGCCAGAGTGCTCACGCCATCCTCGACCATAGTATGCTCGCCGATCGACTGCTGCATGGCTTCGACCTCGCGGTGATGATCGGCCTGTTCGCGCGCCCCGAGTTTGGCTCGATGGCGGCCATGTCGACCGTAGCTGGATATTTTGCTTTCCTGTTTCTGCTCTTCACTGCCCTATTCCTTCCCGGAGTTTTTCAAGGCTACGCATCGACGTATCGTCTGCCACGCGAGGACTTCTTCCGCGCCTGCGGACGAAATCTGTGGCGCTTCATCCGCCTCATGATCGTTGCCGGCATTGTGATGGGAATTTTCGCAGTCGTGCTGTTCGGCATTAGCGGCGCCTTGGTGAAAAAAGCCGGAGAAAGCACCAACGAGGTTCTGCCGTTCGAAGTACACATGGCCGGCCTGGCCGTGATTTTCCTGGTGATGACGGTGCTGCGCATCTGGTTCGACCTCGCCGAGGCCGACATCGTTTTGAATGATCAGCGCGCGGTTCGCAAATCGATCGGCGCAGGCTTCCGCCATACTTTCCGAGCCTTCTGGCGCCTGCTGACCAGCTACGTTGTGACCACGGTTTTCGCGGCGGTCATATTAGTCGGCGGCCTCTGGATCTGGATGAGGTTGGTTGGTCCCGAGCATTGGTTCGACGCGTTTATCGTCAGCCAGATCATTTTGATTCTGCTGTTGATCCCGCGCTTCTGGCAACGTGGAATCGCAGTTTCATACTGGCAACAGAATATGGTGGTGCCCGTCGTGACGTACCCGTCCCCATTCCTGGACCCGAAGCCAGTCGTTGCGGTAGTGGCAGCACCGCCTTCGCCTGCGCCGGAAGCAGTGTAGCCCAGGAAATTATTTAGGCTTCGCGGGCGCCGGGGTTGGCTCTTGATCCGCGTCCGCTTTTTGTCCGAGATCCAGACCGAACTTCGGGTCGGAGCGCGTTCCGCTCACCTTGAACGGCACTTCGGTTCCGGCTCCGTGCTTATTGAAGAACGGGTCGGCCGCTTTCAGCACAAGCGATTTCCACCCCGTCACCATCTGCGACAACTTGGCGTCGAGCCGAAGCTTGCCGTGGAAATCGAAAGTGTCGCCATCCATACTGTACTGGCCGGCAACATCCGCTTGCGTGCCCGGAACAGCAAATTGCAGCACCGGAAATGTAAACATCCCCGAGTCGAGCCGAAATGTGCCATTCATTTCTGACGGCACGCCGATTTCGGCGTGTTCCTTAGCCGCTCGGGGCTCTCCCCGGCTGCGCAGGCTGAGCGAGTCGATGCGGTCCTGAATCTTCTGGCTCGAAAAGACTCCCGCGGAGATCCGGAAGTTGCCGTCAAGCTTCAAACGATTGGCTACGTCCTTGGGCCCCGGCATCAGGCTCATTTTCGTTTTCAGCTCTACCGACCCGCTAATGATCGGCGGTTCAGTCTTCACTGCAAGTTTCAGCAGGTCCTCGATGCGAGCCTGATCCATCACAACATTCAGTTCGATGTCGTGGCCCGGCGGATTCCGCATACGAATCACCTTCCCGTTCGCCGTGAAAGACGAATGCAGAAATCGCGCCTTCACCGGATCGAGATAGGTGTCGCCGTCGGTGCCGTCGACAATCGCGTGAAAGTCGGTGTGCAGAGCCACCGGATGTTCGCTGATGTCCAGTCGAAAATCAGGCGTATCGGTCGTGCCGGAAACTTCGATTCTCCCCAGCGTGCCACCATACTTTCCCGTCGATGACAGAATTCCTTGAATTCCCTTCAGCGTACCAAGGTCGGCATGGGTGAATGAGTAGTCGCCAGCCACGGGCGTTTCGCGCGGAGCATCTTCGCGAAAAGGACCAAAGGTTCCGGTCGATTGGATATTTCCGACCGGCTTGGGATTGACCAGAGTCGCTTCGAAGCGCAGCGGCTGGCCCGGGCCAATCTCTTTCATATCGAGATGACCGATGCTAAACACCAGCGGCTCCTTGCCCGGCTTCGATGTATTAATGAGCAGTTCGGTATCTTCGCAAACAAACTTGTCGACGAAGATGCTCGTCTTCTTCATCGTCTTCCTGCCCGACTCATCGCCCATCTCGTTCAGCCGTCTCTGATCCTGTTTCGGAGGCACGTTCAGCACCATGCCCTTCACGTAAACCGCGTCCACGTGCATGGGCGACCGAAACAGACTGAGCACTCCGGTATGAAAGCGAAATTCCTGCACACTGATCAGCGCTTGCACGCCCGGCTCACTGGGATTGGGATCAGTCGGTCCGAAAATATTCAACCCCTTGCCCGAAACATTCAGGCCGTCGCCGAGCCACACGTCCAGCTCCGCCAGTTCGACCTTGGTCTTGAAGCGCGCAGAAAGAGTCTCAATGACCCGGTCGCGCAGGATGGGTTGGGCGTGCGACAGAAAGTAACGAACATAGACGAACCCAGCAATCGCCAGAACGGCCAGGGATCCGGCGATCCAAAGCCATGGACGCCGGCGGCGTCTAGCGGCAGGAGCTCGAAATGCGGACTCGCCGGATTGATCCGAAGCGGAAGTCACCATCTCATCTATTAGAACCTGAAGCAGGCCAGAGGCGTCAATCGGGGCGTTGCTGTAAGCTCACATGCATTCCCGAAGTGCAAGTACCTCACAACAACACGATCGAGATGCCCAGATTGCGCCGCCCCAGGTCAGCGTCGCTCTTCAACGCGGAATTTGCCTGCAAAAGCCGCCAGGTCGCATCGTCGCTCTTCGACCAGTTCTCTCCGAAAATGCAGCCGCGAATCTGACCACCCTCCGCCAGTTCGTGCAAACGCCTCTGCACTGAGATGCGAATATCGCCCCCAGCGCCGCTTGACCCGTAACCGTGAATGATCTTAAGCAGTACGGCGCTTCCGTGCCGTGCCAGCGCGATCTCGCGATCCAGCCGCTGCAGCGCCTCCTGCACCGAAGGCATATCAGACTTGAGGTTTACGGTTTTGATGGCGTGGCCCTCAGATCGATCACTGCCAAACTGCTGGCCCACATGGGTTCTCGCCGCCTACGACTTCCGGCTCCTGCTGATCGCTTCCCTCGCCTCTTTATCCGCCGTCCGCCGCCGGTCAGTTTCGCGCTTGTCCCAAAGCTGCTTGCCCTTGGCCAAAGCCAGTTCTACCTTGACTCTCCCGTTCTTGAAGTACAGTCGTGTCGGGATCAAGGTCAGTCCCTTTTGCTGGGTCTTGCCGATCAGCTTGCGGATCTCTTCCGCGTGCATCAACAATTTCCGTGTCCGCAAGGGCGCATGGTTGTGAATGTTGCCGTGCTCGTAGGGGCCAATATGTGCATTCAGCAGCCAGACTGCATTATCTTTGACTAAGCCGTATGAATCCTTGAGGTTAGCCAGGCCGCCCCGGACGGATTTGACCTCGGTACCGGTCAAAACCACCCCGGCCTCAAATTTTTCCAGCAAGAAGTAGTTATGTGAAGCGATCCTATTAACAGCAGCATCCCGCTCGCCCGCGGCGGTGGGATCGCGGCGCGGGGATTTTTCCGGGTTGGACTTGGTTTGGTGAGTGGATTGGCGCGCCATGGATTTAACGAGTAGTTATCTTTATCTTAGCGCATCACTTCGGCTTCCGCCTTTGGGGCGTTCGGCTCCCGGAGATCAAAGGTTCGGGTATCAGATCCCGGAAGCCGGACTGCTGGAGCCGGAAGCCGGCTCTATTAGTCCTACGACCAAAGAGTATAACTCCCGTGTGCACAAGCACTTCGGGAGCAAGAAACGGCGATGTTATAATCGCGTCACCGAAGGTTTTTTTGAACATCGAGCGGATTTCCCAGTCCAAAAACCGTTATGCAGCAGCGCAAATGTGGGAAGCTACTTGTCCGGCGAAGGCTGTAACTGAGAGGATCATCTCGTGAGGATTATTGAATGAGACGACTGATGCGCCCGGCCTTCATGCGCCTAGCAATGACCCGCCCGGCACTATTCTTGCTGCTGGTCGCCGCCATAACGCTCCCAGCCATCGCCGACAACGCCAAGAACCTTTACGCCAAGGGCGAGGACGCCGAGGCTCGCCAGAACTACGAGGCGGCCTACGGATTCTTCAAGCAGGCCTACGACCTCAAGCCGAAAGATCTGCGCTATCGGACATCCTTTGAGCGGGTTCGTTTTGAGGCTGCCGCCGCGATCGTGCACAACGGCCAGAAGTTGCGCGATGACGGCAAGCTGGAAGAAGCCGTCGCCGCCTTCCAAAAAGCTCTGACCATCGATCCTTCTCTATTCATCGCTAAGCAGGAACTGGCCCGCACCCAGAAGATGATCAACGATATTCACAATCCTCCGCCCCAGGCTGCCGGCCCACCCGCCGGCCTGGAGCGCAGGGTGCACGAAATGGCTGGCCCGGTCGAGTTGGCTGCCATCTCCAATGTCCCCGTCGCCCTGAAGATGCAGAACACCAAATCCGATGTGGTCTACCGCACCATCGGCCAACTGGCGGGGATCAATGTGCTCTTCGACCCCGACTACACTCCCAAACCCATCAACGTTGAACTCAACAGTGTGTCCCTCGAAGATGCACTGGAGATCACCGCCCTGTCGTCGAAGACCTTCTGGCGGCCGGTGACGTCGAATACGATTTTTGTAGCCACCGACAATGCGGCCAAGCGTAAGGAACTGGAACAAAGCGTCCTCAAGACTTTCTATCTGACGAATCTTTCCGCCCCCACCGAACTGCAGGATGTGGTGAATGCAATTCGCGCCGTGCTCGATGTGCAGCGCGTGCAGCAGTTGCTCTCGCAGAATGCGCTGGTGGTGCGCGGAACGCCCGACCAGATCGCCCTGGCCGAAAAACTGGTGGAAGACCTCGACAAGGCCCGCCCGGAAGTCATCATCGACATCGATGTAATGCAGATCAGCCGAGACAAGTCGCGCACCCTGGGCTTTAATCCACCCACCAGCGCCACGATTACACTGCAGAACAACCTCACCGCCTCATCGACCAGCACCACCACAACGGGAACTTCATCCACCACTTCCGGAACCACCGGAATCAGCCTGAACACTCTGGGAGACCTCAACGCCACCAACTTCCAGGTGACGATTCCCTCCGCCAATCTGTCGGCCGTCATGGGTGACACCGATACCAAGCTGATCCAGAGTCCGCAGATTCGCTCGCTCGATAACCAGAAGGCGTCTTTGAAGATCGGCGAACGCCTGCCCGTGGCCACCGGTTCGTTTCAGCCGGGCATCGGCGGCGTAGGCATCAACCCGCTGGTGAACACGCAGTTTCAATACATCGATGTCGGCGTAAATATCGATCTCACCCCGCACGTCCACGCGGACCGCGAAGTCTCGCTGAAAATCACCATGGAAATCTCTTCCGAGATTGGCCAGGCCAGCATCGGCGGCATTACCCAGCCCATCATCGGGCAGAAGAAAGTCGACCTCGGTGAAATCCGCCTGAAGGACGGCGAAACCAGCCTGATCGGCGGCATCATGGACGACTCGCAGACCAAGTCACTCGCTGGCATCCCGGGCTTGGCGCAGATTCCAATCTTGAAGTATCTGTTCGGCCAGGTCTCCCAGGACCACTCCAACGATGAGACCGTCTTCGCCATCACTCCGCACGTCATCCGCGGCTCGGAGGTAAGCGCGATCAACCAGAGCGCCATCGATATCGGCACGTCGGCCGTGATCCAGCTACATCATTCCGGCAAAGTGCTGCCTGCTCCGGCGCAGCCGCCAAGCCCGGCTCCCACAGGCCAGGCGCCCGCACCGAACGGCTCGCCTGCTTCGCCTGCTTCTCCGAGCGGCACGGCCAGCTTCCTGTTTGATCCGCCCACCATTCAGACGACAAAGGGCAACACGTTTGTGGTGAATCTGCTGCTATCCGGCGCCCAGAACGTGCATACCGTTCCGGTGCAGCTGAACTACGATCCGAAGATGCTGCAACTGATCAACGTTTCGAATGGCGGCTTCCTCTCGCAAGATGGCCAGATCGTAAGCCTGGTTCATCGCGAGGATGAAATGATCGGCCAGTCGCAGATTACCGCCTCGCGACCCAGCGGCGCCGGCGGAGTTTCCGGGCAGGGCGCAGTAATCACCATGACTTTCCAGGCGAAAGCCGACGGACAAACCCCGCTGACCATCACCCGAGGCGGAGCCCGCGACCCCGGCCTGCAAGCCATCACAGTCAACGGCGCCCAGGCCTCCGTCACGGTGCAGTAAACACGGTTCAGTAAACCATGGCGCTTCATCAATCCCATCCCGGCCCGAACGCAAAGCCGCAACGAGGCTTTACGCTCATGGAATTGATCGTCGCCTCGGCGATCCTCTCGATTCTTACCCTGATGGCGCTGCCTCTGGCCCGAATCACCATTCAGCGCGAGAAAGAGAAAGAACTCCGCCGGGCCTTGTGGGAAATGCGCGACGCCATCGACCGCTACAAAGACGCGGCCGATCGCCAGGCTTTCCAGATCAAGCTGGACAGCGGCGGTTATCCGCCCACGTTAGAGGAACTGGTCAAGGGAGTCGAAATTCAAGGCGACAAGAAAGTTCGCTTCCTGCGTTCTATCCCCGTCGACCCCATGACAAAAGGCAAAGAGTGGGGCCTGCGCTCGATGCAGGACGACCCCGACTCCACATCCTGGGGCGGACAGAGCGTGTTCGACGTCTACACCAAATCCGAAGGCACCGCCCTCGACGGATCGAAATACAAAGATTGGTAAAGAGACTGGCAAAATAAAGGCTGACAAAGTAAAGACTGACAAGAGTGGCGCAGTTTGGCTCTGACAAGCAAACAACGGCTGGCGGGAAGCAAACATCGTTGGCGTCATCCCGAGCGGAGCCGTTCTTCAGGCGAAGAGAGGGATCTCCCGCAGCACGGTCCCGTCAAGACCAGTTGGCTTTTCTAACAACGAGAAAATGATAGTCCGTGCCAACAACTCGGCCGTCCTGGCGCCAAAACCGGCGACCGCCCGCGCCTTTGCCCGCACCCGCCGTAACCGCACCCGCGGCTTCACCCTGCTCGAACTCATGATCGTCATCACCATGATCATGATTCTGATGTCAGTAGCCGTCCCCATCTACAACCAATCCATCGTGCAAGCCCGCGAATCCGTTCTGCGCTCAAACCTCGCCACCCTGCGCAGCGTGATTTCGCAATACACCCTCGACAAACAGAAAGCCCCCCAAGGCCTCGACGACCTGGTTCAAGCCGGCTACCTTCGGCAGATTCCACTCGATCCCATGACCAAGCAGCCCAACTGGGAAGTCAAAGAGGAAGACGTGCTGATGGCCGTCGACCAGCAAGAACCCGGCATCGACGACGTCCACTCCGCCTCCAGCGGAATCGCCAGCGACGGCACCGCCTACAGCACCTGGTAACTCCCGAACCCAGCACAAATCAGGCTGCCCCATCCGTCGCGCTTTTCGACGGATGGGAACCACAACCGCGTACACCATGAGGTGGTTGGCGCAGCCCTAGCTCGACTGCCTTCCAACCAACGGCGTCATCCTGACCGGAGCCGTTCTTCAGGCGGAGGGAAGGATCTCCCGCGCGCGCAGGCCCGACGGAGCTACCACTCCGTGGCCTTGTCGGTCTCATTCGGCTTTTGCAAAGAAGCAGAACCCTTAGTCTACTTCTTTTTCTTTTTAGGCGGGAGCCTGTAGAATCGCGGTCGAAAGATTCTTGAAGTCTCCAGCGCCTCCGTCCCTTCCCTGTATTCGGGTTGTTTCATAAGTCACCTGATGGCTAACAGCAAAGACAGAAGACTCGCACGACGCAAGGCAAGAATCGCTGAAGGCTCACGGGCCGACCGACCAAGGAAGCAATCCAAACGAAGCGCAAATGAGCAGGATCAAACTAAATATAGACAGGAGGACGCGAAGCCCGTTTCGACAGTCCTCCCTCAGAGGAATCCAGCTATGGTACAGACACGAAATCCCAACGCAAAATGGTACAACTCCACGGAATGGTGGAAACATCGTTCCCTCGAATGGTGGAAAGATCGTCTGGAGGTTGTAGCAATCGTTTTCGGCGTTTTCTATGCAATCGTCACCTTCCTCATGTGGCATGACAGCCACAAAAACTTTGCCCTTGATCAGCGAGCGTGGCTAGGCATCTATAACGAGAAGACACAGATCTCTCAAAGCAAGAACAACGACCTCCCCGGCATTAAGCACATTAGTTTCTGGGTACGTAACTCAGGAAGAACCCCAGCGCTCAACATAGACGGGTTCGTTATCGTAACAACTGCGGCGTACGATCAGCCCGTCCCGAATTATGAGACGCTCATGGCCGCACACGGATGGACGGAGAAAACGCAGGGCATCACCTATCACCACCCTAAGCCCGGAGAACCTTACGTTCTTGGGCAGAATATTGTAATTGGAGACATAGTTGCCCCTGGTTCGGAGGGACCTTTCGACATCGACTTTAACGCCATCAAGGACAATACTCTTAATCGGGAGGCTCCTGACGGGTCCACTTTGTGGGTATACGTTCTGGGAGCCTTTACGTATGACGACATTTATAAGCATGACTGGACTTACGAATCCGCCAGACACAAAACTACTTTCTGTCTCGTTAATCACATGCCCTATGAAGGGTTCGCTTCGTGCCCTAGTGGGCAGACAATGAACTAGCAATGCTGTCCCGGCAAGTACGGTAAGGACTTGGCTCGTCCAGCATTGCACCCCCACGGGCAAAGGATTTCCACAGACCAAGATGTGACGTCCAACCTTGCCATTGGCCTTGAAAGAGCACATCATCGTCAAGGCGGACGCAGTACATAGAACAGCCGAGCGAAACGCTGCAAGTCCTTTATTGTCAATATCTTGACCTCTAACCCCTTGGCGTTCAAGATTTTGCAGACCATTTTTGCGAACCCCGCGCCACTCAAGGCTTTTCAAGGAGTGGGGGGAGGGGGGGCATCCCTCCAGATCGGCAATTTCGTGAAATGAAAGCGCTCTAGCAAAGCAACGTTCCCGTTCGCCGCAAACTTTTTTCGCGCGATGATTTCCACAATCTGTACTCGCCAGCACGGAGCAAGTAACATCTAGTCATGCCCGTTGAAACCGAAACTCAGGCCCCCACTTCCATTCGCGCCCCCCGCGGCAACTCCATCATCTGCAAAGGCTGGCAGCAGGAAGCCGCCATGCGCATGCTCATGAACAATCTCGACTCCGAGGTTGCCGAGCGTCCACAAGATCTTGTCGTCTACGGCGGAACTGGCCGTGCCGCGCGCAGTTGGGAAGCCTACCACGCCATCGTTGCCACCCTGAAAACTCTGGCCAACGATGAAACTCTGCTAGTGCAGTCCGGCAAGCCCGTCGGCGTTTTCAAGACGCACGATCACGCGCCCCGCGTGCTGATTGCCAACTCGAATCTGGTCGGCCACTGGTCGAACTGGGAGAAGTTCAACGAACTCGAACGCGCCGGCCTGATGATGTACGGCCAGATGACCGCCGGCTCCTGGATTTACATCGGCTCGCAGGGAATTGTGCAAGGCACGTTCGAGACATTTTCCGCCGCAGGAGAAAAGCATTTCGGCGGCGACCTCGCCGGCAAACTGATCGTCAGTGGCGGCATGGGCGGCATGGGCGGAGCGCAGCCCCTTGCCGCAACCATGACGGGCGCGGCTTTTCTAGGCATTGACGTCGATCCCGAACGCATCAAGAAGCGCCTGAAGACCGGCTATTGCGACTTCATGGTCACCACGCTCGACGAAGCCCTCCGCATTCTGAAGAACGCGATTCGCAAGAAAGAAAATGTTTCTGTGGGACTGGTCGGAAATTGCGCGGACGTTCTTCCGGAGTTGGCCGAGCGCGGCGTTGTCCCCGACATTCTCACCGACCAGACTTCCGCGCACGACCCGCTGAACGGATACGTGCCGAACGGCATGACCCTCGCGGAAGCTTTCGAGTTACGGAAGAACGACCCGCAGGCGTATCAGGAAAAATCACTCGACTCGATCGCGCGCCATGTGGAAGCCATGTTGCGCCTCCAGAAAATGGGCTCAGTCACGTTCGACTATGGCAACAACATTCGCACTTTCGCCTTTCAGCGCGGCGTGAAGAATGCCTACGATTTTCCAGGATTCGTGCCAGAATACATTCGTCCGCTGTTCTGCGAAGGTCGTGGCCCATTCCGCTGGGTCGCGCTCTCGGGCGAACCCTCTGACATTCACGTCACCGACGAACTCGTCCTAGAGATGTTTCCCGACAACCGTATTCTGCGCCGCTGGATCGACCTGGCACGCAAGCGCATCAAGTTCCAAGGCTTGCCCGCCCGCATCTGCTGGCTGGGCTATGGCGAGCGAGCGCAATTCGGTCTGGCCATGAACGATCTGGTGAAGAAGGGCAAACTCAAAGCTCCGATCGTGATCGGCCGCGATCATCTCGACTGCGGCTCGGTGGCGTCTCCCTTCCGCGAAACCGAAAGCATGAAAGACGGCTCGGACGCCGTTGCCGACTGGCCGCTGCTGAACGCGCTGCTGAATACGGCAGCCGGAGCATCGTGGGTGTCGATTCATAACGGCGGCGGCGTCGGCATTGGCTACTCCCTGCACGCCGGCCAAGTCACCGTCGCCGACGGCACCGACGAAATGGCCAAACGCATCGAGCGCGTCCTGACCACCGACCCAGGAATGGGCGTTATACGCCACGTGGACGCCGGCTACGAAGAAGCAAAACAGTTTGCGAAGAAAGAGGGAGTAAAGGTGCCGATGGGTTCTTAGACTCTTGGGTGTTTTTGGCTGGGGGCAACTTTGAAAGAGCGAAGGAGTTTTTCAGGAAGACTTGTCAACCTGTGCTATCTCGTGGGCTCGGCACTCTTGATTTGCATAGTCGGAGTGGGAGCGTCCGTAATAACGGAAGTGCGCCACCTTAGCCTGATGTGGGTGTTCTTAAGCGGGATATCCATTGTGTTTGTGGCGTTTGCCAGGGAGGAATACCGAAAAGAATTTCGGTCCGGCCGCTTTGTACTGTTCGTCTGCTGCTGGCTAGCGGTAAACGTATTTGTAGTTGTCGTCGTCCTAGGTTCCTTTGGGTGGCTGTGTTTGATAGTGGCGTTATTCCTCGAGCAGATCGCCTTCTACATGACAGCTTATTGGCTTTTCGGTTTGCTACCACCCCTGCGCGCTCGCGGTGAACAGTGAGCCCCATGCTGAGCGTGCAACCCTTACAGGCCTATTTCGCCTGCGCGAGTTCTTAGCCACTTGCCCGTCAGCAATGCTCGCTTCGCATACGAAGGTAATCGCCCGGGAACATGATCGCAACACCTTCGAACTTTTTACTTCGATAAGGCCCGAAGTGTCGAATATCGCCCGTCAACAGATGAGTGGCTTCGGCCTCGATAGCAGCCATGAGAATCGGCACATCTTTCTCAGGCAGTGAGATTCCGCGCGGAAGAGTCCCGCGGCTGGCTTCAATCAGAAGAATCGTTGCTGACAGCCTTTTCAGTCGCACCCTCTGATCCTCTTCTGCGAGATTGATTCTGGCTTCTTCTAATGCGTAACGGGAACTGCACAGCGTTGCATTCTTGAGTTTCCAGAGTTGGAGAAGCCTAGAAGCAGGACGGTATGCCGCAGAGAACAGGACGTTGGCGTCGAGGAAGAGCCGGTCCATTTAGGACTGTCGCTGGTGAGGAATCGAATCTGGATCGAGGCCCAACTTCCGGACGTCCTTTCGCGCCTTGCGGTAGTCGGCCGCATCGATGGCATTGGATAGCAGAAATTCCGCCTTGCGCTCGGGGCTGTAGCGCTCCACCGGGATAACCATCGCGGGACGAATCAGAATCCCGTCGTCAGTCTCCTCGGCGACCACGATGCTGCCTTCCTCGATGCCGAAGCGCCTGCGCAAGTTCGCCGGCACAACGATGGCGCCACGTTTCCCGACTCTTGCTGATTGCATATTTTCCCTCTGAATGTCTGATTATAAGATATGCCCGACATTCAGACAAGCCGCCCTTCGGTCGGCCATCAGCCGGAAGCAACGGCTCCCCACTTGAGAATTTCTGATTCGACCATGGGCGTTGTTATTTCGCCAGTGCGTCGCGCACGGCCTCGTACGCGGGCTTCTTCTGATACTTGTCATCCCACAGCAAGGCCCATCCCAGCCCCTTGTAGTACAGCGGGATCCAGGATTGCTTGTCGGTGACTCCCCAGGTTTGGATTAGCTTGCAGGCGGGTTGCTGTACGCAGAGAGTGGTGATTTCCCCATAGAGCTTGGCTTGCGCGGCGAGCGAGGCCGCGCTCGAATCATTGAGCCGGATGTCCAGTTCGGTGATGTGCAACTCCAGGCCAAGTTTTGCGAAGCGCTCCAGATTTTGCGCGTACGACGCCAGCTTCGCCGGATCGTCGAACTTCAGGCTGACGTGATTCTGAAATCCGATTCCGTCAAGCGGCACGCCACGCTTCTTGAAGTCTTTCGCCATGGCATAGATGGCGTCGGACTTCCGGTTGACTACTTCCGCGTCATAGTCGTTGTAAAAGAGCTTGGCGTTCGGGTCGGCATCGTGCGCCCAGCGCAGCGCCTGTTCGATGTACTCCGCGCCTTTCCCCCCGCCGATCCCAGGCTGGTCGTGCCAGATTGTGTTGCGCATCGAGCCGTCGTCGTTGAAGGCTTCGTTGACCACGTCCCAGGCGTAAACTTTCGAGGCATAGTGCTTCATCACGGTGGTGATGTGGCCGTGCAAAATCTCGGCAAGTTGTGCCGGAGAGCAGCCACCTTTCGTGACCCAGTCCGGCACCTGATCATGCCAGACGAGGGTATGCCCACGAACCACCATGTTATGAGTCTGCGCAAATGCAACCAGCGCGTCGCCGCCCCTGAAGTCGTAGGGATTCGGATCGGTGTCAGGCCGCGGATGAATGGGACCGAACTTCATCTCGTTCTCCGCCTGCAGTTGGCTGAACTCCGAACCCAAAATGGCGGCGTAATCTGCCTCCCTGAGATACTTGGAAGCGGCAGCCGCACCAATCGTGATGTGATGCGCAGCGGCAAGTTCACACAACGTCGAATCCGGTGGAGTTGCTCTGTGCGGCGCCGCAGCAGATGGCTGCAAGACCAATCCACACAGTAATGCGGCCATCATGGTCCGAGGCCAGACAGAAGGGAAAGAATCGAATCTTGTTTTACGTTGAAACCAGGCAATCGTCATGATCGAGCCTTTCGATCGGATCTTAGGCTGGGATAGGATTTCACACAATCCGAGAAGAACGCAAAAGCCAAACCCAAAACCATCAACCACGAAGGACATGAAGGTTCACGAAGGAAACGCCTTTTGCCATTTGAGTGCTGCTAAACTAGAAGACACGCGTGGCCCCGAAACGACAAGCTTCCCTGGTGAATTCGCTTCTTCTGGTCAACATCGGCCAGCTTCTCACGCTGCGCGGCACACAGGCTAAACCCGGCCCCCGCCGCGGCGCTGCATTGCGGGATCTTGGGATCATCCAAGACGGCGCAGTGCTCTGTTTGGGGGGCAAGATCGTCTCCGTGGGCACCACCAAAGATGCTCTGCGTGATCCCTGGCTCAAGCGAAATCGCACAAGGGTTACCGAGATTGACTGCGCCGGCAAGGTGGTGCTGCCGGGTTTTGTCGATTCGCATACCCATCCGGTCTTCGTCGGACCCCGGCTGGTGGATTTCGAAAAACGTGTCGAAGGCGCATCCTATGAAGAGATTGCGGCCGCGGGCGGTGGCATTCGCTCCAGTCTGGAAGCAGTGCGCAAGGCGACCAAGGGTGCGCTGATCGCGAAGGTCGTGACCGCGCTGCAAGAAATGGCTTCCCACGGCACGACTACCGTGGAGACCAAATCGGGGTACGGACTCACGGTCGAGTCGGAACTGAAGTCACTGGAAGCAATTAAGACCGCGGCTGCGCGCTGGCCTGGCACCGTAGTTTCCACCCTGCTCGGAGCCCACGTCGTCCCAAAAGAATTTCAGGGCTGCTCACAAAAGTACGTTGAGATCGTCTGTAAGGAGATGATTCCAGCGACGGCGAGGCGGAAGCTTGCCCGGTTCGTGGATGTGTTCTGCGACCGGGGAGCATTTACGGCCGAGGAAACAGAGCAGATTTTTGCAGCGGCGGAGAAGCACGGGTTGAGCGTCCGGGCACACATGGGCCAGCTTTCGGAAACGATTCTGCGGCCGTTCCTGCGCTTCAATCCCGCGTCGTTCGACCATATGGACCATGTGAACGACGATGACGTCGCGGCGTTGGCCAAACACGACACCGTCGCCACGCTGGTTCCGGGCGCAAACTATTTTCTGGGGATGAAAGATTATCCGAACGCGCGCCGGTTGATCGATGCCGGCGTTCCGGTGGCGCTGGCAACGGACTATAATCCGGGCACATCGCCGACTGTTAGTATGCCGATGGCCATGTCGCTGGCCTGCACGCATATGAAGATGTCGCCCGCGGAAGCAGTCACGGCGGCCACGATCAACGGGGCATGGGCTCTGCGCCTGACCGGACGCAAGGGCAGCATCGAGCCGGGAAAAGACGCTGATTTGGCTGTATTTGACGTCACCGACTACCGCGAAATCCCGTACTGGTTCGGCGCCAATCGTTGTTCAACGACGATTCTGAACGGCGAAGTGGTGTCTCGCGAGTGAACTTTTGCCAAGCACTATTCGTATGAAGCTGGAGCAGAGTTGTGCAAGCAGGCTCGCCGCGACGGCTGCCATAATTTCCAGGCATGGCAATTTAAGGAAACCATCTGACTCGAGCAATCTGATTCAAACAATCCGATTCAAGCAATCTGATTCAATCTCCCGAGGAAAAAACATGAAGCGCATTCTTGCAGTAATGACCTTTATCGTGCTCGCACTCTCGCTGGCGTCCGCGCAGCGGCTACCCGAACTTGCCCGGCCTGATCACTACAAGCTCACGTTCACGCCAGATATCGACAAGGCCAAATTCGAGGGCGATGAGACCATCACGATTCGAGTTCTGAATTCGACCTCCGAGATCACGCTGAATGCAGTCGATATCGACTTCCATGATGTCACCATCGCCAGCGGAGGCTCGACGCAGACCGCGAAGGTCACGGCCGAGAAAGACAAAGAAATGGTGGTGCTGAGCGTTGAGAAACCGCTGGCCGCGGGGCCGGCCACGATCCACATTACCTACTCCGGCATTCTCAACGACGAAATGCGCGGTTTGTACCTGGGCAAGGACGACCAGGGCCGCAAATATGCCGCCTCGCAGTTTGAAGCCACCGACGCGCGGCGCGCCTTCCCGTCATTCGACGAACCCGATTACAAAGCTACGTTCGACATTACCGCCGTCGCCGAAAAGGGGCTGGTCGCAATCTCGAACCAGAAGATCTTATCCGACACGCCCGGCCCTGGAGACAAGCACACTGTGCATTTCGCTACCACTCCCAAAATGTCGTCTTACCTGGCGGCGCTGGTGGTCGGCAACTTCGAGTACATCGAGGGCGAGGCTGACGGCATTCCGATTCGCGTCTACAGCACGCCGGGAAAGAAAGAGATGGGCAGGTTCGCGCTGGATGCCGCGTCCTACATCCTGACCTACTACGATAAATATTTCTCGATCAAGTATCCGTATGGGAAGCTGGACCTGATCGGACTGCCGGATTTCTCCGCGGGCGCGATGGAAAATACCGGCTGTATCACCTTCCGCGAAGTGATTCTTTTGATCGACGAGAAGCAAGGCTCAGTGGGCCTGAAGAAAGAAATCGCCAGCGTCATCGCGCATGAAATGGCGCACCAGTGGTTTGGCGATCTGGTCACGATGAAGTGGTGGGACGACATCTGGCTCAACGAAGGTTTTGCCACCTGGATGGAAACTAAGCCAGTAGCGAAGTGGAAGCCGGAATGGAATTATGCGCTAGATGAAGTCAGCGGAACCGGCCAAACCCTGAACGTGGATTCGCTCGCGAATACGCGTCCCGTTCACCAGGCGGCGGAAACTCCGGCGCAGATTCAGGAGTTGTTTGATGGAATTGCTTACGGGAAGGCAGCGTCGGTATTGCGCATGCTGGAATCGTACCTCGGCGAAGAGACGTTTCGTGCGGGCGTGAACGCATATTTGCAACAGCATCAGTATGCCAATGCAACCGCAGACGATTTCTGGGATGCACAGGCGAAAACGTCGAAGAAGCCGGTCGACAAGATCATGCCGACATGGGTGAAGCAGCCGGGCGCTCCTATCGTCAATGTGACGTCACAATGCAAAGGTAATTCCACTACCGTCAATTTGAGTCAGCAGCGGTATTACATTGACCGCGCCAAGTTTGAAGCTCCTAACGATCAGCTCTGGCAGATTCCCATCTGCCTGCGCGGATCGGCCAGCGGGAACAACGCGAAGTGCGAACTCATGACCAAGAAGGAAGAAACCTTCACGTTGCCGGGATGCTCGACTTGGGTTCTGGCTAACGCGGGCGCGACCGGCTACTACCGCACGGGCAATTCAGCGGATGCGGTTCGGGCTCTGGCGAGTGACGCTGAAACCAAGCTGACTCCGGCCGAGCGCATCGCATTGCAGAGCGACGTCTGGGCGTCGGTGCGCGTGGGGCGCGAACCGGTTGGCGACTTCCTCGCATTCGCGCAAGGTCTGCAGTCCGACCGCAACCGGGCCGTGATGGACGATGTTCTAGGCCACCTCAATTACATTGGGCGCTATCTGGTGAGCAGCAGCGATCGTGATGGGTATCGCATGTGGCTGCGCCAATATCTGGCTCCGGCCATGAAAGAAATGGGATACGAGCCGAAGCCAGGCGAGACTGACGAACAGCGTACTCTGCGCGCGCGGGTGTTCAATACGCTGGGTTACGATGCCCGCGATCCTGAGACTCTGGAGGAAGCGCGAAGAATCGCCGACAAAGCCTTGTCCGATCCGGCATCCGTCGACAGCGAACTGGCGGGAGGGGCTTTCTCTCTTGCCGCCTTGAACGGCGATGCTGCGTTTTATGATCGCGTGCTGGCCGCCACGAAAAATGCTAAGTCGCCGGAGCAGTATTACACCTACCTGTATACCCTGCCCCAGTTCAGCGATCCGAAATTGCTGGAGCGCACGCTGGAGTTTGCCGTCTCGTCCGATGTGCGATCGCAGGACGCTCTGAGTGTGGTCGGCTCGGTGATGGGGAATCCGGCGGGCGAAAAACTGGCCTGGGATTTCATCCAGTCGCACTGGGACGCAATCGCGAAAGCTGGCGGTCCGTTTGCCAGCGCCGAGGTGGTGCAGTCCACCAGCGTTTTCTGCGATTCCGGAATGCGCGATCAGGTGACGGAATTCTTTTCCGCGCACAAGATCCCGGCGGCGGAGCGCAGCTATAAACAGTCGATTGAGCGCATCAACAACTGCATTGATTTAAAGTCGCAGCAGGAACCCAAGTTGGCGGCGTGGCTGGGACAGCACGGCACGGCCGGCGGAAAGTAGCTTCCAAAGGTTGGAATGAGGCCCGGGAGATCTCCCGGGCCTTTTTTTCTACGCCATCGAATCCAGCAGGCATTGTGGACGAGCGGGCTTAGTGGAAGAGCGGGCTTCAGCGCCGCGTAAACCGCTCACAATCTAATGTGGGCTTCAGCCCTTGGGGTTGTTTCGCTTGCAGCGTCTTCGCTAAAAGCCAACCGGGGCTAAAGCCCTAATCCGTTTCACATCCCTAACGCGGCGCTGAAGCGCCACTCTTCCACGGAACTCTACACGGCACTCTACACGCGCTGGTTGACATTGCGGATTCGAATGCTCGGCCTCGTCAGCAAACGGGCGACTCTTCTAAGGCACGACCGGCAGCAGCAGGTGCGACGGCAGATCGGGCGAGCAGTAGATCCGCTGCGTGGCGGGGACGAAGTCTGACGCCGTGGCCTGATAGATGCTCGGCACGAACTTCTGCGGGTTGCGGTCGATCACCGGAAACCACGTCGACTGAATCTGCACCATGATGCGATGCCCTTTGAGGAAGACGTGATCGTGATCGCGCAAGGAAACGTTCCACTCGGTCGGCTTGTTCGCCGTCAGCGCATGCGGCGTTTCGTAGCTCGCTAGATAGCGGCCGCGCCGTACCTCCATCGCAATCGGCAGTTCGTAGCCGTTCAGGGACTGGGCATACTGCCCAGGCTTCGGGCCTTCGTCGGGATTCCATGCATTTTTCTGCGCATCCTGCGGATAGACATCGATCAGCTTGACCACAAAATCGCTGTCGGTGCCGGAGGTGGAGGCAAAAATATTCGCCGCCAGCGGGCCGGTGACGGTGAGGTCGTGGTCCAGCGGTTCACTGACGAACGAGAGAACGTCGGGCCGATGATCGACAAAGCGCTGGTCAGCGACCTCCCACGTGCGCCAGTCGCCTGCGGGATAAGTCGGTGAGATAGGGCGCTGGCGGTAGGGCACTGGATTCGCCGGATCGGAAACATACTCGCGGTAACTCTCGGCCTTGCCTGTTCCAGACGCCGCGCCAGACGCCGCGCTGGGCGCTGCAAATGAAAGCGTGCCGTCGGCGTGCAGATAAAGCTTGGTTGGCTTCGCTTCCTTCGGTGGCCACGCGGTATAGGTATGCCATGTATTCGAACCACTCTGGAAAGTGCTGGCCTGCCACGCTGGTTTCTCGCCCTGCCCGTGCAAGTAATAACGAAAGAACGGCGCTTCGATATTCTCGCGGAACTCGCGCGCCGTCTCGTGTCCACCGAAAGGGATGATGCCAATACTGTCGCCCTTGGGACTCCACCACTCGCCGTGATACCACGGTCCGGCCACCATGAAATTCGTATGCTGCGGATCGTTCTCTTCCGCGTGACGAAAAATCTGCCACGGCCCCCACGGATCTTCCTGATCCCAGAATCCGGCCACATTGAGATTGGGAACGGTCGAGGCGTGAAGCTGGCTGACCCACGCTTCCTTCTTCCAGAAGTCGTCGTAATCGGGATGCTCGACGGTTGAGTTCCAGTAAGGAATGGAGCCGTGAAGATATTTCGCGTTGATGTTCGAGAGCGGCCCCAGATTGAAATACCACTCGTACGTGTCGTAGGTCTCGAAATCGAAATTCGTGTTTTTATTTTTGTCGGCCTGCTCGAGCACCGCATATTCAAAGTCGTAGCTCTCGCGCAGCGCGCCAAAGCGATGGTCGTCGTCGTTCATCCACTGGTCGACGGGCGAGGCCTGCTCGCTGATCGCCTTGAGCGCCGGGTGCGGGTGCAGCAGCGTGAGCGCGGTTGTCAGGCCATCGTAAGACACGCCGTACATCCCAACTTTGCCGTTATTGTTGGGAACGTTCTTCACCAGCCACTCGATGGAGTCGTAGGCGTCGGTAGTCTCGTTGGTGGCTTTGGGATCTTTCAGGTCGACCCAGGAAGAAAGGTTGAACACGCCCTCCGACTTGAAACGTCCGCGCAGGTTCTGGATCACGAAGATGTAGCCGTCCTGAGCAAGTTCCTTCATGAACGCAGGTATTTGCTCGGGCGGCTTTTCGGGAACGCCGTAGGGCGTGCGGCGGAAGAGAATAGGCAGCGGACCCTTTTGATCGACTGGAGCGAGGATGACCGTCTGCAGATGAACTCCGTCGCGCACCGGGACCATGACTTCCTGCAGGGTGAACAGGGGCTTCGCTGCGGGCGGCGGTTGAGGAGTCTGCTGGGCAGCGGCGGATATGGAAACCAAAATCAAACGTAGAGTGGATGAACGCACCTGTATTCCTCCATGCTTTCTCGATCGCGGTGGCGAACAGCACGTTCCTCACCGGGCTTTCAGCTCGATTCGGAATGACAACATAAATATTGCTACAATTACGCCTTTTTACAACGGGCGAAGTATATCAATCCGCGCCGCGCTAAAAAACGCGGCCGATCGAGAAGTTCACTCGGCTTTGGCCGGTGGGGCTGACGCTGCCGGCCAGTCCGACTGGGCCGACGATGGTGTCCGCAATGAATCCGAGATTGAATGTACCGCGCACCACAACTGGTCCGGGATTGGCCTCCGCCGTCCCGAACGCAGTACCGGCCTCATACCATCCGCCCCAATAGACCCTCCCTCCTACCAGTTGGGGCAGGCGATAAACTTCGCGCCGGAATCCGAGTGACGAGTAGGCATAGTGGTTGCCCACAAATTCGTAGGGAAGATACGCTCCCAAACGGAATGGTCCTCCGAGTGAAAAGACTTCGAGCGGCCCGGCCGATCCGCCGACGGTCGTACCGCCCGCGATGTCGAAGAAGAGAGAAGTCTTCCCGCCGACCGGCACAAAACTGGAAGTCTGCGTATCGAACTGCCCGATGGGATGAGGCTGCCCCGGGCTCTGTAGCACGCGTGAAAGGGTTGTGACCAAGCGGGTGCCGCGGCTGGGAACCGCCGGACTGTCTTGCCCGTCCCAGACATAACGGGCGCGGAACTCACCGGTAGTGCCGCTGATGGTGGGCAGGCCCGCACTGCCAATCAGCGGATTCAGCTTGGCTTCGAACAGCTCATACCCGAGGCGGAATTCGCTACGCCGGCCCGGGGCGTAGCCAATGTCGAAACCGCCTCCGGCGCGCTCGTCGCCGAAAACGGCAACGCGAGTTAGTCCGGTAAACGAGTTGCGGGCAAATTTGGATGCGAAAACATAGGGAGCAACAAAGAACGGCGACTGCCCCAACGGCTGATAAAACTCGCTGGCCCCCAGATTGCTCGATCCGAAAAGCAGATCGCTGCGCCACTCGCCACCGGCGTGGGCAACATCCATGAAAGTTACGCGCGCGCCCGCAGAAAAATCGAAGGCAGCCACGCCGGAGCCATCCACGTTGATGGCGAGGTCGACGAACGGCGGCCCATAGGATTTTTCATGAGTAGTGACGCGCAACGCAGGAACGCCATTCTGCACAAATCCTTCATAGCCCAGCCGATCGAACTGGCCCTGGCCGGCAATCTGCGTCAGCTGAGCATCGACCTTGTCGAGATCGAGCGGTCCGCGCAGCGCCTTGTTGAGGCGGCGCTGCAGCCTGCCGTCCGTGTCGGAATCGGCGCCGGCAACTTCGACGGTCTCCATCTTGTCGGGCGCCCGGTGTTTGCGCGCCGCACGAGCCGCCAGATACGCCTGCCACTCTGCCTCATCCTGAATCGCGTACGGCAGCAGCCCGGCGGACTGGCTGGCCGCGGTCTTGTAACCGAGCTGGATCAATTCTTTGACGCGCGAATAATCGGTGGCCGAGAAGCCAGTCATGTCGACGCTTATTTTGGCCTGGGCCAATGCCAGCGAGCGATGCTCATTCTGCGTGATCATGACACCAACGGCGCGAGAGAGCACGCCCGCGATCGTCTGCAGTTGAGCTGGGTCGGCCGGAGGAAGCCGGAGTTCTACTCCAATCACCGCATCGGCACCCATGGCGAGGACGGTCTCCACTGGGATGTTTTGCACCATGCCTCCGTCCGACAGCACGTGGCCACCGATCTCGACGGGAACAAAAACGCCGGGAACCGCCGCCGAGGCGCGTACCGCCTGGGCCAACGATCCGTCACTCAGCACAATGCCCTCTCCGCTTAGCATGTCAGTAGCAACACAGCGGAATGGAATTGGGAGATCGTCAAAGCTGGTCGCACCGGATTCCCCGAACGCAATGCGATCCAGCAACAGTCCCACGCCGTGACCGGAATTGAACCCGTTAGGTCCGCTCAGGCCGTGCTTCAATCCGAGCGGAGCACTGATCAGAAAATCGCGACGATCTTGTTTGCGGCGATACGACAACTCCGAGTAAAGCGGCTCAGGAAGAAAAGCCTCGTCCCAATCGACCTGCAAGGCAAAGTCCTGGATCTGCGCCGGCGACATGCCCGTGGCGTACATTGCGGCGACAATGCTGCCCATGCTGGTCCCGGCAATGCGGTCCACGGGGATGTGATTCTCTTCGATCCACTGAATCACGCCGATCTCGGCCAGTCCGAGCGCACCGCCGCCGCTGAGTGCCAGGCCGACCCGCGGGCGATGAACGGGCGCGGCAGCCGGCGCGGCGAGCGCAGGTTCCTGCGCGCGCGAAGAAATAGGTGCAGCGATGACAGCAAGAAAGATAGGAACAATCGGGAGTAATCGACTCCGATTCGTTGATTTCATCACGTACTCCTGAAGAGCGAGTGAAGTGCAGCGCAAAACATTGTTCACGGTCGGATTACAGAATGAGTGAAAAAAGGTTAGCAGGTTTGAGCTAGAGGAGTCAGCAATCGCGGGTCGAAGAAATGCAGATTGAATCGTCGAGTATTCAAGATCAGTTTGGTTTCGGTGGCGCGGTACGCACCTGCTCCACCACGCTGCGAACCGCGCCGATGACCACGTCGGGCCGGTCAATCTGAATGTAGTGCGAGCTGTTTTTCGCGATGACCTGCGTGCCTCGTTTTGAGAGCTGCGCCAATTCCTCCTGCATCTTCTCCCAGGCGTCGCTGATGGGCTTGGCGAGGTCCGGGGAAAAGTCGGCGGACGGTTTATCCGGATCGTGCGAGAGTACCGCCAGCGGCATGTCGCCCAGCGCACCGGTGGCTGCGGTCTGAGCGGCGCTTTCAGGAAACGCTTTCAGCTCCGCCACGCTCTCGGCTGCGGTGTGCCAGTTGCACTCGGCCGCGCGGATCACAGGATCGTCATCGCAGAAACCGAACAGGCGCGGGATCCCAAGCGGCATGGAATACTCCATGAACTCGGCTTCGCGCCGCCAGCTTCCTTCCATGTTCTTAAGCTCGGGCGGGAAACGGTTCTCCTGGTCGGGGTGGGAGGCATCGACCAGCACCATGCCTGCGACCTCATCCCGGTACAAGCTGGCGAAAACACGCATGTCATATCCGCCCATCGAATGGCCGACCAGAACATATGGTTCAGGAACGCCTGCGGCCCGCAACAGTGCGTGCAATTCACCGGCGATCACTTTGCTTGTGCGAGGTTGAGACCCGGAATCGCTATACCCGATTCCGGCGCGGTCGTAGGAGCACACGCGGGTGAACTTGGCGATCTGCGGCTGCACCTTGCGCCACGAAACGTAGCTGTCACCCAAGCCGGAGTCGAGAATCACCGCTGGAGTTCCCTCGCCGGTGCAGTTAATGTGCATCTTGTACCCACCCACGTCGAAACGTCTGCCGGGCATGGGATTAAAGCGGACATCGCGCGCTTCAAAGATGTTTTCGTAGATCATTCCGGCAACTGCGAGGATAAGCACGAGCGCAATCAGGCCGAAGAGGATACGCCGAAGCCACCAATGAGACGGAGCGGACGTGGCCGCAAGGTTGTGCATAGTGATGATGCCGATTGGAATGCGCGCTCCGCGCGGCACGCCCAGTGGCCGGTATTCTACATGACGGGCGGCACGGTGATGCCCATAGCCGCCAGGCACCGAATTAATTCGCGGCGGACTACGGCAACTGTGGCCAGCAGGAATTGCTTCCGCTTTTCGTCGGGCTCGCTGAGTATCGGATGGCGGTGGTAAAACGCGTTGAAGAGTTGCGCTAACTGGAATACATGTTTCGCCAGGTACGCCGGTTCCGTAGTGGCGATGCACTTGTCGATCACATACGAAGTCTGGGACGATGCCAGCCACAGCTCCCAAATTTCATTGCCGGACTCGCCCGCGAGATCTCGTGCCAGATCGGCAGCCAGAACTGCGCCCCGTCCGAAGGTCTCGGGATCAGCTCCAGCCTTGCGGAAGATGCTGGTCGCGCGCACGACGGCGTATTGCGCGTAAGGACCGGTCTCGCCTTCGAAGCTGAGCGCATCTTTGAAATCGAACGCAATCACCGACTGCTTGGTGTACTTCATCATGAAGTAGCGCAAAGCGCCGATGGCGATCTGCGTAGCAGTTTGCTGGCGCTCCGACTCACTCAGTTGCGGATGGCGCGAGTCGACTTCGTTCTTCGCGGAAGCAATCAGTTGATCGAGCAAGTCGTCGGCCTTCACGCCAAATCCCTTGCGCCCGCTGACCTCGATGTAGGAGCGCGCCTTGTCTTCCTCGCTCAGTTTGTAGCCAAGTTCTGCGGCGCAGCGCGGAGTCAGCGCGACCATCTCATAGGAAAAATGCGTATAGTGATCTGCCGCCTCATCGTGGCCCAGCCCGCGCAGCGCTTCGATGACCGTGTTCTGTGCCTCGGACTGGCGGGCATCAATCACGTTGTAGATTTCTGCGACATCGCCGAAGTGAGGATGATCCTTTTCGCCGTCCGCGGCTGAGATCCAGCACTCATGGTTGTTGGGATAGCGATAAAACTTGCGATAGCCAAAGTCGCGTCCCAGCAACCCGAACTTCCACATGTGGTAGGCGATATCCTTGCCCACATAACCAACGGTCCCGTTGGACCGGACGATTACCTTCTGGTCTTCTTCGTCGATCTTGTCTTGCTCTGTATCCCCCTCTGTGTCCTCAGTGTCGTCTGTGGTGGAAGCACTTGCAGTCCCCGCGCGCCGCATGACCCAGCAGCCTTTGTTCTTGCCCTCACTCTCGAAGGTAAGTACGCCCGCCTCTTTCAGCTTAATGAAAGCCGCATCCCAAAAGTGCAGATGCAGGATCTCACTCTCGCGCGGCAGGAAGTCATATTCGATGTCGAGCCGGTCCATCGTCTCCAGATGGCGCCGCAGCACAGCAACCGAAATCAATTCAGCAATAGCCGCGGTTTCGGTCGAAGCATCCTCGATACCGTGCAGCGTCTGCGACCGCACCTGCAGATTCTGCTTGTCTTCGGCGTACCACTGCGAGACGCGCGCATAAAGATCCCAGCAGTAGTAGTCGAAGCGCGGCTGCCGCGTCAGCGCCTCGATTTCCCCACGCGATTTCTTCTCGATGTGGGTGAAGCCGACAACCACATCGGCCACCTGCACGCCCGTGTTGTCGATGTAGTTTTGAACGTCGACTTCCCTGCCCGCAGAACGCAGCAAGCGCACGAACGTATCGCCGAGAATGGCGTTGCGCAGGTGTCCGATGTGCGCAGCCTTGTTGGGATTGATGCTCGAGTGCTCGACCAGAATCTTGCCCGCAGGAATTTCTGCCATGGGCTTCTGCTCGTTAATGAGCGCGGAAGCCAACCATCCCCGGTCGATCCTCACATTCAGATAGCCCGGAGGAGCGACCTGCATTTCAGCAATGCCTTCGATGGAACCGATCTCGGCGCGAATGGTCTCGGCAATCTTCAGCGGAGCCGAGCGCAGCGGCTTGGCAAAAGGAAAAATCGGGATCGCGAAATCTCCCAGTTCCACCTTCGGAGGCTGTTCGACAACCACGCCGGGCAGCGCAACGCCGGGGAAACGGCCCTGCAGAAACTGCAACAGGCGTTGGGCAAGACGATGTTCCAGATGACGATACACGAAGTCCCTCTAAGCTGTTGAAGAAACAGCGATTTTATCAGAGCGGGCGACCAGCGCGCGTTTGACGGAGGTGGAATGCTTCCCTATGATGAAAAGTCGGCGTCTGTCGTTGGTCGTTGGGCATTTGTCGTTAGCCAGTCCGCAGCACCCGCCGACGTTGGCCGTTAGCCAACGACCGATGACGAACGGCCAACGACGATTTTCCTATGCGCATTGCCTACCTAGAATGTTTTTCCGGCATGAGCGGCGACATGTTTCTGGGCGCGCTTATCGACGCTGGAGTTCCGCCGCGAGTGCTGCAAGACGCCGTGGCGGCTCTGGGCGTAGGCGCACGTCTGGAGATTTCGCGGGTCGTCCGCAGCGGCATCTCCGCCACCAAGGTGGACGTTTGGGTCGACGGCGAAAAAGATCTTCCGCGCGAAGAACACTCGGCGAAGCACGGCAAACTTCACTCGCACGACCACGATACTGCTCATGAACACCATCATGACCACAATCATGAGCATTCCCCGCAAGCCGGGCACACCGAGCAGGTCGGTCTCCCGCTCCCACATGAGCATCGTCACAGCCGCGGGTTGACCGAAATTCACCAGATCATCGGCAAAGCCAAAATCAGTGACGCTGCTAAGCAGACTGCCATTGCGATCTTTGAGGCTCTTGGCGCGGCGGAAGCCAAGATTCACGCCACATCTATCGACAAGGTGCACTTTCACGAAGTGGGCGCGGTCGATGCGATGGTCGACATTGTCTGCGCCGCAGTGGGAGCGGAAGCCCTGGGAGTGGATAAGATTATCTGCTCTCCGCTGAACGTCGGCGGTGGGATGGTGAAGTGCGCGCATGGCACGTTTCCCGTACCAGCGCCAGCGACCGTCGAACTGCTGCGAGATGCGCCGGTATATTCGTCGGGCTTGCAAGCCGAGTTGGTCACTCCCACGGGAGCCGCAATTGTGAAAATACTGGCTTCTGGTTTTGCTACGTTCCCCGAAATGCGGATTGAGAAATCTGGTTACGGAGCCGGATCGCGCGAGTTCCCGGGCCATCCCAATGTCGTGCGATTGACGATCGGTGAAGCCGCCTCAACGCTGGCGTCTAAGACGGCGTCCGAAACGATCACTGTGCTCGAAGCCAATCTCGACGATCTGAATCCCCAGGTCTTCGGATACGTCATGGACCGCTTGCTCGAGGAAGGAGCACTGGATGCGTTCGCCATGCCGGTGCAGATGAAGAAGAACCGCCCGGGAACGCTGCTGACCGTGTTGTGCAAGCCTGAAGATGCCGGCAAGCTGACGCAGTTGATTTTTACCGAGACCACTACTCTGGGTGTGCGCCGGCGCGACGAAATCCGGCAGACGTTGGCGCGACGCTGGGAGAATGTCTGCACCCAATGGGGCGAAGTCCGCATCAAGATTGCCAGCATGAACGGAACCGTCACCAACTACGCGCCGGAATATGAAGACTGCCGGCGCATCGCGGCCGAGCAGCATGTGCCGCTGAAATCGGTGATGCAGGAAGCTGCGCGGGAATACCTGTCGCGGGAGCATCCAGGGAAAGGCGAACAGCACTAACCACAGAGGACACTGGGTAATTCCTCTGTGTCCCCTGTGTCCTCTGTGGTTCAAGAATTTATGACTCGAAAGTTCTACATTACGACTCCGATTTACTACGTGAACGCCCGCCCGCACATCGGCCATGCGTATACGACCATCGCCTGCGATACGATCGCTCGAAGGCAACGCCTGCTCGGCGCCGACACTTTCTTTCTGACCGGCACCGACGAGCACGGGCAGAAGATCGAGCGCGCGGCGGAGGCCGCGGGCAAGACGCCGCAGCAGTACGCCGACGAAATTTCGTCGGAGTTTCGCAAACTCTGGCAGCGGATGGGCATTTCGAATGACGACTTCATCCGCACTACCGAAGAACGCCACACCAAGCGGGTGCAAGAACTGTTCCGCCGCATTCGCGACAACGGCTACATCTATAAAGGTACGTACACGGGACAGTACTGCGTCTCCGACGAACTGTACGTGGATGGTGCGCAGCCCGGCGACCCTTGCCCCACCTGCGGGCGGATCACCGAGACCGTGCACGAAGAAAACTATTTCTTCAAGCTATCCGCTTTTCAGGACAAACTGCTGGAGCTTTATGCGAATCCGGATTTCATTCGGCCGGAGGCGCGTCGGAATGAAGTCATTTCGTTCGTCCGTTCCGGATTGCGCGACCTGTCGATCAGTCGCTCGACATTTTCCTGGGGCATCCCCGTACCCGACGATCCCAAGCATGTGATTTATGTGTGGCTCGACGCACTCGCCAACTACATTACCGCCATCGGCTACGGCTCGACTCACGCCGGCGCGCAGGAAGCGTTCAAGAAATACTGGCCGGCCGATGTCCACATGATCGGCAAGGAAATCGTCCGCTTCCATTGTGTCTACTGGCCGGCGTTCCTGCTCGCTGCGGGATTGCCATTGCCGAAGGCGATTGTGGCCCACGGCTGGCTGCTGTTTGAAGAGAGCAAGATGTCGAAGTCTCGCGGCAACATTGTCCGCACCGAAACCATCCTTGATGTACTCGGCGCCGACGCTCTGCGCTACTTCCTGCTGCGCGAAGTCGTTTTCGGGCAGGATGGCTCGTTCTCGTTCGATGCGCTGGTGCAGCGCTACAACTCCGACCTGGCCAACGGCCTGGGCAATCTGGCGAGCCGAACATTAACCATGATTAACCGGTACTTCAAGGGCGAGGTACCGTATCCCTCGGGCGCGGCATCGAAGATTCCGGCTGACGATGCAATTGCCGAGACAGCGCGCAAAGCGATTCGCGAATTCGGCATTCTGTTCGATCAGTTCCACTTTTCGCGCGCGCTCGAAACAGCCTGGGGACTGATCGCCGCGGTCGATAAATACATCGTCGAAAACGAACCTTGGTCCCTCGGCGAGAAACAGGACGACGAGAGCCGGGCACGGCTGGCTACGGTGCTCTACACCTCGGCTGAAGCGCTGCGCATTGCGACTGCGCTGGCGCATCCCGTCATGCCGGATGCGACGGCCAAAATCTGGGAGCAGATGGGCCTGGGGGACATCAAGAAACTTGCGCTCGCCGATCTGTCCTGGGGACAGTTGCCGCTGGGCACGAAAATCGGCGACGTGCACCCCGTGTTTCCGCGCGCCGACAAAAGCGCAGTGGAAAGGATGCAACAGATGGAAGATCAGCAACGGAGTACGGTCGTCGAAGAACCGAAGGAACCGGCTCCGCGGTCTACTGTAACGCCGGAAGTTAAGCCCCAGCCAGTCGCCGCGGCCCCCGCGGCACTTGCCACCACCACCGATGGCAAGATCACCATCGACGACTTCGCGAAGATCGAATTGCGCGTGGGTGTCGTGAAGGTCGCCGAGCGCGTGCCCAAAGCCGACAAACTGCTGCGCCTTGAAATTGATATTGGCACTGAAGTGCGGCAGGTTCTGGCCGGGATCGCTGAGGCTTACGCGCCCGAGGCACTTGTTGGCCGTAAGGTCGTGATCGTGGCCAATCTGGCTCCGCGAAAACTGCGCGGCATGGAGTCGAATGGCATGATCGTGGCCGCATCGCTGGAAGGCGGGAAACCGGTGCTGGCAAGCTTTCTGGAGGATGTGCCTGTGGGGGCGCGTCTGAAGTAAAGTTCGACTACCACGGAGATCAAAACCTGGCCGCGCTGCGCTCGGACGGGCGAAGGCGCCCGTCCCCACATAAACCAGCGGCCGACGCGCTTCTGCTAGAGACCGGCGACTAACGATCAACGACGCATGTTTGTAGATTCGCACGCGCATCTCGATGGCAAGCAGTTCGATTCCGATCGCGGCGAGGTTATCGCTCGCGCGCTCGAAGCCGGAGTACGAACCATGGTCGCCATCGGCAATGGTGACGGCCCTCCCGTGCTCGATGCCGGGATTTTACTTGCCGACAAATATTCTTTCATGTATGCGACCATCGGGATCCATCCGCACGAGGCCAGACTCGCGGATGACGCGGCTTACCAAGAGATGGAGCGATTGGCGCGGCATCCGAAGGTGATCGCGTGGGGAGAGATCGGCCTCGATTACTACTACGATCATTCGCCGCGCGAGACGCAGAAGCAGGTATTCACGCGGCAGATGGAACTGGCAGCGGCGGCGAAGTTGCCCATCGTGATTCACTGCCGACCCTCGGACGGCAGCGACGATGCATGGAAAAACTGTCTGGACATGATTAAAGAGCAGTGGGCTCCGCAGGGGTTGGGCGGTGTTCTGCACTGCTTTACCGGAAACGGAGCTCAGGCCAGGCGCGCCCTCGACATGGGTTTCATGATTTCGTTTGCCGGCAATCTAACCTTCCCGAAGGCACAGCAGATTCGCGACGCGGCCTTAGAAGTTCCTCGCGACCGAATGCTCATCGAGACGGACGCGCCCTATCTGGCCCCGGTTCCGCACCGCGGCAAGCGCAACGAGCCGGCCTTTATCCAAGAAACCGCCCGCCGACTGGGCGAATTGCGCGGACTCTCGATGGAAGAAGTCGGCGAACAGACTTCCCGCAATTTCTACAAATTTTTCAAATTGGCTGAAATGGCTGAAAGCAAAGTATCCGCGCCCTAAACTCAGCCGTTCTGTTAATCTCTGTTTAACATTCCCTCATTTCAGAAAGATTAGAAATGTATGCCCGATAACAGTTTCGACGTCGTGAGCAAGATCGACCTGAACGAGGTCTCGAACGCCATTCAGCAGGCGCTCAAGGAGATTCACACGCGTTTCGACCTCAAAGATTCGAAGTCGAACATTGAACTGGAAAAAGACGCGATTGTGCTGCAATCTGCCGACGAGTACAAGCTAAAGGCCGTGAACGACATTCTGCAAGCCAAACTGGTGAAGCGGGGAGTTTCCCTCAAAGGCTTGACCTACGGCGCGGTCGAATCGGCGGCGGGAGGCACGGCCAAGCGCAAAGTCACCATGCAGCAAGGCATCGCCATTGAGAAGGCGCGCGAGATCGTGAAGCTGGTGAAAGACTCGAAGAAGAAAGCGCAGGCATCCATTCAGGCGGACCTGGTGCGCATCAGCAGCAAAGATCGCGACACGCTGCAGGAAACTATCGCGCTGCTGAAGGGTCACGACTTCGGGATTGACTTGCAATTTACGAATTTCAGAACTAACTAAAACAAAAGCTTAACCACAGAGGGCACAGAGGAATTGAGCGCGCCAGCCACCATCAACGGCAAAGAGGTATTCGATCTTCTGCGGGACGATCTCGCCGCGCTGGAGGGCGAGTTCGGGCGCGACACGGTCTCAGGCGTGCAGGCCATCACCGAGATTGGCGAGTACCTGCGGGCGGGCGGGGGCAAGCGAATCCGCCCGGCGTTGTTGCTGCTTTCGGCGAAATTGCTTGACTATCAGGGTCAGGGCGCGGTCCGCCTGGGCGCGGTCGTCGAGATCATTCACACCGCGACCCTGGTGCATGACGACATTATCGACGAGGCCAAGACGCGGCGCGGCCGTCCCGCGGCCAATACCCAGTGGGGCAATTCGAAGTGCGTGCTGGCCGGCGACTGGCTCTACATGCAGGCCTTCAAGATCGCGGTGCAGGAGCGCAACTTCCGCATTCTCGACACGCTGATCGAGCTCACCCAGCAGATGGTCGAAGGCGAACTGCTGCAGATGGAAACACTCGGTAAGCTGATCACGCTCGACGAGCACTTCGACCTTATTTTCCGCAAGACCGCGTGCCTGTTCTCCGTCTGCATGCGGCTGGGAGCGATTCTCGCGGGCGCAACCCTCGAACAGGAAGCGGCTCTGGGCCAGTACGGGCACGACCTCGGAATGGCATTTCAGATCGTCGATGACGTCCTCGACCTGACGGCCTCCGAAGACATGCTGGGCAAGCCCGTGGCCAGCGACTTGCGCGAGGGCAAGGCCACGATGGCCGTGATCCATGCGCTGGAGCGCTGCTCTTTGGAAGAGCGGTCCAAGATTGAGACGGTGCTGCGCCACGGGGCATTCAATGGCGTAACTCATGCCGAGATTCTGGAAATCCTGCAGCGCTACGGCTCGCTGGAAGCCGCCAGCGCTCGGGCCGCGCAGTACGCCGAGTCCGCGCGGAAATCGATTTGCACCTTCCCCGATTCGGAGATCAAGCGCGCCCTGTTGTGGGCTCCGGAGTTCGTAGTCGCGCGAGAGAAGTAAGCCGGCATCCCAGCCCGCCGCAGCGCAGTTCCCGTTTATACTGAACCTTTTCCCCTTGAGGGCGAATCAAAGCTCTACTGGATCAAAAGTTTTGCGCATTCGATTCTGCTCATCAAGAGCGCGTTGATCACTACGAATGACTGAACTGCTCTCCATGATGGCGCGCCACGGCTATGCCCTGACATTCGCCTTTCTCTTTGCCGAGGCGGTTGGCCTGCCCTTCCCGGCCGCGATCGCGCTCGTGGCTGCCGGCGCCGCCATCGCATCTCACACTCTGTCGGGCCCGTGGATTCTTCTTGGCGGAATGATCGCCCTGCTGGTCGGCGACACGGCGCAGTTCTGGCTGGGACGCTATGCGGGCTGGGCCCTGCTCGGATTTCTCTGTCGCCTGTCGATGAACCCCGAGACCTGCATTCTTCGGTCCGCTGAGTCGTTCTACAAGCGCGGCAAAATAACCCTGGTCGTGGCCAAGTTCATTCCCGGCATCAACACCATGGCCGCACCGCTGGCGGGCAGCATGAAGATGCGCTTCGGCCAGTTCCTGCGCCTCGACTTCGCCGGATCGCTGCTCTACTCCTCCACTTATCTGTTGATCGGATATCTTTCGCGCGATTTTCTGGCGGCGACTTTGAAAGGGTTCCACGTTGCCGGTCGCGCCATGGAAGCCGTGGTCATCGCCGCGCTCATCGTGTATGCGGCCTACCGCGCCGTGCAATTTGCGAAGTATAAAAAGTACCGCATCATGCCGCGCATACAGGTCGAGGAACTCGTTGCCCGCCTGGCTTCGGACGAAGCCTGCCGGGTCCAGATCGTCGATGTACGCAGCCACGGCTATTACGATGTCGGATCGGAACGCATCAAGAATTCGATCCGCATCGAGCCTAACAATCTCGACGAGGAAGTCAAGAATCTCTCCAAAGACAAGGACATTTATCTTTACTGTACTTGAGCGCGCGAAGCGACCAGCGCCCGGGTGGCGCATTTACTGCAGGAAAAAGGCTTCAACACGTTCGTGATCGTCGGCGGCCTCACTGCCTGGCGCAAGGCCGGACAACCGCTGGAGTCGATCCCGAAAAACGACCTGGTGAAGCTGCCAACGTTCAGCTAATCGGTGGTTGAATTTCGAGGCGTGGGCCGCGTCTGGCGCTCCATTTCTCGCGTCCTTTGCGAGAAGTGCGACTTCACTCCTCTTGCTCATACGCCCATCCATTCGGGGCGACCCACAAATTCCCAACCATCTTCCGAGAATGGTATAGCATTGTCCCGCTTCACCATGACTGCCCCGACAACCCAGCGTGCAGCAAGCAGCGCCCGTATGAACGGCGCGCTTTTCCTGCTGGCCCTCTCCGTCCTCATCAACTACATCGACCGCAGCAACCTGTCGATCGCCGCGCCCTTGATCAAGGATGAGTTGGGAATTTCGGCGTGGCAGCTCGGCAAACTGCTGTCGGCATTTTTCTGGGTGTACGCATTGATGCAGATTCCAGCCGGTTGGCTGGTCGACCGCTTCGATGTGAAGTGGGTCTTCGCCGCCGGATTCTTTTTGTGGTCGGCGTCGACCGCGATCACGGGCCTTCTGCATGGATTCACGGCGCTTTTGATCATCCGCGTGATTCTGGGTCTCGGGGAATCGGTCACATTTCCCTCGTGCGGCAAAATCCTGGGCACCCACTTCCAAGAGCGCCACCGCGGCTTTGCCAACTCGATGCTCATGGTCGGCTTAGCGCTGGGTCCCGCGCTAGGAATGTGGCTGGGAGGAAATGCCGTCGGCCGTTTTGGCTGGCGGCCATTCTTTCTGGTGCTCGGCCTGGCTGGTTTGCTCTGGCTCCCGCCGTGGCTTGCATGGATGCCGCCCAGGCGGGATGCTCCCACCCGGTCACTCGGGCGCGCCGCGGGCGTGCTCGACATTCTGCGCCAGCGTTCCGCGTGGGGCACTTGCATCGGACAGGCCTCCATCAATTACTACCTGTATTTCCTCGTGACGTGGCTGCCCTTCTACCTCGTGCGTGGACGCCACCTTTCTCTGCATGAAATGGCCAATGCAGGCGGCATGCTTTTCGTAGTTTCCGCGATTTCATCCGCGGCCAGCGGAAGACTGTCAGACCGCTGGATCCACGCCGGAGCTTCTCCTACGCTGGTGCGCAAAGGCATGATGCTCTTCGGCCACGTCGGCATCGGCATTTCGCTCGCCGTCTCGGTGGTGGCGACTGGCGGCCTGTTCACGGCAACATTGGCCTTCACTGGCGCGTTTCTGGGGATCAGTGTCTGCAACAGCTGGGCCATCTCGCAGATTCTGGCCGGCCCGCGCATGGTGGGCCGCTGGGTCGGCGTACAGAACTTTATTGGAAATCTTGGCGGCGCCATCGCGCCCGCTCTTACAGGATTTCTGCTGGATCGAACCGGTTCGTTCTATTGGCCATTCCTGATCACAGCCGTCGTGGCCTGGATTGGCGGCCTGAGTTGGTGGTTCGTAATCGGTCCGCTCGACCAAGTGGACTGGGAAAAAGTACGGGGCGCCGTTTCCATTCCTGCCTGCCCCGCGCCAGAATCGTCACATCCGTAATACACTCGTTCAATGCAGCGGGAAATCGAAATCAAATTTCGCATAGCTGATCTGCGCGCCCTCGCTCGCAAACTGCGCGCCGCAGGATTTCGCCTGATCACGCCCCGGACTCACGAGATGAATACGCTCTACGATCTGCCGGGCGGAGTATTACGGTCGCGCAAGGAACTCCTTCGACTGCGCAAGTATGGGTCGGCCTGGACCCTGACCCACAAGAGTGGCGGCAAGCGAGCCCGCCACAGCAGCCGCCTGGAATTGGAAACGGAAGTCGCCGACGGGAAAAAGCTGGACATGATTCTGCGCGCTCTGGGCTACGCCCCGTCCTTCCGCTACGAAAAGTTCCGCGCCGAGTGGTCTGACGGCAAGGGACAGGTCGTCGTCGACGAAACCCCCGTCGGCAGCTTCTGCGAAATCGAAGGCCCATCGCGCTGGATCGACACGACGGCGAAGAAACTGGAAGTAAGCGCTGAAGATTACATCACGAAGAACTACGCGACGCTGTTCGCAGAATGGAGGCAGGAGACGAAGAGTTCCGCGACAGAAATGACTTTCAAAGCGACTGGAAGGCGGCCAACTCGACCAAGGACATAGTTATCCACGCCGGTGCTCGCCGGATGCCCCATTTCTCGCGCGTTCTTCGCGCGAGAAGTGGGGATTTTCGATCGAGCGCAGCCGAAGAGTTGGGGCGCCCTAGAAATTGCCTACGCCCCGTGGCACTTCTTGAACTTCTTTCCCGACCCGCAGTGACAGGGATCGTTGCGGCCGATCTTCTCTTGCCCGCGCACGACCTGCTGCACCTGCGGCGTGTCTCCCGCTCCGGCCATGCGTGCCTGTTCGAGTTCACGGCGCTTGCGCCGCATGAAGGCTTCTTCCAGTTCGTCGGCTGACGTCGAAACCATCCTCGGAGGCCGCCGCCCGTTGCCATCGCCACCACCATGCTGCGCCGGAACTCCGGATTCGGGGTTCTGTCCAGCCGGCCCAGGTTGCGGACCGGCGTTGCCATCGCCCGGACCGCCCGGTGCGCCAGGGTCTCGCGGCCGCTCCAGAATCTGCATCAGGTACAAATAGCGAACCGTGTCTTCCTGAAACCGCTGCATCATCGCTTCAAACATGTCGAAGGATTCTTTTTTGTACTCGACCAGCGGATCGTGCTGCCCGTACCCGCGCAGTCCGATCCCTTCCTTCAGATGATCCATGCTGAGCAGGTGATCTTTCCATTGCTGATCGATCACGCTCAGCATGATCATGCGCTCGTGATGGCGCATCGCCTCGGGGCCAATCAGTTTCTCTTTCGCATCGTAGCGTTCTTTTAACTTGTCGAAAATGGCATCGCCGAGTTCCTGCCGGTTCAACTCGTCGGCCTTCACCCCTTCGGCCAGGAAATCGACGCCGAAGCGCGTGAACACTGCGTCTTTCAACCCCTTGATGTTCCAGTCCGACGCGTGCGCCTTGGCCGGGCAGTATTCCTCGATCAACTCGGCCAGAATCGCCGAAACATAATCCTCAAGAATCAGATCTTTCTGGTCGGTTCCTTCAAGCAGCCGGCGCCGCAGGCCGTACACCGCCTCGCGCTGCTTGTTCATCACGTCGTCGTACTCGAGCAAGTGTTTGCGCGACTCGAAATGCTGCCCTTCCACCGCCTTCTGTGCCGTCTCGATGCGGCGGGAAATCATCTTCGATTCAATCGGCACGCCCTCTTCCATCCCCAACCTCTGCAGCAGGTTCGAGATCCACTCCTTGGCAAAGATGCGCATCAGATCATCTTCGAGCGCCAGATAAAAACGCGATGACCCCGGATCGCCTTGGCGTCCGGCGCGCCCGCGCAGCTGGTTATCGATGCGCCGCGACTCATGCCGCTCCGTGCCGAGAATGTGCAGCCCCCCGACCGCGGTCACTTCATCGTGCTCGACATCAGTCTGCGCTTTATAGCGAGCCAAAGTCTCGGCCCAGGCGTCGGTGGGCAGCGTGTATTCGTTCCCGTTGTAATAGAAGATCGAAGTGATCCCATCTTCCTGCGGCCCCTCGATCTTGCCCTGAGCCACGCGCAACTGCTGCGCGATTCCCTTCTTCACCAGTTCCTGCTTGGCCATGAATTCGGGATTGCCGCCCAGCAGGATGTCAGTCCCGCGCCCCGCCATGTTGGTCGCAATCGTCACCATCCCTTTGCGTCCAGCCTGGGCTACGAATTCGGCTTCGCGCTCGTGAAACTTGGCGTTCAGCACGACGTGCTTGATACCTTTTTTCTTCAGCAGCTCCGACAGTCGCTCCGACTTCGCCACCGAGGTCGTGCCCACCAGCACCGGCTGCCCTTTCGCCGCGAGCTGCTGAATCTCGTCCGCCGCAGCGAAATATTTTTCTTTCTCCGTTCGGTAAACGATGTCCGGATTCTCAATCCGCAGCATCTGCTTGTTCGTCGGAATCACCACCACTTCCAGCTTGTAAATGTTGTCGAACTCGGCAGCTTCCGTTTCCGCCGTACCCGTCATGCCCGCCAGTTTCTTGAACATGCGGAAATAATTCTGGAACGTGATGGTCGCAAGCGTCTGGTTCTCGCGCTCAATCTTCACGCCTTCCTTGGCCTCAATTGCCTGATGCAGCCCATCAGACCAGCGCCGCCCCGGCATCATGCGTCCGGTAAATTCGTCGACGATGATCACTTCCCCGTCTTTAATGACGTACTCCACATCCTTGCGATAGAGCGCGTGCGCCTTGATCGCCGTCTCGACGTGATGCTTGAGCGGCCAGTTTTCTGGATCGGCAATGTTGCCAATTCCCAGCAATCCCTCGACCTTAACCCAGCCGTCATCGGTGACTGTAATGTTGCGGTGCTTCTCGTCGACCACAAAGTCGCCCGTAAGCTGCGCCGGTTCTCCCGGAGCAACGTCGAGTTCTTCACCTTTTTCGAGCTTCGGGATAATGCGGTTGACCTTGTAATACTTGTCGGTCGATTCCTCGCTGGCTCCGGAAATAATCAGCGGCGTGCGGGCTTCGTCGATCAGGATGGAATCCACTTCGTCGACGATCGCGAAATTATGCCCGCGCTGCACACAATCCTTGATGTCGAACTTCATGTTGTCGCGCAGGTAGTCGAATCCGAACTCGTTGTTGGTGCCGTAGGTCACGTCAGCCGCGTAAGCATCGCGACGTTCCACATCGTCCAGGTCGTGAACGATCACGCCAACGGTGAGGCCCAGGAACCGGTAGAGCCGGCCCATCCATTCGGAGTCGCGTTTCGCGAGATAGTCATTGACCGTAACCACGTGCACGCCGCGCCCGCTGAGCGCGTTGAGATAGACGGGAAGCGTCGCAACCAGCGTTTTGCCTTCGCCGGTCTTCATTTCCGAGATCGTTCCCTGGTGCAGCACCATGCCGCCAATCAGCTGCACGTCGAAGTGCCGCATCTTGAGCACGCGCCGCCCGGCCTCGCGGACCACGGCAAAGGCCTCCACCAAAATCTCGTCGAGCACTTCCTGAATCGCTTCGTACTCGCGCTTTTCGAATTCCTTTCGCTCATCGAAATCCGGCTCGTCCTCGCCTCCGGGCTCTGCCGGTTCGACCTGCGGACTCCTGGTCACGCGGCTCAGACGCTCCTGAATGCGCTGCCGGAATACGTCCGTCTTGGCGCGCAGTTCGTCGTCCGAGAGCTTCTGAATCTCCGGCTCCAACGCATTGATCGCCTGGACCCTCGGCATGAGCGACTTGACGACGCGCTCGTTCTTGGTCCCAAACACCTTGCCTAGCAGCTGATTAATCAAACTCGGATTCCTTCAGAGGGCAGCACGCCCCAGAGTACATTTGAAGCCTACTCTTAAAGCCTAGCATATTCGATGCTGATCATGGCTCCAGGGACGGCTCTTCTCCTTACTCGGCGTGCTCTGCGGTAAGCGCGGTTTTCGTGTATATTCGCCACGACCTTACTCAAATTGACTCATGCCCACGTTCTACGATCGCTTTGTCGAATGCTCCGAGCGCTGGCCGAACCATGTCGCGCTGGAACTGCAGCGCCACGATCATCTTGAAAGCTGCACCTACGCCGAACTACATCGCATGGCCGAATCCGTCGGCAGGTGGATTACGGAAAACAACTTCGCCCACGGATCGCGTCTCGCGATTCTGGCCGACAATCATCCCCGCTGGGTCGCGGCTTATCTCGGAATCATCGCCTCCGGCTGTGCCGCCGTCCCTCTCGATACTGCCCTGCATCCCGACCAGGTCACGAAGCTTCTGAAAGACAGCGGCGCATCCGCCATCTTCTGCGACGCCAAACATCTTCCCGCAGTGCGGCCGGCCATTACCGAGTTGAAGATTGGCCTCATCCTCATGGACCCCGACCGCGAGACCGTCAAATCCTCCGACGATCATTTTCTAGCCAATCTGCCCGCGATCTTCGACGCCGGGCCCGGCAACTTCAAACCCGCCGCCGCCAACAGCGACGATCTCGCTTCCCTGCTCTACACCTCCGGCACCACCGCCGACCCCAAGGGCGTAATGCTGACGCACGCCAATTTCATGGGCGAGGTCGAGGCCGTCTTCAATTGGATCGACCTTGGCCCCACCGACGCCGTGCTCGGCGTCCTCCCGTTGTTCCACGTTCTCGCCCAGATGGCTAATCTGTTGCTGCCTCTGGTCAAGGGCGCGCGCGTCGTTTATCTTGAAACGCTCAACACCACCGAACTGCTGCGCGCGCTGAATGACCGCAACATCACAGCCTTCGCCGTCGTGCCCCAGTTTTACAACCTGATTCACGATCGCATCTTTCAGGAAGTCGAGAAGCGCGGCACTGTCACGAAGAGATTGTTTGCCGCCATGATGGCCATCAACCATACCCTGCGCAAAGTCGGCATCAACGCCGGCCGCATCTTTTTCGCCAAGGTGCACAACACGCTGGGCCCGAAGATGCGCTACCTGGCCACCGGCGGATCGCGCTTCGATCCCGCAATTGCGCAAGACTTCTATGATCTCGGTATCGATGTGTTGCAGGCTCTGGGCCTGACCGAAACCACCGCCGCCATCTATGTGAATTCGCCCAGCGACAACGTGATCGGCTCCTGCGGAAAGGCCATGAAAGGTGTGGAGGGCAAGATCGTTGATTTGCGACCGCAGGAAGAAGGCGACGGCCCCGCTGTCGGTGAACTCGCGGTGCGCGGCGCGCTCGTGATGAAAGGCTATTGGAATCGTCCCGATGCCACGGCCGCAGTCTTCCGCGACGGCTGGTTCCTCACCGGCGACCTCGGCTATTTCGATTCGACGGGCCACCTGTTTCTCACCGGTCGCAAAAAAGAAGTCATCGTTCTGAGCAATGGCAAGAATGTCTATCCTGATGAGATCGAAGCGCATTATCTGAAGTCGGAGTTCATCAAGGAAATCGCGGTCATGGGACTCGAAGGCAAGCCCGGTGAAGGTGGCGACCGGCTGTACGCCGTGATCGTTCCCAACTTCGACGCGCTGCGGCAACGCAAGATCGTCAATGCGAAAGAAGTGATTCGCTACGACATTGAGGGCCTGTCGACTCACATCGCTTCCACCAAGCGCATTGGCAGCTACGAAATCTGGCAGGAAGATTTGCCGCGCACCACCACCCGCAAAATCAAACGCTTCGAAGTCGAAAAAAAAGTAAGAGCCAATCAGGCCGCCGGTCAGACAAAGAAGATCGACGACGATTCGGAACTCACGGCCGAGAAGCCTCTAACCGCGGACGAGGTCGCGTGGCTTGATCAACCCGAAGTTCAACGCGGCCTGAAAATCGTGCGCGCGACCGCGCCCTCGGCTCCGCCCACCCTAAGGCCCACGCTCAACCTCGAACTCGACCTCGGCCTCGACTCCATGCAGCGCATCGAACTGCTCAGCCGCCTCGAAGAAGAACTCGGCGGTAATATCGAAGAAGCACAGCTGGCCGAGATCTATACCGTCCGCGATCTGCTCGACGCCGTGCTCGCCAGCGCGGCCAGCGGCGCAGGCCGCCCCGGAACCAAGGTCACGTTCGCCGGATGGAAGGCCATCCTGACCGAAGATCCCGACGACCCTGACGTGCTCGCGCTGGCTCATCCGAGTCGCATCAACGATACCTTCTGGTACGTGGTCACGCGACTCATTCAGGTGATCGCCCTCGATCGCTTTGATCTGAAGTACAGCGGCGTCGAAAAACTTCCGAACAGCGGCCCCTTCATCCTCTCATCGAACCACCAGAGCTACATCGATCCGCTGATCATGGCCAGCGTTCTGCCCGCAGACGTATTTCTGCATCTCTTTGCCGTGGGCACCAGCGACATTTTCGGCCAAGGCTTCATGCGCCGACTGGCACGTTCCATCAAAACGGTGGTAGTCGATCCGGATGCAAATTTAGTTCCCGCCATGCGCGCGGGAGCCTTCGGTTTGAGACATGGACTGTCGCTCGTTCTTTATCCCGAAGGCGAGCGCTCGATCGACGGCAAGCCCAGAATCTTCAAGAAAGGCGCTGCGATTTTATCGATCCACATGCAGGTGCCGATCGTGCCCGTAGCCATCGAAGGCTTCTTCGAAGTGTGGCCGCGCAGCCAGCCGTTCCAGGGCTTTGCGCCGGTCAAGATGGTTTTCGGTGACCCCATCTATCCGCCTCCGGAATCGGAAGCGTCGGAAGCAGCCTACGAAAAACTCACCGCTGAGTTAAAAGCACGCGTCGTCACAATGTGGGAGACGCTGCGAAAGAGATAGCATCCGCGTGACAATAAATAGTCCCTGTCATCCCGACCGTAGCCGGAGCGCAAGCGACGGCGGAGTGGAGGGACCTGCTGTTTCCACTGCAACCGGCGCCTATCGAAGTTCCTATTTCGCCCGTGGATGCGTCTGGTCGTAAACCTGCAACACATGCTTCATCGAAAGCTGCGTGTACCGCTGCGTGGTAGCCAGCCGCTCGTGCCCCAGCAGTTCCTGGATAGCCCGCAGGTCCGCGCCCTCCTCCAGCATGTGCGTACCGAAGGCATGGCGCAGCGTGTGCGGATGCACGTCCGGAGAAAGCCCCTTGGCGACGGCAATCATTTTGATAATGCGGCCCACGCTGCGCGTCGTAAGCCGCCCGCCGCGCCGGTTGATGAGCAGCGCCGCCGTATTCTTGCGCGTCTCCGCCAGGGTCGCCTGCCGCGCCGGAAGGTATACCGCCAGCGCACTCTTTACTGAATCACCAAACGGAACGTAACGTTCTTTTTTCCCTTTACCGCGAATCAGGATCGCCTCCGCACTCAGTCGAATGTCGTCAAGATTGATTCCCGTCAGCTCCGAGTTCCGAATGCCGCACCCATAGAGCAGTTCGAGCATCAGCCGGTCGCGCTCGGGAAAGGCCGCCGTTTCCGGCATCTTGCCGTCGAGCACCGAATTCATTTCTTCGATGGTCGGAACGCGCGGAAGCTTCTTCGCCAGCTTCGGCGTCGCCACCAGCTTCGCTGGATTCTGTTCGACCACGCCCTCCCGCGCCAGCCAGCGATACAGCGACCGCACCGCCGCCAGCGATCGCGCCACCGAAGTCTTGCCTAATCCCTTTTCGTAGAGCTGTGAAAGAAATCCGCGAATCACGATGTGATCGATTGACTTCCATCCCCGCGGCCCCGCGTAAGCGGCAAAGTTCGCCAGATCGCCGCTGTACGCCTTAATGGTATGCGGCGAAGCATTGCGCTCCCGCAGGTGGCGGAGAAAATCAGCTACGGCCGTGCTGACGACTGTGTTGGCTTTCGTCATTGTGACCTCACCGCCCCTTTGCCCGCGGATGATGCTTCTGATACACCGTCCGCAGCCGGTCCAGCGCCAGATGCGTATACACCTGCGTGGTCGAAATATCCGCATGGCCAAGAATCGTCTGCACCGTGCGCAGGTCCGCGCCATTTTCCACCATATGCGTTGCGCACGAATGCCGCAGCATATGCGGCGACGCATGCCGGCCCGAAGCCACCGACGCCTCGCCCACCATCTGCCACACCCGCTGCCGTGTCAGCCTGCGCCCGCCCCGCGCGATAAAGAGCAGTGGCGAATTCGTGGTCGTAATCATCGTCGTAATCATCGTCGTAGTCATTGATGTCCGCACCCTGCTCGCGTTCGGGTGCTCCATATCTCGCGTCTTTTGCGAGACGTGGGGATTTTTTTGCGTTCGTACCACCGCTAGCGCGTGCCTCGCGTGAGCCAGATATTCCGCCAGCGCCTCCTGCGCCGGCCTGCCCAGCGGCACAATCCGCTCCTTGTCCCCTTTGCCGCGCACCAGCATGTATCCCGCGTCCAGCTTCAAGTCTTCCAGCGTAGCGTTCACCATCTCCGAAACCCGCAGCGCCCCGGCATACAAGAGTTCCAGCATAGCCCGGTCGCGAGCCGCGAGGGCCGCCGCATCTTTCGAGTGACGCTGCCCGCTGGCCAGCATCGCCGCCGGAGAAGCCAACGTCGACTCCACTTCATCGCGCGCCAGCGACTTCGGCAAAACCTTCCACTGCCGCGGCGACTCAATATCCAACGTCGGATCATGCTCGATCCTCTTATCGAGCAGCAGATACCGATAAAGATGTCGCAGCGCCGACAGCTTCCGCCCCACGCTGCGCCCGTCAACCTGATGCGAAAACAACTGCTGCAGAAATTCGCGTACATCGCCGCGCCGCGCGTTCAACAGAAGCCGCTTCCGCGTTTCCAAGAACTCGCAAAACTGCAGGATGTCGGTCGTATAAGCACTGATGGAGTTCTTCGCCAGCCCCTTCTCAATACGCAGGTAGTCGAGAAATCCTGACAACACGCGCGAGTTGGTCCCGGAAACCATGGCGGAAGAAGAAATTCAGTATGCGCGTTATCGGACGCCAGAAGAAGTAATGAAACAGATGCGGACAGAATTATCCATAGGATGCAGCCGCGATCACGATCCCCGCGCGCCGCTCACTTCACGCAACAATTCGACCGCATACAGCGCCCCTTCCGGCGTTTCCTCATGCTTGAAGTAAGCAAACACATCGCGCCCGGCAGCGACATGCAGCCCGATGCGGTCGATCATCGAGCCCCGTTCCTCGCCGCTATAACTCGGCTTGCGAAAGCGGTAGTAAATAAAACCGGCGGTCGCAACCTCGGGTGTAGTCAGCGTCTCGGTTTCCGCCACGCACAGCGCCACATTGTTCTCTTTCAGCAGATCCCAGGTCGAATCGTTGAACCACGACACGTGCCGGAATTCAAACGCCGCCGGCACCGTACGCGGAAGGATTGCCAGAAAGTCTTTGAGCAGCGCGGAATCCGCCTTTAAATTGGGAGGAAGCTGAAACAGCACCGGCCCCAGCTTCCCTGCCGCGGCGAGAGGCTCAATGGTCGCCAGAAATCGCCGCACAAAATCCTCCGTGCCCTTGAGCCGCTTGATGTGCGTGATGACCTGATGCGCCTTGATGCCGAAACGAAAATGCGCAGGCGTATCCTGCAGCCAATTCTGAATGGTCGTTTCCTTGACCAACTGCCGGAACGTAAAATTCACTTCGACCGTATTGAGTTGCGTAGCGTAGTGCCCAAGAAATTTCTTCTGCGCCAGCTTTGCCGGATAAAACTCAGGCTTCCACGTCGGATAAGCCCACCCCGAAGTACCCGCGAAAAATCGCGCCATATGATGATTTCCTTCGTGTACCTTCGTGCCCTTAGTGGTTAGTGATTCTTCTTCCTTCGACGAGGTGGTGGGTGTCCCGCCTGCGCCGCAATCTCAATACGTTCCGGCTCCGCCGCAACCGCCCCCGCCTTCAAATCCGGCAACCGCTGCTTCAATTCAAGCACGGGCTCAAACAAATCTCCCAGCTTCTCAAAGCGCCTCACCACCTGCGGCGCTTCAAACACCAGCAGGCCCGCATCTTTCTTCTTGAACGCCCGCTCGACTTCCTCCCACGTCACCGGCGTAGAAACCGTGGGATGCTCCCGCGCCCGCAGCGAATACACCGCCACCGTCGTCTTATGCTCATCGTTCTGACTCCAGTCAACAAACACCTTGCCGGTCCGCGCCTGCTTGCTCATCTCTGACAACACCAGATCGCGATGATCGTGCTCCAGCAATTGCGCCAGCGCGTGCGAAAACATCTTCGTCGCGTCGTAAGTCACCGGCGTGTTCAGCGGAACGTAAATCTGCAGCCCCTTCGACCCCGACGTTTTCGGAAAACTCCGCAGCCCGAAGTGCTCGAAAATCTCGCGCAGCCACAGCCCCACCTGGCAACACTGCACAATATTCGCCGGCGGCCCGGGATCGAGGTCAAACACCATCTCCGTCGGGCAAGTAATGTCCGACGCCAGCGCCAGTGACGGATGCAGCTCCAGCGCCGCCAGATTGGCCAGCCACACCAGTGTGGCCAAGTCGTCGGCTAGCACGTAATGAACCGTCCGCCGGTTGCGCCCGCTCCAGATCGGTGCCGTCTTCACCCAATCCGGCTTGTGCATGGGCGCATTCTTCTCGAAGAAAGGTTCGCCATCCACCCCGTCGGGATAGCGCTTGCGCGTGAGCGCCCGCCCCGCCAGATGCGGAATCATCGCCGGCGCGATCCGGGCGTAGTAATCAATCACATCTTTCTTGGTGAATCCCGTGGCGGGATAAAGCACCTTCTCCAAGTTCGACAGCTTGAGATGCCTGCCCTGAATGTCGACGGCCGAGTCAGTCACGCGCGCGCTCCGCCTGCCATTGTGCCTGAAAGCTCATCGCCCGCAAAATGTCCCTTTGGATGCGTCATCCCGAACCCGGCGCAGTTCAGCCGGGTGAGGGATCTCGCGTGGAGCTTCTACGGACGCCTCATTGGCACCGCGCGAGATCCTTCCCTCCGCCTGAAAAACGGCTCCGGTCAGGATGACGCCACGAACAGAGTGTGTCGGAACTCAAACTGCGCCGCAGCCCTAGGAGTACCCGCCGTTTGACAACCTCCCTTCCCGCCACGTACTTTCAAACTTCTGCCCCGCTGGCCCGTCCAACAGATGTCAAAGCACAAGCTCGTCCCACCGCTGGAGGTCCGATGAAACAAAGCCCGATGAAACATCGCACTCTTAAGATCGCCTGTCTGCTTCTTCTTTTTTCGACTTTTGCCCTGGCCCAGAACGTCGCGTCCTTCGAAAAACGCATCACCGTCAAGAAGCTGCCCAATGGCCTGACGCTCATCATCTGTGAACGTCCCGAAGCTCCGGTCTTTTCCTTCTTCACCCTGGTCGACGCAGGATCCGCGCAGGATCCCATGCGCGCCACCGGACTGGCCCACATGTTCGAGCACATGGCATTCAAAGGCACCGACAAGATCGGCACCACCGACTACGCCGCCGAAAAGGTCGCTCTCGAGAAGGTTGAAGTCGCCTACGCCGCCTACATTGCCGAGCGCGACAGGTCCGTCGGCCGCGATGACGCGAAGCTGGCACAACTCGAAAAAGCCTGGAAAGACGCCATCGCCGCAGCCGACAAATTCGTTGTCAGCAACGCCTTCGGCAAGCTCGTCGAACAGAACGGCGGCGAGGACATGAACGCCTTTACGGCCTACGACGAAACCGGCTACCACTACTCGCTTCCGGAAAATCGCCTCGAACTCTGGGCCTACCTTGAGTCGGAACGCTTCCTGCATCCCGTGCTGCGCGAGTTTTACAAAGAACGCAACGTGGTGATCGAAGAGCGCCGCATGCGCACCGACAGCAGCCCGTTCGGACGCTTGCTCGAGCAATTCACCGAAGCGGCCTTCACGGCACATCCGTATCATCGGCCGACCGTAGGATGGATGTCCGACCTCAACACCTTCTCCGCCACCGAGGCGCAGAAATTCTTCGACAAATATTACGTTCCGTCGAACATGGTGGTCGCCGTAGCCGGTGACATCAAAGCCGCCGAAGCCATGCCGCTGCTCGAAAAATATTTCGGCCGCCTGCCCACCCGTCCGCAGCCCGACGAAACCACGACTACCGAGCCGCCACAGAACTCCGAACGCAGAGTCATTCTCAAAGACCGTTCGCAGCCGATTTACATTGAGGGCTACCACCGCCCCGACTACCGCAGCAAAGACGACGCCGTCTTCGACGCCATCTCCGATCTCATGTCCGAAGGCCGCACCTCGCGCCTTTACCGCTCACTGGTCCGCGACAAGAAAATCGCGTCCTACTCCGAAGGATTCACCGGATATCCCGGCGTCAAATATCCCCACCTGTTCGCGTTTCTTGCCGTGCCGCTTCCCGGACACACGCCGCAGGAAATTGCCGACGCCATCCATGCGGAAATCGACAAGCTAAAAAAAGAAGACGTCACCGACGAAGAATTGAAGATGATCAAGACCCGCTCCAAAGCTAACCTGATTCGCGGCCTCGCCGACAACGAAGGCCTGGCCACACAACTCGCGACTTACCAGACCCGCTACGGCGACTGGCGCGAGTTATTCAAATCGGTCGACCGCATCGATCAGGTCACGAAAGCCGACATTCGCCGCGTCGCTAACGAAGTCTTCACTGACACCAACCGCACCGTCGGCATCATCGAAAACTCCACCGGAGCTCCGGCCGCCGGCGAATCATCTTCGGGCGACGCATCTTCGGGAGGACAGGCTTTTAATGCCTCCGCTGAACAGGGAGGTGCGCAATGAAGAACACAATGAAAAAGCTGGGTGCACTTCTTCCTGTAACGTTGGTCATAACTCTGATTGCCGCCGCAGCCATCGCGACAGTGCCTCAAGCCGCCGCTCAAGCCGCCAGCTGGCAACAAGTCCCCATCCCGCCCTTGCCCGCGTTCAAGCCGCAACAGCCCAAGCGCATCGAACTCAAAAACGGCATGGTGATCTTCCTGCAGGAAGATCACGAACTGCCGCTCATCGACGGCACCGCCCGCATCCGGGGTGGCTCGGTCAACGAACCCGTCGCCAAAACCGGACTCATGGATATCTACGGTGAAGTCTGGCGGACCGGCGGCACCAAATCGCAAACCGGCGACCAGCTCGACGACTTCCTCGAAGTCCGGGCCGCCAAAGTAGAAACCGGCAGCAGCTCCGACTCGACCACGATTAGCTTTTCGTGCCTCAAAGCGGACCTCGACGACGTCTTCAAAGTTTTCGTCGACGTGCTCCAGAACCCTGAATTCCGCGCCGACAAGATCGACCTCGCGCAGAAAGAAGAAGGCGACGGCATCTCCCGCCGCAACGACGACGTCGGCGAAATCGCGCAACGCGAGACCGTCAAACTGGCCTACGGCGCCGACAATCCCTACGCCCGCGTGCCCGAATACTCCACCGTCGCCGCCATCACGCGCCAGGATCTCATCGACTGGCATGGCAAATATGTTCACCCCAACAACATCATTCTGGGCATCAGCGGAGACTTCGATTCCGCCGCCATGGAAGCCCGGCTACGCGCAGTGTTCGACGCCTGGCCCAGCGCTCCGTCCTTACCCAAGAATGAAATTCAATACACGCCCGCCAAGCCCGGCTACTATCTTGTTCCGAAAGATGACGTGAACCAGAGCACGATCCACATGGTGGCGCTCGGCACCACACGCGACAATCCTGACTACTACGCCATCAGCGTGTTCAATGCGGCATTCGGCGGAGGCTTCTCCTCGCGCCTGTTCAACGACATCCGCACCAAACGCGGCCTCGCCTACGGCGTCAGCGGCGGCGTTGGCACCAACTTCGGCCATCCCGGCATCCTGCAGATCGCGATCAGCACCAAAAGCGGAACCACGGTCGAAGCCATTAAGGCCGCCGATGAAAACATTGACAACCTGGCCACGCATCCCATCACCGAAGACGAAATCCAGCACGCCAAGGACGCCATTCTCAACGCCTTCATCTTTCGCCTCGACTCGCCCGACAAAATTCTCGGCGAGCGCATGACCTACGAATATTACGGATATCCTCCCGACTGGCTCGACAAGTACCAGGCGGAAATCAAAAAGGTCACTGCCGCCGACGTGAACCGCGTCGCCGCCAAATATCTGCACAAAGATCAGCTGGCCGTCCTCGTCGTCGGCAACACAAAAGACTTCGACAAGCCGCTTACATCTCTCGGCGCGGTAAAAGAAATCGACATCGCCATTCCGCCGCCGCCGGCCGAAAAGTCGGAAAGCAACGACACCGCCGCCAAGCCCGCCGCCTCCAATGCCGAAGGCAAAGCTTTGGCCGCGAAAGTGGCCGCCGCCATGGGAGGCCTGCCCAAACTCCAGTCCATCAAAACCATGCACGTCGGCATCGACGAGAGTGACGGCGGGAGCCCGCCAAACCCGGTCGATGTTACCGTCGCCTTGCCCGACCGCATGCGCATTGATATTCAAACCCCGCAAGGCGCGCTGACCATCGTTGCTTCCCCCGACGCCGCATTCATGACCATGGCGGGCATGGGCACGCGCAGCATGCCGCCCGAGCAGAAGAACGAAATGCTCTCGCAGATGCACCATGATCTGATCTACGTCGCCCAGCACGCCGACGATCCCGCATTCACCTTCACCGCGGCGGGCACCGAAAAAATCGGCGACGTCGACGCCGCCATCCTCGACATCGGCGGCGCCATCCCCTGGGTCCGCTGGTATATCGATCCCAAGACCGGCTACATTCTGCGCGAGAAATACAAGGCCATGGGACAATCCGGCCCCTTCGACGGCGAAACCAATCTCGCCGACTGGCGCACCGTCGACGGCCTGACGATGCCGTACAAACACCAAAACAAGCAGGACGGCAAAGAAACCAGCACCGCCCAATTCAAAAAGATCGAACTCAACCCGGAGGTCGATCCGAAGCTCTTCGCCAAGCCCGCGGAAGCGTCCGGAGAGAAGCCATGACGCCGCAAAACGCAACTGACGATCTGCTGCCGGCACTGCCTCTCGATAGCTGGAAAGACACTCTCGCCACCGTGCACATGTGGACGCAGATCGTCGGCAAAGTGCGCCTTAAATTGTGCCCGCTGGTGAATCATTGGTGGAATGTCCCGTTCTATCTGACCGCCCGCGGACTCACCACGTCGGCCATGCCGTACTGGCGCGGGACGGCCCTGAACACAATCGAAGTACGGTTTGATTTCATCGCGCACCAACTCATTCTCGACACCAGCGCTGGCCGCGTGGTCACCCTCGCGCTGCAGCCGCAGAGTGTGGCTGATTTCTACCAGAAATTCATGGCGGCCCTCGCCGATCTCGGCATAGCTTGCAAAATTTGGACAAGGCCCTGCGAGATCGCCGATCCCATCCCGTTCGAGCAAGACCACCTTCATGCTTCCTACGATCCGGAAGCAATGAATAAATTCTGGCGCATCCTGGTCTGGACCGATCAGATCCTCAAGGAATTCCGCGCCGGATTTATTGGAAAAGCGAGTCCGGTGCATTTCTTCTGGGGAGCGTTCGACCTCGCGGCCACGCGCTTCTCCGGCCGGCGGGCCCCCGAGCGGCCCGGAGCCGATTCCATCACCAAGGAAGGCTACTCGCACGAAGTCAGCAGCGCGGGACTCTGGCCGGGCGGCGGCGATATCACTGCACCGGCTTTCTATTCCTACGCGGCGCCCGAACCGCCCGGCTTCGCCGAACGGAAGATTCGCCCCGAGGCGGCTTTCTATCATCCGCAATTGAAAGAGTTCCTGCTCATGTACGACGACGTCCGCACCGCGCCCGATCCCAAAGCCGCGCTCCTGGAATTCCTGCAAAGTACTTACGACGCAGCCGCCGACCTGGGAAACTGGGACCGCAAGAACCTGGAACGCTCGAAGGCTAGTCGATCGAGTGAGGCGCGAATCAGTGCGGCGAATATCCCGCGCTCTTGAGAACTGCGACGAACGTCAGCATCAATTACTGAATTACTGAATTACTCAATTACACAATTCCCCATTCCCCCAATCCTCTATAATTTAACGCTCCCATGGTCACCGCCTCCCCGCCCGCCCCGCAGCCCGGACAGCCCGCCACTTTCGGCGTGCGCCTGCACAGGTTCTGGCGGCGCGTGACCGACGGGCTCGAGGTCAGCCAGCTCTGGTCGCAGTTCGAATCCGAAGCCCGCACCAGCTATCGCTTGTATTCAAGAGATGTCGAGGCGAAGACGCCGGAAGGCTTGACCCGCGGCGGGCGCCGAATTCAGATCGTCAAGGAATTCTTCTGGGCGGTGTTCGAGAAGCTCTCGCCCGCGCGCCGCGTCCTGCTGCTGCTGGCGCTGATTCTGCTGGTTCTCCCGCACACGGCGTTCCAGTTCAACAAGCAAGCCGGCAATGTGCAGAGCGTCGAATTCGACTTTCACTTCTGGGCGGCGCTGCTTCTACTCCTGTTGTTAATGCTCGAGATCGCCGACCGCGTCGTGATGAAGCGCGATCTGCAGATCGCGCGCGAGATTCAGACCTGGCTCCTGCCCGGCGCCCCGCCGCAGATTCCCGGCCTCGCCGTCGCCTACGCCACCCGCCCCGCCAACACCGTCGCCGGCGATTACTATGACGTGTTCCCGCGTCCTGGCCGCACCAATGAAGACAATCGCGTCGTCCTCGCCGTGGCCGACGTTGCCGGCAAGAGCATTCCCGCCGCCATGCTGATGGCTACGTTCCAGGCCAGCCTGAAAACGCTTTCCACCGCGCATGTCGCCCTGCCCGAACTCGCCGCCAACATGAATCGCTACGCCTGCGGCAACAGCCAGGGCGGATTGCGTTTCACCACCGCGTTCCTCGCGGAATACGATCCCGTGCGCCGCACCGTCGACTACATCAACGCCGGCCACAACAATCCCATCCTGCGCCGCGCCAACGGACAAATTGAACGCCTTGACGTGGGCGGACTTCCCTACGGCATCATGCCCGACGCGAAATATGAATCCGCGACCGTGACGTTAGCGCCGGGCGACTGGCTGATCATTTTCACGGATGGAGTTGTGGAAGCTGAAAACGCCCGCCAGGACGAATACGGAGAGGCCCGCTTGCTCGCGGCGATCGAAGCCGGAAAATCCTCGGAGCCCGCCGACATGCTCAAGCGCTTCATGGCCGAGCTCGACCTCTTCGTCGGCAACACTCCGCAGCACGACGACGTCACCTGCCTCCTGCTGAAAGCGGAGAGCTTCTAGCGACAGCGGCGAACTCTCGAATAGTTCGGACATCGCAAAGTGTCGTCCTCACGGTCATACCGCGTAAGTCGTTGAGTCTTGGTGGAAGTCGCTGAAATTCTTTGTAAGTGATTGAGAAGTCGTAGAGGTGCCCTAGAACGCCGCAGGGCGCACGATCTTTCTTCCGATGACCTCAGAGACGTGCCGCGAAATCACTATCGCAGCCAGTGCCGTTTCCGGCCCCGCAATGGGCATTGCAAGAAAGCGCTGGAGCGCTTCAGCCCGGGGTCGAACCAAGACAGCCTGTGGAAATCCCCGACTTCCGTACAAATATGCACGTGCATTTTTGTGTCGACAAAGAAAGGGCGAACATCAAGTTGCCCCCATCGCTTCCCCATACATCCGATGAAACGCATGCACACCTTTTTCCTGCTTCACGCTGAACCGCCCGCGCGAATAACTTCGCGACCGCAGATTCTTCTGCACTACTTCGCAGATGCCGACATCTTCAATCTGAATCTGATGGCTGAACTCGACTGACGCCTTGGCGGCGGCTGTGCCGTGATCCTTTTCCGGCAAGTACCACTCGAAGATCGCCAGCGTGCGTTCCGCCTCGACCGGCAGCACGATGTTCAGCGAAACGTTGTCGGGATAGCAGTTCAGCATCCAGTTGGGAAAAATCCAGAAATAATCCGTGGTCAGATCTTCCTTCGCCTCCTGGTAGCGCCGCGGCGTGGCGTCGCCCGGCTGCGCGCCCCGAATCGGACTGAACTGGCGGACATATCCCGCTTGTCCCCGTCCCGCACGGCCGAGCGGATGGGGCTCGACCACATAAGCGTTGTAATCCAGTTCGCGATTCAGTCCAGGATGCACGCTGGGCAAGTGATAGCCCTCCAGGTAATTGTCGACATACGTCTTCCAGTTGCAGTTCAGGTCGTAAGTGCGGCGCTCGAACAGCTTCATCGTTCCAAAGGGAAATCTTTCGGCCTGCCGCGGAAGCTCTCCCAGACTCTCGCGCAAAGGCCGCGCCTCGGGATCGAGATTCACAAACACCAGGTTGAACCACTCCTCGGTGCGCACCGGCTTGAGCGCAAAGTCGGCCGGATGAAATCCCTCCACGCCTTCGATTTCGGTGGCGCTGAGCAGCGCGCCGTCGAGCCCGTAGGTCCAGCCGTGGTAACCGCAGCGAAACAGTTTGCGCGAACCGCAGCCCTCCGCTGGCGGCCCGGCCCGATGGCGGCAGACGTTATAAAAACCTCGCAACCTTCCATCGAGCCCGCGCACCAATACAAGCGGCTCGCCGATCAAGTCGGTGGTGAAATAGTCGCCGGGATTCGCCACCTGGCTGGCATGACCGACGACCTGCCAGGTGCGAGCGAATATTTTTTCTTTCTCAGCGATCAGAACGCTCGCGTCTGTATAGAGCGGCGCAGGCAGAGTCCAGGCCCGTGCGATTTCGGCTTCGACTTGAAATGCCTCTTTTGATTGATCCATATCGTGAACTCGCGAAAAGTTACTCGAGGAACGTTACTCGAATTGCTGCGCCGCAACATTCTACGCGTGGATTTGTACGGCCAGAGCGCCGGTCGGCTTCCAGCGCAAGGCTTTCCGCGGAGCAATGAATCGAACCTCTGGCAGAAAATGTGCAATCCGAGGCTCCGGGCGCGTTCCACAATGGAACGGATGCCATTCTGAACTGACAGGAATTGTCAGAGGAATCGCCGAATTTTGCCAGAGTTTACAGAGTTTGGCGGGCGCAAGAAGGCACGGAAGTTTGCCCTTCCGATGAAAATAAAGCCCTTCCCGGACAGCCGCCTGTAACTAAGGTAACTTTCCGTTTTGGAACAGCAAGTGCAAATATGGGAATCGACTGCGTCATCCGTGACCGGCAGTTAAACAGACCAACAACGAGAGGAAAACTAAAGAGATGCGGAAACAAAAGGGTTTCTCACTGATCGAACTGCTGATCGTGGTGGCCATCATCCTGATCATTGCAGCTATCGCCATTCCGAACTTGCTGCGCGCTCGCATTGCGGCTAACGAGTCGTCTGCGGTCGCTTCCATTCGTACCGTGACCACGGGCGAAGTAACTTATCAGACCGCGTATCCGACCGTTGGATATGCTGCGGCTCTGGTCAACCTGGGTGGCGCTTTGGGCGCGGCTTGCGTTCCCAGCTCGACCACCGCTTGCTTGATCGACTCCGTGCTCGCCAACAACGGTAACCCCGCTGGCGGCGGTAAGAGCGGTTATTCGTTCACCACTGGCGCTGGAACGGTTGTGGGCGGCGTCAACTCTGGTTACACGGTCGTGGCGGTTCCGCTCTCGATCAATCAGACTGGTATTCGCGGCTTCTGCGCTGAGGAAGATGCAGTGGTTCGCGTCGACCCGGCGGGCGTTTGCTCCAACACCGAAGCGGGCATCCTGGCTTTCAACCCGCTCAACCAGTAAGTCGGCTCTCGCGATTCCATCGCGAAGGGTATAAAGGGCAGCGAGCTACGGCTCGCTGCCCTTTGCTTTTTTTCGATAGCTTAGCGGCCCGAGCGGAACTCGTGCCCTTCCCGTTCGTGATGAATTCCGAGTTTTTCCGCAGCCTGTGAAGCGATGCCCTGATACGAGTCCTTTTCACACCGCTCATGGCTGACTCTTACGATTTCCTCAGCTTCATCCTCAGCGTCAGCCTTATTTCCTCATCCTCATCTCCCGCCGCGAAAATGTTGTGCGCCAAGGGTTTCGGCCCTGGCTGAGAGTGGCAACAATTGTCATTTCGATGCCGCGCTTTGGCCATCAGCAGATTTGTGGAGGCAGTCGAAGAAGAACCTGCGTGTACCTCGCTGTTGACAACATAGGGGTTCCGGCGCTTTTTCTGCCGAACCGGGGTCACTGCCGGCATTGGCCAGGCGAATGCAACAGCAATGGCAACTGAGTCGAACGCCGACCAGTAAAAATTCAAAAAATCAAAAAAAAGCTCGGGAGAATAAAAACAAAATGCGTAAACAACAGAAGGGTTTTTCACTGATTGAGCTGCTGATTGTGGTAGCCATCATCCTAATCATCGCGGCAATTGCGATTCCGAACTTGCTGCGCGCACGTATCGCGGCTAACGAGTCGTCTGCTGTAGCTTCTCTTCGTACCGTTACAACGGGCGAAGTAACGTATCAGACTGCGTATCCGACGGTTGGATATGCTGCGGCTCTGACCAACCTCGGCGGCGCTTTGGGCGCGGCTTGCGTCCCCAGCTCGACCACCGCTTGCCTGATCGACTCCGTCCTGTCCAATGACGGCAACCCGGCGGGCGGCGGCAAGAGTGGCTATACCTTCACGACTGGTGCGGGCACGGCCGTAGGCGGTACCAACGTCGGCTACACGATCAAGGCGGTTCCGCTCTCGATCAACCAGACTGGTATTCGCGGCTTCTGCGCTGAAGAAGACGCAGTCATCCGCGTCGACCCGGCGGGCGCTTGCTCCAACACGGAAGCTGGCATCCTGGTTTTCAACCCCCTCAACCAGTAACTTCTGAACCGGTAATTCGGTTCGATTCTGGGCAATACCAGGGGCGGGAACAAGACAAGGGCAGCGAGTTAACACTCGCTGCCCTTTGTCTTTTTGCCCAGAGTCTGCCCGGTTCGCAATCCCCACGCAAGCCGGAAGCTCCGCCGCGTTCTTCCAGAGCAATGCGCTCCAAACCAACGGAATCGGCTGCGGACGCTACATTTGGCGTCATGGAGGCCGCGGAGAGCGTAGAATTGAGTCGGCTTAGGGCGCTGATGAGAAACGAAGGCTGTGCCAGTAAGCGGCCGGACCCGGCGTCAGTTGCCGCTTTAGCAGTGCGCGCATTGGCGAGGCGGGCGCAAAATCAATCCGGCCTGAGTCATTTGTCACTAAGGTGACTCGATAAAAAATCACGTACGAAGTTTGGGGGAATTACAGATGCGGAAACAACAGAAGGGTTTCTCGCTGATTGAGCTGCTGATCGTAGTGGCCATCATTCTGATCATTGCAGCCATCGCCATTCCGAACTTATTGCGCGCGCGCATCGCGGCCAATGAGTCGTCGGCGGTCGCGTCCATCCGCACGATCACGACGGGCGAAATCACCTACCAGACCGCGTATCCAACTGTGGGCTATGCTCCGGCTCTGGTCAACCTGGGCGGCGCTTTGGGCGCGGCTTGCGTGCCGAGTTCGACCACCGCCTGCCTCATCGACTCTGTGCTGGCCAATGATGGGAACCCGGCGGGCGGCGGCAAGAGCGGCTATACCTTCGTTACCGGCGCCGGCACCGTGGCGGGTGGAACCAACGTGGGCTACGCGGTGAAAGGGGTTCCGCTTTCGATCAACCAGACCGGGATCCGTGGCTTCTGCGCTGAGGAAGATGCGGTGATCCGGGTCGATCCGGCGGGCGTTTGCTCGAACACCGAAGCCGGCATCCTGGCTTTCAATCCGCTGAACCAGTAACCGCGATGGTTTTGGAAAATTAGGCATCCGTCGAGGAGCAGCGAGTACCCCTTCGCTGCTCCTCGTTTCTTTGTTTCTTTTCTGATGTTTCTTTTCTGATGTTTCTTTTCCGACTTTTCTTTTCGACCAGGTCGTTCTAAGGGCTGCGATCCGTTGTTTTCAACCATCGGGACTTTCCATGTTTTCGCAATTGGCCTGACACTTTCTGTCAAACCTTACTCGAGATTCTTTCCGTATTGCCGGCTTCCGGTCGCAGTACCCGGGGCTAACCGATTGATTTACAAGCGAGATTCGAGATTACTAACGTTTCGCCTAAGCCGCCGGAATTGGCTGCGAAACTGCAAATTAATCCGTGGACTTTTGCCCGAGGGTTAACAGAATTCAAGGGAACATCGGATGCACTCTACAAAGGGATTCTCATTGATCGAGTTGCTGATCGTGGTGGCGATTATTCTCATCATCGCCGCGATCGCGATCCCCAACCTGCTGCAGGCGCGGATATCGGCGAACGAAGCATCCGCCGTAGGCTCGCTGGCTGCCATCAAGACATCGGAGATTGCCTACACTACCGCTTACCCCACGGTCGGCTATGCGCCCGACCTCGGAACACTGGGAGGGGCGTCGCCGTGCACTCCGTCTTCTACCACTGCGTGCCTGGTCGATAGCTTCCTGTCTTCATCTAGCCCCGGCAGCGGAGGCAAGAGCGGGTTCGTTTTCCTTGCGACCGGCATTACGCCCGCGGGCTCCGTGAACAATGCAATCTTTGTGGCGGGAGCCGCGCCGCTGCTGGTCCATTCGACCGGGAACCACGACTACTGCTCGACCAACGATGGCGTTCTGCGGTCACAAATGGCTACCGTCGGCGACCTTCCGGTTACGACGCAAGCGGCCTGTCTGGCTTTCCCCGTAACCCAGTAACCAGACCGGAATCTCATCCCAAGTTGGACCAAGTTGCGCCAAATTGAGAATCATGTGTGACTCGTGCGACTTTTCCCGACGCGAGCGCGAATTTTGATCTGGCTCTCGACGCACGAACTCTCGACACCGCAGTAACCGTCGTAACTGTTATGCGAGATCATCGATCGCTCTAGAGTGCTTATAATATTTCCTGACATATCTTTTCGGAAATTCTGAGCCACATATTCTGAACCACATATTCTGAGCGCATATTCCGACGACATATTTTAATCACAATGGCCGCAATTGAAATCCTTGGGCTGGAAAAGACCTACATGGTGGGCTTCTGGCGCAAGCGCCCTAAACGGGCGTTGCAGCCACTGCATCTCACCGTGGAAGAAGGGGAGATTTTCGGCTTCCTCGGCCCCAACGGCGCGGGCAAAACCACGACGCTGAAGATGCTGATGGGGCTGGTGTTCCCGACGGCCGGGACGGCGCGCATCCTGGGCCACGATTGGACCGATCCTGAAGTCAAAGCGCAGATCGGATTTCTGCCCGAGCAGCCTTACTTTTACGATTATCTGACGGCGCACGAATTGCTCGACTACTACGGGCAGCTTTCGGGCGTTCCCGCCAAGGGCCGCAAGCGCCGCATCGAAGAGGTGCTGCAACGCGTGGGGCTGACCGACATTCAAGGCGTGCAGTTGCGGAAGTTTTCCAAAGGCATGCTGCAGCGGGCTGGAATCGCGCAGGCCATTCTGCACAATCCGAAGTTAGTCTTCTTCGACGAACCCATGTCGGGACTCGATCCGCTGGGCCGCCGCGAAGTTCGCGACCTGATGGAGCAGCTCAAGCAGGAAGGCAAGACGGTATTTTTTTCGACCCATATTCTCTCGGACGCCGAGGCGCTGTGCGACCGCGTGGCCATCATTCACAAAGGCGAATTGCGCGGCGTGGGTGCGGTGGAAGATTTGACCGCGACGGTGCAGGGCAAGGTGGAAGTGATCTGGCAGGGGACGCAGCTTCCAGCATCGATGAAGGCTCTGGGCGCCGAATGCCATATTACAGGTGACACGGTGCGCGCCGTGATCCCGGAGAGCCAGCAGGACGCGGCCATTGACGCGCTGCGCCGCGAGCGCATCCGGCTGATCGCCATTACGCCGCTGCGCACTTCGCTGGAAGCGTACTTCGTGGAGAAGCTGCAAAACACCCCGGCCGAGAGCGCGGCGGGGAAAACCTTAGGGACTGCCGTATGAGCCCACGCATCGTTCACATTGCCCGCAACACATTCCGCGAGGCGGTTCGCGACCGCGTGCTTTATAACCTGATCGCCTTCGCCCTGCTGCTTTCGGGCGCGGCGATTTTCGTAGGTCAGATTTCCATCGACATCGAGCGCCTGGTGGTCGTCAACCTGGGGCTGACCGCAGTGTCGCTGTTCGGGGTGGTGATTGCCATCTTCATCGGCATTGGACTGGTTTCGAAGGAAATCGAGAAGCGGACGCTCTACACCGTGCTTTCCCGTCCGGTCCGCCGCTGGGAATTCATTGTCGGCAAGTTTTTTGGCCTGGCGGGAACACTGGTGGTGAACACGTTCTTCATGGCCATTGGAGTATTCGGTGCGCTGTTGTATGTCACGCACAAGTTCTCCAGGCCGGATGCGCTGATCCTCGTTGCGCTGTATTTCATTGTTCTTGAATTCCTGATTATCTGTTCGCTGGCGCTGCTGTTTTCGTCGTTCTCTTCGCCGCTGCTCTCGGCGGTTTTTGCATTTTCACTCTTTGTAATAGGAAGCTTCGCAGACGATCTGCGCGGATTTGCCGGGATGGCTCACGGGGTCACCCGCTGGATAGCCACTGGAGCGGCCTATCTGGTGCCCAATTTTTCGGCGCTTAATGTGATCAGCGCGGTCGCACATCAGCAGCCGATGAGCTCGCAGTTGATTCTGCAAAACACGCTCTATGCCTTGTTCTATACGGCGATGGCTTTGAGCGGCGCGGTGCTGATCTTCGAGCGCAGGAATTTGAAGTGAAGACCTTGAAATGAATACCGGGAATTTAAGATTATGACTGCGCGGCAGCGCACCACCGTCATCGCCTCGGTGAGTCTGGCAGTCTCGATGGCGGCCAGCGTTCTATTATTGCGGCACATCGACCGCATGCGTCCGCAGGCCAGCATCGAGGATGTGCTCTACATCAACTCGCCGGCCATGGTGAAGCGCGCCAGCCTGGGCTTCGACGGCCTGATGGCCTGCATTTACTGGACGCGCACGGTGCAGTATTTCGGACACCGCCACTATGACGGAGCGCTGACCTATAACGAACTGGCGCCGCTGCTCGAGATCACGACTGCGCTCGATCCCCATCTGTTGCCCGCCTACCAGTTCGGCGCCAGCTTTCTTGCGCCCAGGCCTCCGGGCGGAGCTGGTGAACCGGTGCGCGCGATTCGACTGATGGAGTACGGCATTGAGCACAATCCCGAGAACTGGCAGCTCTACTACAATCTCGGATTCGTCTACTACACCGAGCTCAAGGATTACCGCCAGGCCGCCGAGGTATTTGAGCGCGGATCGAAGGTTCCGAACGCGCATCCGTTCATGAAGATTCTGGCCGCGCAGATGGCCATGCACGCCGGCGATTTCGCGACCGCCCGCATGCTGTGGAGCGCGACCTACGAGACCAGCACCGAAAGCAATATTCGGCAGAACGCAATTGAACACCTGCGCGCGATTCAGGTCGATGAAGATGTCACCAACCTGCAAGCCCTGGTCGCAAGATTCAGCCAGCGCGCTGGGCGTGCTCCCGCCAGCATGGCAGAGCTGGTCGCGGCCGAACATTTGCAAAGCGTCCCCGCGGATCCGAACGGCAATGCGTATAAGCTCACCTCGAACGGCGATGTCTTAGTCGAGAGCCCGGACGATTTCCCATTCATCACGAAGGGCCTGCCTGCGGGATACAAAAAGGGCCTGCCTAAGTTTCATAATCACAGCTAGCTGTGGCGACTGCCGTTCGCTTCCCCGTATCATGTCAAGGCGTTCGTCATTTGCATTCTCGTTCGAATTCCCATTCGCATTCTGCTTCGTATGGATTCACCTCCACAAATCGGCGTGCGCAAAACCGCATGGCAATGGTGGAGGTACGCCGCCACATACGAGGGATCTTTCCGCGCGACCCGGCGGCTTCTGGGAGTGTTGTGGGAGTTCGCGCGTGATTCCACTCCGGAGCGACTGCGCCAGCGCTTTGGCGATGCCGACTATGACTGGGACTATCGGGTGAACACGACCAGCGGCGCCGTCGGCTGGCGCGATCGGTTGCTGGGCATGTTCCATTCCGCGTATCAGCCCACCGAGCCGGCGGCGTTTCACGAGATGCTGGACGCTCTTCACCAGGCGGCGCAGCAGACGCCGCGGAATCCCGAGGAGGCTACTCTCGACTTCCGCGACTTCACTTTTGTCGACCTTGGTTGCGGCAAGGGACGGACGCTTTTAATGGCATCGGACTATCCTTTTCGCAAAATTATCGGCGTGGAACTTCTGCCCGCTCTACACCAGATCGCGCTCGATAATTTGCGCCAATATAAAAGTGCAGCGCAGAAATGTTTCGCGCTGGAAACGATTTGCGCCGACGCCACGGCGTTCCCTTTTCCCGAAGGTCCGCTTGTGCTTTACCTGTTCAATCCTTTCCCGGAATCGGGAATGCGCCGGGTCGTCGCGAACCTGGCGGAAAGTCTGCGCGCCGATCCCCGGCCGGTGTACGTGCTCTACCACAACCCGCTGCTGGAGCACACCTTGAGCGAGAATGGCGCGCTGAAAAAAGTCTCCGGCGCGCCGCAATACTCACTCTTCAGCAATGTGGGAGTGTAGAACCAGTGGTCGGTGGCCAGTTCTCAGTTCACGTTCACTCGCAATCCCCTTCTGGGACATTTACGGACTTCATACGATTGCTTTACGCGATCTTTATGAGTTTGCGGCTGTAATTGTTCGTGACCAAGTGGGGCGGGAGAGAAACCAGATCGGGGCGCTGACCATGAGATCTCATTTGTCTTTCAGGGCGTTGACCGCGGCAGCTTTGTCTTTCAGCATCGGTGTGTTTCTTGCTTCCGCTGCGGTGCAGGGCGTTGCAGCTCAGACGGCGCAGACCGTGGCGGCGCTGCATCAGCCAGCAGCGGCGGTTGCAGTTCATGATGAGGATGCGAAGACCGGCAACTCAGCATCCGGCGCGCCGTCCGTCACTCCTGATCCAGAGGTGCCGCCTGCGGTTGCCAGACAGCTCGCCGCCCTGCAGGCGGAGATCGAGGAGCTGAAAGCCGCATTGAAAAGCCGCGACGCAGCTGAGCCCGTGGCGATGGCTCCCGCGACAGCGGCTACTGGTCCCGCCACGCTAACGACGCCTGTCTCCGCGTCACCAGTAACCGCAGTCGCCGTAGCACCTCCATCCTCGGCGCCAATTGAAAAGGCCGTGGTGCAAGCGGCCAACGACGCCTCGGCGGCTGCACCGGCAAAGAAAGAAAAAATAGCGCCCTTCTCCGACTGGGACTGGACCTGGCTGAACGGCAATCCGCGCAACAAGGATACGGCCTTTGATTCGAAATTCTTTACCCCGGAAATCCGGGCGGATGTTACCTACAGCTACAGTTTCAACAAACCGGTCGACAACTCGATGGGAGGATCGAGCGAACTGTTTCGTTCGAACGAAATCCAGCTGGAGCAACTTGGACTGGGCGGCGACTTTCACCTCGACAACGTACGTGCCCGCTTCATGACGCAATTCGGTATGTATTCCACGGCGACTGTGCGCAACGATCCCAGCTACGCGAAGGGGCAGTGGAATATCGGCGACGCGGACCGGTACGTGTCGGAGGCCTACGGCGGGTATCACCTGGACGTTTTGGACGGGATCAACATCGACGCGGGCATTTTCATGTCGTACATCGGCTTGTTCAGTTATTACAACTTCGATAACTGGGCCTACCAGCCTTCCTACGTTTCTTCCAACACGCCGTGGTTCTTCCAGGGCGTTCGGATTCAGATTTTTCCCAACCCGCACTTGAAGATTGAGCCCTGGATCATCAATGGATGGCAATCCTACGGGTCGTCCAATTCGCGGAAGGGGTTGGGCGGTCAGATCAAGTGGACCCCGTATTCCTGGATGAACATCGTTTCCAACAATTACGGGATCGGCCACGACGATCTGTACATACAGAATCGCGGGCGCATTCATACCGACAACAGCATCGAGATCAAATATTTCGACCGGCCGGGACAGTTCCTCGACAAGATGGCGTTTTCGTTCACCGGCGATCTGGGCTGCGAATATGGCCCAAGCACGGCGACCCTGGCGGGCGTGAGTTGCTTCACTAACAAGCGGGACCGGCTGGCGCAGCCCAGCGCCAATTTTCCGCTGGGCGGAATCGATCCGAAGCAGAGCTTTGTCGGCTATATGCTTTACGACCGTACGTGGTTCAAGAACGACCATCATGCAGTCACCATTGGCGGCGGGCAGATTAACAATCCCGGGCGCTATCTGGTGCTGCTGCCGCCCATCAACGGTGAGACGGCTTCGTCTGCGGCGATCAATGCGCCGTACTTCACGGGCAATCCCGGCGACCCGTTCAAGGCCTGGGATACTTCGATCACTTACGATTACATGCCGAAGCAGTGGCTGACCTTTCGCTGGGAGTATGACTATCGCCATGCGAGCGTGCCCTACTGGTCGGGCAAGGGCGGAGTCACGCCTCCGGGCTCGGGCGGAGTGCCCTATACCAACAATGGATTCCCGCAGTACTACGCGTGCATGAACGGAACCAACACCGGCTTTGGCAACAGCTCGGCCCTATCCATGTCGGCCAACGAAGCGATCGCGCAAACCGCCTGCGCAGGACAAGGCAGCAGTCTATGGACACCTGATCTTCGGCGGGATGAATCGCTGATCGATATCGACATCATGGTGAAGTTCTAGGGGATTAAGTTCTAGAGTCGCAGGTTCTGGGACACGAGAATCCTCGGGCGGCGGCGGCATGCGCCGATATGCGCTGCGCCTGTATTTTATTTCGCCCCTCCGGGGCTTGGTCATTTCCACCCATGTCACCCACGGCTTGCGCCGTGGGCTGGATTCTTGCGCCGCTTCGCGGCTGAAGCCCATCCGCTTCAAATGACAACTCCTGGGCCTCAGCTTACAATTGGTGTAGGAGCCCTCCCGTTGGAGCCTGCCCCGTGTTTCCCTCCCGAGTTTGCGTGAGGGTGTTTTTGGCTAACACGTGGGCGGATACTCGGTGAAAAATCATCAAGATGCGAGTTCGAGGAATGTGCTTTGCAATCGTGCTAGGTCTGGCGCTGAGTCTTATGGCTCCGGGCACGACCGCGAGCGTCTCAACGGCTGTCGGTCCGGCGGCTGTCGTTCACGCGTTGGCCGCTGCCGTCGATGCGCATTACAACCATCTGCGCTCGCTGGAGGCGGAGTTTACCGAGGTCTATCGCGGGTCCGGGATGGAGCGGACTGAGAGTGGGACGCTGTGGCTGAAAAAACCTGGCAAGATGCGATGGGAGTACCGTTCTCCAAGGGAGAAGCTGTTTGTCAGCGATGGGAGAGATGCGTGGTTTTACGTCCCGGCCGACCGGCAGGCGCGGAAGACGGCGGCCAAGAAGCTCGAGGATGTGCGCTCTCCGCTGGCGTTCTTGTTAGGTAAGACTAAGCTGGAGAAAGAGTTACAGGGATTATCTCTAGCTTCGGATATAGCGCCTTTGAGCGCGGGAAACTTGACCTTGCGCGGGGTGCCGCAGGCGATGGCGGATCGGGTGAGTGAGATTTTACTGGAGATTACGCCGGAGCATCAGATTGTGCGGATTGTCATTCAGGAAGTGGATGGGGCGGCTACGGAATATCGGTTTGCGGGAATGAAGGAAGATGTGGCGATTGGGGATGGACGGTTTGAGTTTAAGCCGCCGGCGGGGACCGAGACGGTGGAGGGGTTGGAGCCGTAGGATCTGACAGCGAAAAGCAGTTTCCTCGCTTCGCTCGGAATGACAAGTTGTTGTGCTGCGAAGTGCTTAGGGTTACTTGCGATACTCTCGAGGCGGTTTCAGGGGTGGTCGGCGACTTAGAATGGTAAGTGGGAATGTTAGACTTGGTTGTAAGGCGCGACTCGGGAAAACTGGCGGAAAAGTCGGCAAATGGCGGAATTTGTAGTCAAAATCGCGGACGATCGCGGGCACGTCCAGGAGCACATCGAGCAGGGCTACTCGGAAGCCGAGGTGCGCGACCGCTTTTCGCAGCAGGGCTATCTCGTCTACTGGGTCAAGCCGCAGGGCATGCTGACGTCGGGAGTGTCGCTGCGGCGGCGGCGGAAGCTGAAACAGAGCACGTTTCTGGTGTACAACCAGCAGTTTCTGACGCTGATCCGGGCCGGATTGCCGATTTTGAACTCTCTGGAATTGCTGATCAAGCGGCAGAAAGATGCGCAGCTCCGGCAGATTCTGGAGAATGTGCGCGACCGGGTGAAAGGCGGAGAGTTGCTCTCTGATGCGTTCGCGGCGCAGGGCATCATTCCCAAGATTTATACGACGACGCTGATGGCGGGCGAGAAAAGCGGCAACATCGACGAAGTGCTGACCCGCTATATCGGATTTCAGCGGTTGGCGATGACGTTTCGCAAGAAACTTTTTGTGTCTTTGATTTATCCGACTTTGCTGATCACCGTGGTGATGATCATGGTGACGTTCCTGTTTACGTACGTCGTGCCGAAATTTGCCGACCTGTTCAACAGTCTGGATCAGAAGCTGCCGGCGATCACGGTGTTCATGCTGATGGTGGGGCAGAACGCGCAGAAATATGCTCCGTATGTGTTCGTCGGGCTGGCGGTGTTCGGATTCGCGGCTTGGCGCTGGAAAGAGACCGATAGCGGGGCGGACCGCATTGACCGCGTGATTTTGAGCACACCGTTGCTGGGCGATATTCGGCTGAAGCACCAGGTGGCCAGTTTTTCGCGGATGCTTTCGACTTTGCTGCAAGGCGGGTTGCCACTGGTGCCGGCGATGGAAACGGCAGGGGCTTCGATGACTAGCCGGCGCATTCTGAAAGGCGTGATGCGGGCGGGCGTCCGGGTGCGCGAGGGGCACGGATTGGCGGGCAGCCTGGAGGAGCAGAAGATTTTTCCGGGGCTGGCTGTCGAAATGATCGAGGTCGGTGAGGCCACGGGAGCGCTGCCGGCCATGCTGAACTCGGTGGCGGAATTTTACGAGGAAGATGTGCAGACGGCTCTGGGCGCGTCGATGGCGCTGATTGAACCGATCATTCTGATGATTATGGCGGTGTTTGTGGGCGGCGTGCTGATCTCGCTGTATTTGCCGATCTTCAGCATGGGCGTGCATTGATGAAAGGCGTCGTTGGTCGTTCGTCATTGGTCGTTGGCCAACACCTAACGGCCAACGACCAGCGGCCAACGACCCCGGGCCAAACCGAGGACCAACGACCAATGACCAACTACAGGGAAACCAATGGCAACGGTTGATAAGAAATCGATATTTGTAGGCGGTGGGAACGGCGCGCCGCTTAGCCCGACCGGCAATGTCATCACCGATCTGGAGCGGGCGCAGGATGTGGCGCGGCGCTACCGCTGCGAATTCGTCGACCTGTCTGGCTTTGAGCTGCATCACGAACTGTTCAAGAAGATTCCAGTCGAGCTGATGTTCCGCTACAAATTCGTTCCGTTGGAAGAAACGGCGGACGGCAAGCTGGCGATCGCCATTGCCGATCCCAGCCAGTTGATGATGATCGATGAGATCAGCCTGCTGCTGAAGCAGCGCATCATCACCAAAGTTTCCACGCTGAAGCAGATCGACAACATCCTCACCAAGACCGAGCAGTCGCAGCGCGTGCTCGAATCGGCCAGCGAAGGCTTTCAGATCATCCGTGAGGACGAGAACACGGGCGCCGAAGAAACGCTGTCGATCGATAAGCTGACGGCGACCGGCGATACCAGCCCGATCATCCGGCTGGTCGACACCACGATTTTTACGGCGCTGCAGCGGCGCGCTTCCGATATTCACATTGAGACGCGCGATGATTCGGTGGTCATCAAGTTCCGCATTGACGGCGTGCTCACACAGGCCATGCCACCCATCGGCAAAGAGCACCACTCGACTGTGATTTCGCGCATCAAGGTCATGAGCGAGCTGGATATTTCCGAGCGCCGCGTGCCCCAGGACGGGCGCTTCCGGGTGAAATACAACGGGCGCGCCATCGACTTCCGCGTATCGATCATGCCCTCGATTCACGGCGAAGATGCGGTGTTGCGCGTACTCGACAAAGAATCGATGAGCGAGAAGTTTCGCACCCTGACTCTCGATGTGGTTGGATTTGACGAAGATGACCTGCGCCGCTTTCGCCGCTACATCAAAGAGCCGTACGGCATGGTGCTGGTGACGGGGCCGACGGGTTCCGGCAAGACCACTACGCTGTATGCCGCGGTCAACGAGATCAAGACCGACGAAGACAAGATCATCACCATTGAAGACCCGGTCGAATATCAGCTGCGCGGCATTACGCAGATTCCGGTGAACGAGAAAAAAGGGCTAACCTTCGCGCGCGGGCTGAGGTCCATCCTGCGACACGACCCGGACAAGATCATGGTCGGCGAAATCCGCGACGCGGAAACCGCGCAGATCGCCATTCAGTCGGCGCTGACCGGGCACCTGGTGTTCACGACGGTGCACGCCAACAACGTGGTCGACGTGATCGGGCGCTTCCTCAACATGGGCGTGGAACCTTACAACTTCGTTTCGGCGTTGAACTGCATTCTGGCGCAACGGCTGGTGCGCTTGATTTGCGATTCGTGCCGCACTCAGGTGCATTATGCGCCCGACGTGTTGGAAGCCAGCGGACTGGATCCGGCGCAGTGGGGCGATGTTCCGTTGTACGAAGGGCCGGGGTGCATCGAGTGCGCGGGTACGGGATTCCGCGGGCGAACGGCGATTCACGAATTGCTGGATCTGAGCGACCGCATCCGGGAAATGATTCTGGCCAAGAAGCCGACCTCGGAAATCCGGCGCGCAGCGCGCGATGAAGGGATGCGATTCCTGCGCGAATCGGCTCTGAATAAGGTCCGGCTGGGCATGACCACGCTGAAAGAGATCAACAAGGTTACGTTCATCGAGGCCATGCGGTAGACGGGTGCAACCCTGTCGTTGCCCATCGTTGTTGTCATTGGTGACATCGATGTGTCATCCCGAGCAACGCGAGGGATCTGGGTTTGTGCTTGCGCCGCCGCGGTGGTTAGCCATCGGCAGAAACCGAGGTCCCTCGCTTCGCTCGGGATGACAACCTTGAGAGCAAGAGCTGACGCTTAGTGCTCGCGCATGCTTGGTGCTCTTTCGGTTATTGCATTTTCTAGCGCCAGGGTTTCTGATTTATAGAATGGATTTTGTCGCAAGGGGCGTGCTCGGGAATGAGTTCAAATTCAAATACACCCAAGCCTAAGATGGCCTGCGAAATCGCGGCGGACCGCGTGCTGGCCGGGCGCCTCACTGAGAACGGCGGCGGGCTCGAGGCTTCGGCGGTGCGCGAGTTGGCGCCGGGCAGCGTGATTCCCGATCTGGTGGAAAACAATCTGCGGCAGCGGGAGCCGGTACGGGCCGCAATTGAATCTGCGCTCGGTGGCGTGGCTCAACGGTCGAAGGATGTGATTGCGATCGTGCCCGATGCGGCGGTGCGCGTCATGCTGGTTGAGTTCGATACTCTGCCATCCGACGACGAAGAAGCTCTGGGCGTGGTGCGATTCCGGCTGAAGAAGTCGCTGCCCTTTGACGTCGACAAAGCGAAGGTTTCCTATCACGCGCAGAAGATCAACAATGAAGTGCGGGTGGTGGCGGCCGTGGCCATGGCCAGCGTGATCGAAGATTATGAGGCCGCATTCCGCGAGGCGGGCTACAACCCCGGCGTGGTGCTGCCTTCGACGCTGGCGGCGATCGGCGCCGCCGAGGGCAAGAAGCCGACGTTGCTGATCAAGGTGGATGCGGATACTACGAGCATTGCGATCCTGAATGAAGATCAGCTGCAATTGTTTCGCACACTTGAAAATACGCGCGGGATTGCGATCACCGGAGAGCAACTGGCGGAAGAAGTTTATCCGTCGGTGGTGTTTTTCCAGGACACTTACCACCTGAACATTGAGCAGATTTATATTTCCGGGCTGCCGGAGTCGGGCGGAGCGGCGCCGGCGTTGCGGGCGCAGACCGGGGCCGATGTGCAGGAGTTGGTAACTGCGGCGCAACTGGGAACGAGCACGAGTGGCGCGGTGCCGCGGTGGAGAATGGCAGGAGTGGTGGGGGCGTTGATTTCGTAGGTGGTGGCCGCGTCAACTTTAATTTATGCGTCTTGATATCAATCTCGCGAGCCAGCCGTATGAGGATGCGCGGCAGTTCTGGGTCAACTGGGGCGCGGCCGTAGGCGCGGTCGCGGTGCTTACGCTCGTGCTTCTGACGCTGGACATCACGGGCTGGGTGAACGCCCGGCGGGATCGTGCAGCCATCGCCCAGATCAAGTCGATGATTGCCGACCGCGACCGGTTGCGCGCCCAGGCGGAGAAAACGCTCAACCTCCCGCAGAACCGAACGACCCGCGATGAGTCGCAGTTTCTGAATGAACTGATCGAGCGCAAAGCATTTTCGTGGACGCAAGTGCTGGAAAGCCTGGAGAAGGTGATGCCGCCGCGCGTGCATCTGATCGGGATCAGTCCGCAACTGGATGAGGACAATCAATTGGGGCTGAAAATGTCCGTGGGGGGCGATTCGCGGGATCGGGCGCTGGAACTGGCGCGCCGTATGGAGGAATCGCACCGCTTCGCGCAAACGCAAGTCACTTCAGAAAACTTTCAGCCGAGCAACAGGGGCGGCGACAATGAGCTGTTTGATATGGAAGCGATTTATATTCCCGACCCGGCTCCTGCTAAGCAATCGAAGTCCACGCCACCCACGTCCGTGTCATCGACGACAGAAGTGAAATCGAAACCGGAACCGAAGGCCAAGCCGAAGCCACTGGTCCCGAAAGCGAGTAAGCCCTGATGCCCGACCTGCGGCGTACCCGGAAGAACTTGAAGACCGCGCTGGCCATCATGGCGGCAGTCGACCTGCTGGCGGTGATCGTGTACTTTTCGCCGCTGATCGGTTCGGCGGAAACCCGGCGGCAAGAGCTGGACACGCTGCAGGCGGAGTTGACGCTGAAAACCGCGCTGGTGGCCCCGTTGAAGGATCTGCCGCAAAAAGTAGTGCTGGCCGGCCATCAGATTTCCGATTTCTACAAGGAGCGCTTCCCTACTCAGGAATCACAGATTCTGACCGAGCTTGGAAAGCTCACGAGCGCCAACGGCGTGGCGATCGAGCACGTAAAGTACAAGGTAAGAGATGCGGAAACCGGGGGGTTGGAGCCAGTGGAGATGGAAGCCGACTTCGCGGGCAATTACACGGAACTGGCGAAGTTCATCAACGCGCTGGAACGCGACGAAATGTTTTTCATCATCAACAGCATAACTTTGGGAGCCCAACAGCAGGGGCCGGTGAAGCTGGGTGTGAAGCTGGAAACGTATTTGAAGGTGGGACCGTAAGTGCAACTGGGATTCGAAAATAAGAAGCAGACGATGTGGGCCGCCGTGCTGGGCGTGGTGGCGCTGCTGGCTTTGGCGTACGAGGTCATTCCGATGTTTACGGGGGCGTCGACGCAGGCTTCGAGCGCGGAGATCACCGCCCCGGTGGCCACGGTGCGTACGCCATCGTCGCGTGCAGGAACGAAGAACGGGAAAAAGGTGCGGGCGGAAAATCTCGATCCGACACTGCGGCTCGATTTGCTGGCGGCGAGCGAACAGACGAAGTATGAAGGCACGGGAAGAAACATTTTTGTGTCGCAGGCGGAGGACGTGGTCATTCCTAAGCCGGGCGGTTCTGGCGCGACCGACCACGGGAAGAACGGAGAGGCAGGACCGAGCCCAATTTACGTTCCACCGTCAAATCAGGCGCCGCCGCCGATTCCGTTGAAGTTTTATGGCTTCGCGACTTCCACGGGAGAAGCGAAGAAGATATTTCTGAAGTCGGGCGACGATGTGTTCGTGGCAGGTGAAGGCGAGATCGTGGACCGGCGGTACAAAGTGATTCGCATCACGCCGACTTCGGTTTCGATTCAGGATATGGTTTATAGCGGCCCGCCGCAGAACATCCCGCTGACCCAGGGATGAGAGGAATTTGGCAATTGGGAAATTTAGTAATTGGGAAATTGAAAGTCGCCGGTTTCAAATTACTCAATTACTGAATTTCCCAATTACTCAATATTTTGCAATGAAATTCTCTCCACACATTCGGCGCAGTCCCCGACACGGTGAGCAGGGCTACATCATGCTGATTCTGTTGCTGGCGATCGCCTTGATGTCCATCTTGGCGGCGAAAATCGTCTCCGACCTTAAGTTTGACATGAGGCGCGATCGCGAAGAGGAAATGATTCATCGCGGGGTGCAGTATTCGCGGGCCATTCGCCTCTACTACAAAAAGTTCGGGCGCTATCCGGTGAAGCTTGAGGATTTGGAGAGCACCAACAATCTGCGGTTTCTGCGGCAGCGATACAAGGATCCTCTGAACTGCAAGGCGGGAAAATGCGCGGACTTCAAACTGTTGCACTTCGGCGAAGTGCAGATGACGCTCAGTGGAATCTCGGGTGGAACGATTCCGGGTGCGAGTCCGATCGGCGGCAACGGTAGCAATGGGATCAACGGTCCGGGAGGGCTGTCGCAGTCTTCCACTTTCGGCAGCAGCAGCAGTTTTGGGGGGAATTCTAATTCGGCGTTCGGCCAGAATCAGGCGGGCGCAGGCAATCAGCCCGCGGGATCGGATTCATCGCAGGCGGGATCTTCCGCTCCTTCAGGCGCCGGATCGACGGATGGCTCGGGGACGAATTCGTCGGGATCTGGAAGCGGCACTCCCGGCAGCAGTCCGACGGGATCAGGCCAGATCATTGGCGGCCCGATCGTAGGAGTTGCCAGCAACACCCCCATCAAAGACCCGACGATCCGCGAGTTCAATCACAAAACAAAATATAAAGACTGGGTATTCGTTTACGACCCGGCGCAGGATCAAGGGCGCTTGATCACGACACCCTACCAGCCTCAGCTGCAGGCATTCGGCCAAGGCACACCGAACCTCAACGGGAACGGGCAGAATGGCAGCGGCGGCAATACTGGCAGCGCGTTTGGCACGAGCAGCGGCAACGGCTTCGGCAACAGCAACGGCAGCAGTTTCGGGAACAACAACAGCAGCGGCTTTGGGAACAATTCGAACTCGTCATCGAGTCCGGGGTTCGGATCGCCGACTCCGCCGAGTAATCCTCCTCCGCCTCCTCAGCAGTAACAGTCGACGAAACTTGCCGCGCTTCGCAATGGCGGACAGCCTGGGGCGGCTGTCCCCACATAAAGCCTTCCCATGCCTCGGTTCACAGTAACAAATGAAAACGGCCTCATCTCAAGGATGAGGCCGTTTGCTGAAACTTTTTCGTGACCGCTTATACGCTGAAGGAACTGCCGCAGCCGCAGGTGCTTTTCACGTTCGGATTTTCGAACTTGAAGCCTGCGCCTTCGAGGGTCTCAACGTAGTCGACGATGCAACCGTTCAGGTACATCACGGAGGTCGCATCCACGTACACTTTGAGTCCGTCCATATCGAAAGTCTTGTCCATCATTCCAGCGCCGTTTTCGAACTGCATGGAATAGGAGAAACCGGAGCAGCCGCCGCCTACCACGCCAATACGCAAGCCGGCCGGCACGGGGGTCTGCTGGCCCATGATCTCTTTCACCTTGGTAACGGCGTTGGCAGTCAGGGTAACTGGCGGAGTCTTTTTAGCAACGTCAGGGTTCGACTTGGTCACTTCAGGGTTCGTCACAGTGGGAACGGTGGTTGTGGCCATTGGTATCTCCTTGGCTTTAAAGCTGTTTGATTATAGCAAATGTCGTTTCGGGCACAAGGGGGTATCGCGTTACCACCCAGGGAAGCTGCCTCAGTGGTTGGATGCGGCCGGCGGCGGGAAGTCGCATTCTTCCCGGTTCCGCAGCAGCGCCCGTAACCTACTCTGAACCTATTCTAAAGCAAGGTATTTATTCGGTGCTCACCGCTTGCCAACAGGGCTATAATCATCGCGTTAGGGCCTTCCCCGGACTGGGTGTTGGGTTCTGCGTGCCCCACCACGAAGTGGAACGCCGCTGCGCTTGGGTTGGAATCTGCCGAGGTGGCTTATGACGCTGACTGTAGTAGCGGTTGTATTCGGAGTTTTTGCCGTGGGTCTCATCCTCCTGCTCATTTACAAGAGCACGCTCACGATGCACGAGGATGATCAGCTGTTCCTGGATGACAACAATTCGCACATGCAGGAAGAGCAAACGGAATTGTTAGTCAAAGTGAACCGGCTTACGGTTCCGATGTGGGTATTCAGCATCGGGTCTGGAGTGTTTCTGCTGGTGCTGGTGGCAATGCTGATCTACCAAAAACTGAACGAAGTACAGTAGCGTCAGGCGCGGGGAAAACCGCCATCCGAGCGGAATCCTCGCGCGGTGTAGTGCCATGGGCGGGGCGGCCACGATGCCGTGTCGCGGCCGCGAGAGTTCCCCCATTTGTGCAGCCGTGCTCGGGGAGATGCCCTCTGGCGACCGCGCTCCCGATCTTGGTTTGTTGTTTCCCCTATTGTTATTCGCTGGTGATTCCCTGCGGGAAAAAATTTGGTGATGGGCTCGCAAGCGCGGGCTATCCTTACGATCTACCAGTGCCACGATCGAGACAGGTGCGATCGAAGATGGCACCTCGAAACAGGCACGGGGGCGGATCATTCATTTCGGATAACTTATGAATGCCCGCGGCGCCGGGCAACTTTTGCGGGGCAAGCAGATTCCTACGACGGGAGAGTCCACCTATGCACTCAACCCCTGCGGCAGTCACTCCCGACTCTGAGTCTCCACCAGAGCAGCCGGGAGCACAGCCGGAAGAAACCCAATCGCGACAGGCAGATCCGGGACTAACGGACTCGGAAAAAACAGGGAATGACGGCCCGCGCCCGAGACGGCTGGGTCGATGGATGGTGCTGGCCACAGTTGCAGCGGCTCTAGTCGCCATTCTGTCTATGCTCAGCATCCGGAGCAAAACTCCGGCAACGGGAACGTCCGCGGTATCTGTCTCCACTACTCCAGGGCAAGTTTTGCGGTTGAAAGGAACCACCGAGGCGGTGCAGTCGCGAGCGATCCTCGCACCGCAGCTGGCGGGGCAATCGGTTCCCACGCTCACCATCATCCACCTGACGCCCGCTGGCACACGCGTGAAGAAAGGCGACCTGCTGGTGGAGTTTGACCGGCAGGCCCAGATGCGGGATTTCGTCGACAAGCAGGCGGACTACGCCAAGCTGGTGGATCAGGTCGCGGAAGAGCAAGCGAAAGAAAACACGGCGCGCGCGAAAGATGAGACTGAGTTGAAGGCTGCCGAGGACAGTCTGCGCAAGGCGGAACTGGAGATGCAGAAAGCGGAGATCGTTTCGCGCATCGATAAGGAAAAGAATCAGGAAAACCTTGACGAAGCCAAGGCCACCTTCGAACAGCTTCACGAAACCTTTGACTTGAAACGCGCGGCGGCGCAGGCTGGGATTCGCATTCTGGAGATTCAACGGGATCGCACCCAGCAGACCATGCTCCACGCCCAGGCGAACTCTGACCTGATGCAGATTCGCTCGCCCCTCGACGGAGTCGTGGTCCTGAACACAATCTGGAAGCAGGGCACGATGGGCGAGGTGCAGGAAGGCGACCAAGTTCGTCCGGGCGTGCCATTCATGCAGGTCGTGAATCCTGCGGCGATGCAGGTGCGCGTGCTGGCCAACCAGCAAGACTTCCCCAGTCTGCAGGTCGGGCAGACGGCGAAGGTTCGGTTAGATGCGTATCCTGATTTGGTGTTTTCTGCCAAGCTCGATCAACTGGCGCCCATCGGCGAGGGCGGAGATTTTTCCAATAAGCTACGTTCGTTCGTGGTAATTGTGGCCATCGAGGGAAATAATCCTAAGCTGATGCCCGACCTTTCCGCGGCGGTCGACGTGGACGTTGCGAAGCAAAACGCGGGGTCCAGTAGCGGATCAACCTCTGGGAGCGGTTCGTAATCATCCAACCCTATGATTCAGCGCTTCCGCCAACTCACAGTGCGACGCAAGGCCATGGCGATCGTGATCCTGGTGCTGGCCGGGAGTGGCGTCGTGCTGGGCGCGGTGCGACTGGGCAAGCGATCCCCTACGGTTCCGACGTACGAAGTGAAGCGCGGGGAATTTCTGGACTCGCTGCAGTTTCGCGGCGAAGTGAAGGCGATGAAGTCGGTGACCATCAGCGCCCCCGCGCAGGCGGGCGATTTGCAGATCATCAAGGTTTCGGCCGAGGGCACTGTCGTCAAGCCCGGCGATGCTGTCGTCGAATTCGACAAGACGAAGACCGAGCAGGATCTGGCGCAGTTCAAGTCCACGCTCAAGTCAGCGGAGGCGACCATCGCACAGGCTCGCGCACAGGCTCGCCTGACCGAAGAAGGAGACACCACGGCAGTCTCGAAAGCGCGCTATGACGTGGAGGCGGCCAAGCTGGAGGCGAGCAAGCAGGAAATCGTTTCCAAGATTGAAGGCGAAGAGGCAAATCTGAAACTGGCCGACGCCGAGCAAACGCTGCGCGAAGCGGAAACGAAACAGAAATCAGATCAGACTCTGAACCACGCAACCATCGAGAGCGCGGAGCAGGCCAGTAAGAAAGCCAATTTTGACGTGGTGCGCGCGGAACATTCTCTGGAGCAGATGACTTTGCGGGCGCCTTCGGCTGGAACGATCAGCTTGTTGCAACACTGGACTGGCTCCGCTGACGCCCCGTATCGTCCGGGAGATCGAGCCTGGCCGGGGGCGGCCATTGCGAATTTGCCGGACGCGACGACGCTGCGCATTTCCGCGCGTGTGGATGAAACCGAGCGCGGTCGCCTGGCCGCCAATCAGTCGGTAATGGTGCAATTGAACGCCATACCCGACCGGCAGTTCACGGGGCACATCGAGCGGATCGGTGAAATCGCCAGCATGGATTTTTCCAGCGGCTGGCCGATTACCCGCAATTTTATTCTCGAGATCGTTCTGGACCAGACGGATGCGCGCTTCAAGCCCGGCATTTCGGGGCAGGTTACGGTGATCGTGGACCGGGTGCCGGACGCGATTACGATCCCGGCGCAGGCCATGTTTCAAAAATCAGGACAGAATGTGGCCTATGTGTGGCGCGGAACGGAGTTCGAGGAACGCGCGATTGAGATCGGTAGAAAAAGCGGCGACAAGATTATGGTTGCCAAGGGCGTGAATGTGGGCGAGCAGGTGGCGCTGAAAGATCCTACAGCGAAGGAGTAGACGGCGGTCGAGATTGGCACGACATGGTTCAGACGACATGAGAGGCAAGCGGGCCATCACGTGGGCAGTGGTTGCGGTCGTGCTTTGCGCCGTGGTGGGCGGAGTCGCCGCGGTGCGCCGCACTTCGCCTGTCACCATTGGAAGCGACCTCCCGACGGCACGCGTGAAGCGCGGCGATCTCGACATGAAGGTCTACGAGACCGGCGAACTGCGCGCCAGCCATTCGGAGATGCTGATTGCGCCGCCGATTGGCGGAGGAGCGTTGCAACTCACGTATCTGCTGCACACTGGCGCGGCCGTCAAGAAAGGCGAACTGGTGATGGAGTTCGACCCCAGCGAGCAGCATTTCAAGCTGGAGCAGAATCGCTCAGAGTTGCTGCAGGCCGAACAGGAGATCACTAAAGCCAAGGCCGATGCTGCTGTGGTTACGGCGCAAGACAAAGTCGCGCTGCTCAAAGCGCGCTTCGATGTGAGGCGCGCCGAGCTGGATGTGCAGAAAAACGAACTGGTCAGCAGCATCGATGCGCGAAAAAACGATCTCGCGCTGGAGCAGGCCAAGCGAGTGCTGGCGGAACTGGAGCAGGACGTAAAATCGCGCAGCGCATCGAATGAGGCCACGATCTCGCTGGCCGAGGAGAAACGGAATAAGGCAAAACTGGCGATGGACCAGGCGCAGGGGAACATCGACAAAATGCGCGTGACCTCTCCGATGGACGGACTGGTTGCACTGGAAAAGAATCAGGGAGCCATGGGCGGCTTTTGCTGCTTTCCGGGCCTGACCATGCCGGAATATCACGAAGGCGATCAGGTTGAACCCGGCCGGACCGTCGGCCAGGTGCTCGACCCCAACACCATGGAACTGGTAGCGAAGGTCGGAGAGCTCGAGCGTGAGAACATTAAGGCGGGGCAGTCCGTCGACATTCATCTCAATGCGTTTCCAGAGACTACGTTTCATGGCGCTGTGAAAACCGTCGGTGGCAACAATACGACCCGCATGCCCTGGGATGAGGACACCGGAACCACGTACGAAGTGACCATCACGCTGGCCAGCGCGGATCCGCGGCTGCGGCCGGGTCTGACGGCCCATATTTTTATCAACGGCGATCCGCGGAAAGATGTGCTCTACGTTCCTCGCCAGGCGCTGTTCCTGAAAGAAAACAAGCGCATAGTCTACGTGCGCGACGGCAGCAACTTTCAACCGCGCGAAGTAAAGATTCAGGCCCAGAATGAGAGCCGCGCCGCCATTGAAGGTGTGAGCGCGGGCACTGAGATTGCGTTAGTCGATCCGACGGCGCCGCGGAAAGCTGCGAATTCCGGCGCTGGCTCCGCCGCGGGCGGCGGGGGCGCTCCGTAATGGCGACCGCTGCGCCAACTCGTCCATCCCATTTGCTGCATGGTTATCAGCAGTGGCTTCCCGACCTGCAACTTGGGCTGCAGAATCTGTTGCTGCACCGGCTGCGCTCGTTGCTGACCATGCTGGGAATGATTTTTGGCGTGGCGGCGGTGGTCTCGATGCTTTCAATCGGCGCGGGTGCGCGGCAGAAAGTAATGGCGCTGATCGAGCAGATGGGCGTCCACAACCTGATTGTGGAAGCAAAAGAGACGACGGAGTGGCAGGCTCATCAAAAAGTTCGCAAGCTTTCTCCAGGACTCTCGTTCCAGGATTATCGGGTAATTCGCGATGACGTGAGCGACATCGTCGCAGCCACGCCGAGAAAGCGGATGACGCCCTCGAAGACGATTCCGAAATCGCAGCAGGACCCGCCGACCGTCTACGGAGTGAATCCGGATTATTTAAACATTGCGGGACTGCATGTTCTGCAGGGCAGATTCTTCAATGACGACGAAGAGACTCGCGGGGCTCCTGTCGTTGTTCTGGGCGCGGCTGCCAAGTCGAGCTTGTTCGGTTCTGCCGATCCGGTTGGCCAGTATGTGAAGGCGAATGAAACCTGGTTCCGCGTGATTGGCGTGGCTTCGCCGCAACTCAGTTCGCAAACTGAAGTCGCGGGAGTGCCCACGCAGGATCTCAACAACATCATGTACGTTCCGTTGAACTCGGCGCTTTTGCGTCTGGAAGATAACTACAGCGATGTGCGCGACGAGATTGACGGCATCTATTTGAACATCCGCGACGGCGCGGATATGGGTTCGGTGGCTCAGATCGTGCGGGCGATTCTCGATTCTTCGCACCATGCTGCCGGCGATTTCAGTGTGATTGTTCCCGCTGAATTGCTGGCCGAACAGAAGCGGACGGAGCGCTTGTTCAATGCGGTCATGGTTGCGATCGCGTCCATTTCCCTGCTCGTGGGCGGCATCGGCATCATGAACATCATGCTGGCCAGCATTCTGGAGCGGACGCGCGAGATCGGGGTTCGCCGCGCGGTGGGCGCGCGCCAGTCGGACATCATCCGCCAGTTCGTGGTCGAGGCCATGCTGATTTCGTTTGTGGGTGGCAGCTTCGGCATCATGTTCGGCTTCGTAATGTCGCGCCTGATCGCGTGGCTGGCTGGATGGTCGACCATTGTGACGCTGAGTTCCATCCTCCTGGCGTTCATCGTGTCGATTACGGTGGGATTAGTTTTCGGAATTTACCCTGCAGTTAAAGCCGCACGGCTTGATCCGGTGGAAGCGATTCGTTGGGAGTAGGCGGGGCGGGCCGTCGTCATTCGCGACACCAATTCGTAACACCAATTCGTAACACCGATTCGTAACACCGATTCGCAGCGCCAGTTCGCGACACCAGTTCACGGCAGCACTCAACACACCTTTGGAGGAATTGAGCGATGAAGCATTCTCGCCTGGGGCTCTTCTCTTTTTCTTGTCGTCCGCTTTTCTTTTTCATTCTGATGCTTTTCGTTTTGCTGCTCACGCCGCTGCTCGCTCCGTCCTGCTGGGCGCAAAAAGGCGAATCCTACAATGACATGGCCACGCCGCAGGTCCGCTCCGGCAAACTGGCAAGTCCGGAGCATTTACGGAACTATGTCGTAAATGGAAAGCTGACGCTCAGCCTGCGCGATGCGGTCGTGCTGACGCTGGAAAACAACAGCTTCGTGAGGGTTCAGGAAACGCAGGTGGAGTTCTCGAAGTTTTCGCTACTGGGCGCGCACGCGCCATTTGACCCGCTGTTGACTTCTTACTACAACGTAAATAGTTCGACTTTTAGCGCGGTCAGTCAACTACAGGGAGCTGGAACATCCGCCGTCAACTCGACCACGCAAAATGCCCAATTCAACTATTCGCAAACTTTTGCGACGGGCACCAACATACAGGCAGGACTGGGCAGCAACAACAATTTCTCCAACAACTCGTTCTATTTTCTGAATCCTTATGTCAACTCGACCCTGAGCTTCCAATTTACCCAGCCACTACTGAGGAATGGCTGGCTGTTTGCAAATCAGGCTCCGCTGGTTATCGCGCGCCGCAATCTCGAGCAGTCGCAGGCCAACTTTTCTGCGGAGGTGAGTAATAACATTGTGCAGGCAGTGGGACAGTATTGGGCGGTAGTGGAAGCGCGCGGAAACCTGGAGGTGGCGCGCGGTTCGATGGATGCCGCCGAAGTCACTTACAAGCGCGATAAACGCGCGCTGGAACTGGGCGCTTTGCCTCCGCTCGATATCTACCGATCAGAGTCGCAGGTGGCCTCGCGGCGGGTGCAGGTCATTCAGAGCGAATACGCACTCAAGCAAGCCGAGGACGCTCTCCGCATGACCATCGGCGCGGATCAGGATCCGAATATTCAGGCTCTCGATCTTGAACTTACCGAACAGCCGGAACCCGCGGGCGAACTTCGCACCATCGACTCCGCGACTGCGTTGCAGGAAGCTCTGACCAAGCGGCCGGAACTGGACGCGGCTCATGCGGCCCTCGCGAATGACGAAACCAGCATTCATTTGGCTCACAATCACCTCTTGCCTGAACTGGACCTGAGCGCACAATACGCTTCGAACGGGGTGGGGGGCACGCAATTCAGCGCTACGGGTGTGCGGATGACGAGTTCATCGCTGAATCAGCTGTCCACTTTCAACTACCCAACTTATTACGCACAATTGTCGTTGAGTCTGCCGCTGAAAAATCGGGCAGCGAAGGCGGCGCTGGGAAGCGCGCTGGTGTCTCGCCGCAGTGATTTGTACAACCAGCGCCAACTCCGCGAGCAGGTCGAACTCGACGTCAGCAACGCGGTTCACCAACTCGAGCAGGCAAAGCTGAGTATTGCCGCCGGCAAGGAAGCGCTCGACCTGTCCAAGAAAACCATGGCCGCCGAGCAGCGCAAATATGACCTGGGTTCAGAGACCATCTTCTTCGTGCTTGAGGCGCAAACCGAACTGGCCGATGCACAGTTGAGCCTGTTGCAAGCTGAAGTCAACTATCAGCTTGCGGTGACGGCCCTCGATCATGCCACCGGCGAATTGCTGGAGCCCTATCACGTGCAGATCGCCGACCTGACGCACTAAAACTGGCCAAGGCTTACGACGAATGCTTTAGGCGGATCAATCCTCTTCGGACACATTGGGAGGATTCACCAGGAGAATTGCGATCCGCATCTCACTTCTCTTCCCAGAAGCAAACTGCACAGGAAGCTTGAACTGGATGGCACAATTGCCCTGATCGTCCAACACCGCATAGGGAAACGCCTTGTAAGCTGGATTCAAAGGAGGCAGCGCCAGCATTACCGGCTTCTTGCCAGGTGACACCTGCCGCGAGAGTTCGAGCATTTCGGTAAGTTTCAGATAAGTGCGGGTCGGCTTGTCGGGTTGCAGGCGTGCAAGAAGAACATAGTCGCGATACTCGCCGCCACTATGCTTATGTTCGTCTTCCCTTGCCTCTTGATCCTCTTCCTCCTCTTCTTTGTCGTGCGCATCCTTCTCCCGGTTGAGTTGCGCGTAGCGCAATGTATAGAACCCTGGCGGGATTTTCTGGTTCTTCACATCCTCGAGTTCCGCGGGCAGGTACAAGACGGCCAGCAGTTTTCCCGGCGTGAGCTCTGCGTATTCTGCACGCGCTCGAGTCTTGCCGGAGGAATGCACTGTCAGGCTCTTAACCCACCACAACTCCGCGACTGGGATGTCGATGCCGTTTACGGTGCGGAACAGGCGTGTCCCACTTGCCTCAAGCCGGTTCCTCAGTTCCTGCGGAACTTCCGTTCGTGGCGGTCCGGCGGGCTCGATTCCGAACGATGCCTGGCCGGCGGCCGCTACGAGAAAGCTCATCGGCAGTAACGCGAGAACCGCAGCGACCTGCCAGAGAAACATTCCTCGACGTCGAGGTCGCGGGCCACACCGACTTCTTAGACGAAGCAGAGGATCCCCCTTCTGTTTTTAAGCCTTCAATTTCCAGTGCCGGTCACGCTGATCACCTGCGGGCTGTCCTCTTCGTTGTCGAAGATCTGAACGCTGGCGTTGATCGTTCCTGTCAGCGTGGGCGAGAACGTCACGGTAACTGTGCAGCTTGCCCTCACCGCCAGGCTGGTGCCGCAATTGTTGCTCTGCGTGTAATTGTTCGTCGGCAGGCCGGGATATTCGTAGATGACCTTGGAGATGCTTTGGGGATCGCCGGTGATGGTGACCGGAGTGAGACTCAGCGCGGTCGGGCCGTTATTAGTCACGGTGACGGACTGCGAACTCATGGTTCCAATCGTTTGCGCGGGAAAGGTCAAGCTCGACGGCGAAAAGGAAATCTGCGTTCCGACGCCGGTGAGGTTCACGACGTGCGGACTGGCGCCATCGCTGTCGACTATCGTGACGGTTCCAAAACGCTTGCCGGTCGTGGAGGGCGTGAATGTGACCGTAATGTTGCAGCTCGAATGGGCAGCCACCGCCGCGCTGCAAGAGTTGGTCTGTGTGTAGTCGCCGGACATCTTGATGCTGTCGACCGTGAGTGGGCTGGGCCCGTTGTTGTTTAAAGTGACCGACAACTTCTTGGACGACGATTTGCTTCGCAGAACGGTGCCGAAATTCAGCGTGGGCTTGCTGAAGGTGACGTAGGTCCCCATTCCGCTCAGTTCCACAGTTTGCGGGCTGCTGGGGTCGCTGTCGGTAACCGTCAAGCTCCCCGTCCGCAGACCAGTCGCCGTCGGTGTGAAGGTAATGGGCACATCGCAATCAATGAACTGGGGAATCGACCCGCCCTTGCAGTTCGCAGTCGTCGAAAAATCTCCGGTGGTGGTCACTGATTGGAAGCTCATGGTAGTGGTGTTGTAATTCGTGAAAAACACGGTTTCGGAAGGACTCGCGGTACCGACCTCCTGATCCAGGGGAAAAGTCAACGATGGCCTTGACGCCACCGGGCACGTGCGGGTCTCGAGCACCAGCGGCGCGAGCGGAGTTTGCGTCAGGTTGAAGCTATCCAACGTGTCATTGGCGTTGTCGTCACGCGTCGTCAGCGCCGCCAGCCCGAACCTCTCTTCCACGAACTTGAGCAACGATGCGGGTTCGTACTGTGTATTGGAAATGTGCCCCGCAAGCGCGTAGGGCGAAATGATCAACAAGGGTACGCGCAAGCCCAGACCGTATTCGTCCTCCGCCGCGGGGGGCGGCACATGATCGTAGAAGCCGCCGAAATCGTCCCAGGTGAGGAAGATGGCCGTGGAGTTCCACTCCGGCCCTTGCATCACCGCGTTGATCTGTTGCACGGTCCAGTTTTCGCTGGCGCAAATCGAAGCGGTGGGATGTTCGCTGGTCGGCCCCGGGCCCACCAGCCAGCTCACGCTGGGCAATTGTCCATTCTGGGCGTCAGTGACGAACTGCGTCGTGTTTGGGATGTTGGCCGTGTTCCACACCGAGGAGTTATTGCGAATTTGATTAATGGAGTTGAGAGCGTTCCATTCGTAACCGTCTTGATATTGCGCAGGAGAGTAGTACTTCCACGAAATACTCGCACTCTGAAGACTGTCCACCAGGGTATAGAGGTCAAAACAGGGAAACACTTCTGTCAAATTGCCGCTGGTGTCGAGCACGTCTACGAGCCGCGCAGACGGCGCATCGCATCCCCACGAGATCGTGGCATCCCCGCCGTAGGGATTGGTCGCCACCCCTCCGGATTGGGCGGCCACGGTGTACAGATGGTTGGGAAAACTCGGACCGTGCAGAGAGCTGAACATATTGTCGGCCAACACGAAGTTGCCGGCATAGGCCCAGTAGTTGGGCATATCACTTTGCGTTTGCTGGGTCAGGCTGAGGTAATCATCATTAATGTTGGCCTGCTGAATCAGGTCGAAGCCGTCCATCCGGCCGTAATCGGTGGCGATGAACGAGCCATGCCAGGAGTGATCCATGTCACGCGCTACGCGGTCCCATGCGTGTCCCAGCGGAATGACCTGTCCGAGTGAGGTAGTAGCCGTAGTCGCTCCGTTGGCTCCCGGGTAAGTGCCGAACAAATTATCGAAGGTGCGGTTTTCTTTGATGATGAATACGATGTGCTGAATGTGGGCGAAGCCAGGAGCGAACTCTGGAGTCGCACTTACCTGGCTGGAGTAGCCGCTGGTGCCTCCGGTTCCGGTGGCGTTGACCACATAGAAGTAGCTGAGATTATTGCTGAGGTTCGCATCGGTGTAGCTGACTGCGGCAGTGGTATTGACAAAAGTGTAAGGACCGCCGGTGACGGTGGAGCGATAAACGCCATAGCTGGTGGCGCCGCTGGACGCATTCCAGCTCAGCGCGACCTGCGCATTGCCGGCTACTGCGATCAGCCCGGTTGGCGCAGACTCTTGGGCTTGGAGTAAGGACGGGCAAGCTAGAAGAGTAAGTATAAGGATAAGAATAATGTACAGTTTTGTTCTCATGGCGCCACCTCCCTGCTTACGACGCGGCATTTTACTTTTTTAGGGAAAGAGTGAGAAGGAGAATATAGTTTTTTATTGGCTTGATACTGCCCCATTTCCCAATCTAACGCTTTTCGTTCAGGCATATTCTCCGAACGCAACCTAGTACGCGTCCGAAATGCGCGTCCGACATGATACCGGTAGCGTGGAGGAGGAATTCTCCGAAACCGGACTTTGGCAGCCGTTTAGGAACGACGACGAGCAAAAACCTTGTGATAAGCGGGCGCAAACCCTTTGTATAATCTTAACGTTGCGAGAGTGGCGGAATTGGCAGACGCACCAGACTTAGGATTCCGTGTGGCCAACAAGCAATTTTACCGCCAAACCCTTTAGAACCGCTTCCAATAAGGATTTTGCCGCACCTGAAACTTGACAAATCGCATTAGAGACGACTTAGCTGCCTACAGTTTGCCTACACTTTTCTAAACTGAGATTGAGTACTGATGCGTCACTGTGCAGGCCCTGAGGACCGTGAAAGAATCCTCGGATGACACAGCCCAGCCTCCCTATCCCACACGAACAGCGCAAGATTGAGCGGCTACTCATTGCACTGGCGAAAAAGCGGCCCGTTTCCGCGAAGGCAGCACCGATAGCCTTCGGACACTCCGCAACTGGCACCAACCATCCGCGAGTCTTTTTCTCGACGTAGACTGTCGCAATCAGATGTGTCGTTCATTATGGCAGGATAGACCTTCGCTGCTGGATTGCCTGCATCGAACGGCCCATGGCTTTACTCAGCTTTCGGTCAGGCGGACGATCCTTGGCAGTGATCCGAGCGTCTTCAATGGGTGTCCAACGCTTGCCTTTGCGCCGATTGTTCCGTTTAGACTGTGCGTAGTAGCGACGCTTCTGCCCTGCGCGAAGTTGCCGCCACTCCTTGCGATGTTGTTCCCTCCTCCGAAGTTGACGCTTGCGAACAACTTCGGCGCTCCCGCGTCCGCCCATTTTGAAAACATCCCAATCTAAAGATGACCTAACAAGTCAGCTTTTTGGTTCAAATAGGGACAGCGTGTCGCCCTTGCTGGACCCTACGACCAGAAATGCCTCAAACCTGCGGTCACCCGAATCCTCGGCATCGGCGTCACGAAAGTCGCCGTACTCGAACACGCAGTCTGACAATCGGAATTTGATTTGGTCCGACGTGTCTTCTTCTTTTCCGATAATCAGATGTAGAGGAACGCCATCCGTTACCGAGACCCGGATCGGTCCAGTTACCCTAGCAATGGACAGCGATGGACTTCCAACGACAGCAAGCACACTCGTGCGTTCTTCTGCATACTTGCCGAGCAGAGTCAATGCTTCTTCCAAAGTGATTTTCACGGCTTGAATAGAGCCTAGGGTACCTTAGGCAGCTTTCTTAGACTGCGCCCTGACCTTGGCCCACCTTGCCCGCTGCGCTGCGGCGATTTTCTTTCGAGCCGCAGCCGACATGGTTCGTCTCTTTGGTGCCACCGCTGCGCTCTTTGTCTTTCCGCTCTTTCCCTTCAGTTTTGCCCATCTCTGACGTTGCGCTTCTGCTATCCGCTCTCGGCCCGCAGCGGATATCTTGCGGTGTGTTCCATTCTGCTTTCCGTACGCAGTCCCGAATGCTTGGAGCGCCGCAGAGACTCCTTGAATTTGCTTGGTCAGCCGATCCCGTTCCTTCTTCAATAGCCCAACAACATCGCCCATGTTCGTCATTGAATCCCCTTACTTGCTTGCGAAATTGGACTGCCTCGACGTGGGCACTGGAATCCGCACTGCAAATTCTACAAATCCAACGCCCCGGCGAGTTGCCCAAGTATACGGCAACTTAGAGCGGATGCGTCGTAAGCGATAGGACCAAAAGACGACGCTCCCGAAATGAACCGACCATGGTAAAGACCTCCGCAGGGGAGTTTAAACACACACCCATGAGCGCAGCAGCGAGTGTAAAATACCCGCCATGACAGACGACACAGCCGCCACTATCGAGCGTATCCACTGCAACTATTGTCGCCAGAAGACTCGCCATGAACTTTTGTGCAAAGCAGAGGATGTTATTTCTGAAGAGTACGATGGCAATATTGTGATTGATATTGTAACCACATCAGAGATGTTTCGATGCTGTGGATGTCGAGCGACAGTCCTTCGCCGCACGAGGATTGTAGACAACGACCCCGATACGCTTCTAGTACACTACTTTCCCCCAGCGGTATCAAGGCACCAACCGCCTTGGGTTTGGTTGGCTTTAACAGACGATTTTCGGGGTGTGATTGAAGAGGTATACAGGTCGCTTGATGCCAACAATCATCGACTGCCGATGATGGGAGCGAGAACGCTGATTGATATGCTCATGGTGGACAAGGTGGGAGATGTAGGCACATTCAATGAGAAGTTAAAGGAACTCGAAGGTATGGGTGTCATCAGTTCGCGGAACCGAGTGGTTCTAGCTGCGGCACTCGATGTTGGCAGTGCCGCTGCACACCGAGGACATGCACCGAAGAATCAAGAAGTCAACGCAGTCATGGATATCGTCGAGAACTTGCTGCACGCGGTGTACGTGCTCCCCAAGATGGCCGAAAACCTCAAGAGGACTACACCACCACGTTCGAGTAAGAAGCGAACTCCATAGGTTCAGCAAGGTCTATTTACGCGGCCTTGTTCTTCTTCACTTTCGCCCAGCGTGCGCGTTACGCTGCTGCGATTCGCCTGCGGCGGATACTGTGCGGGGTTGCAGTTCACCGCATAGCGGAAAGGCAGTGCCCTGCGATGGCAATCCTCCTCGAAATCTCTTAGCTATCACGAAAGTTAGCTGGTTCATTGGGACTTGTCGGGATGCAGTGGGAACCCGGTCACGCAATACCATTCGATGTGCGAACTGTGAACTAGGAGCCTCGCCAATGTACATTCGGTGGACAAATTTCAAATGCCCTTTCTGTGGCACAACTTGGTCGAGCAGGATTGTCTCGCTCCGCGCCCGGATAAGGAGCGCCGAACCTGTAGCTCGTGCAATCGGGAGTTCAAGACGCATGACATCGAATGGGCACACATGGCGAAAAAGCAGAAGATTGGCTATCTCTTGAACGAATGGATGGTAGCGTGGCTGCTCTTCTATGCAGTGATACTAGCGTTTGTCGTCAGTGGGTTTTGGCGAGATGTGACATTAAGCGCCTACGCCGAAGGCGCAATTACTATCTTGTTTGTATCTGCTGTGATGCTGGGTCCTTTCGTGGTCGTGAAATGGCTGACCATTCGGCGCTCCAAGCAACGAACCGTTGCAATCAAAGCCGCAGCCATCTCTGGCGCTATCGGCGATGGCAGCTATTGATCCCAGATTCCGGTGTGTTTTTAACTCTCGTGCGACGGTGGACGTACGTTTGTCTATCCTCACCTAAAAAGCAAAGAGAAAGTGGCGGCACCGTGTCACTCTTGGGCGTGATGCTCAATCGAGATTAAGACTAGATGCGCTACGGCCATCACAGATCTGAATATGTAGTCTTCTCCCTTTTCACTTTCGCCCGTCGTGCGACGCTGGCGGCAGCGATTCACCTGCGGGCTGCGGCTGAGATCGCTCGCGCACAACCCGTCGGTAACCTTGTGTCGAGGCCCGCACTGCGTGACCATGGACGCAGCAAGATGTGTCCAAATCAAACAGAGAATGGGAATGGTCCAATCCCTGTTTTTGTCGGTTTTCGGTAACGCAATGAACAAAAAGTGGGAGCATGATGTGAGTCTTTCCCAGTGTTTTCCACGGTTTAAGCAAAGAGGCACAGTACAACGAGAGTACTTGCTGTACAAAGAACCTCCCACCCAGAGCATCCGGCAGTTGTGAAAGTATTCAAACCAACTCGATGGTGGAGCATCAGGGTCTTCCAAGCACCCTGCGCTATCTTTCAATCTGAACCACTGTTCCCAAACAGTCCCAGATTGAAAACTGCACCATTGTTAACGCTAAGGCCGTCGCCTCTCACAATCCTGCTCGTGCTCTATGAGATTGCTAAGGGCTTACAAGGGAAAGACTCAGACCCGTTAGCCAGTGTCACCATCAAACAGAAACTCCTCATGGAACGGACTGGTTTATCGAAGAACATCATCACCTCGGCGGCACGGGAGTTGGAAGCCAAACGATTCATCAAACTCGCAGAGCAGCGCAAGAAGTATGGCGAGTTTGCCGGGAACAAGTACATCTTGTGTGACCCGTCAACGGGAGACCCGTTCAAGACCAGGCCGGGGTGGAAATTCCTTTATGCCAACGATGCCGCGTACTTCAACATTCCGGTTTGCATTGTGCGAGAAACAACCGCCGACTGGTCCATCGCAAAATTGAGTGGGTCTGCGCTAACGGTGTACGTGGCGCTGTCATGGTTGGCCAACAAAAAGGGCAGCAACACAATCGAGCCCAAACCTTCGGACTTGAAGGCTCTATGCAACCTGACTAGACCGACGTACAAGAAAGCCGTAGATGATCTGGAAACGCGTGGCCTAATTTTCATCGACAGCGCAGCGAAGACGTTCACACTCTGCGATCCGAATACGGGCGAGCCAGTTCACGAGTTCAATGGGAACCAAGGAGACGATCCAGCACGCTATTTTGGAACGACAGAGACCGGAGGCAAGAGGGTCAATCTAAATAGCGGTGATCCAGCACAGAACGAACGGTGGATCAGAGAATGCCTGCCGCCGGGAGCCGCTGTCATTGAACAAGGAAACGGCGACCTAACAATATGCTGCCCATTCCATGACGATCTGATTCCATCGTGTTCTGTCAGTCCCAATAAGCGTTGCTTTCACTGCTTTGGGTGCAACGAGAATGGCACCCTAACACAGCTTGCGATGAAGTTGCGGGGCATCAGCAAGGCAGAAACAATCCAACATAGAGCCAAAGTCGCTGGGCTGGACGTGGAGTACCGCGATCCAGATTCTAAAGCCGAAGCGATTTATCCTTACGAAGATTCACAGCGAAGACTGCTCAAACAGGTACTTCGTTACCCGGATAAGAAGTTCGTCCAACGACGACCTACTCCCAACGGCTGGGTCTACGACACTAAAGGCGTGAAACCCTCACTCTACAGATTGCCAGAGCTAGAGTTTGCCAACACCGTGGTCATCACTGAAGGTGAAAAAGATGCAGATCGCGTGACCAGCCTGGAGTTGCTGGACTCTACCCGTTCCAGAATCGTGGCGACCACCTCCGGTGGCTCCGACACTTGGTCGGACAAACTGGCTGAACGTTTGTGTGAAAAGCGCGTGATCGTCATGCCAGATTCAGATGATGCTGGTCTGAAATACAAGGAAGAAGTTGTGGCCTCGTTGGAGAAGAGAGAGATTCAGCATTGCGTTGTCACGTTCGACGGCTTCAAAGACGTGTCCGAGTACCTCGATGCTCCTCATACAGCAACCGAACTGGAGCAGCGAATCAACAACGAGTGGGCAAACGCAGTTGGAAAGGGAGATGTGCTCTACCGCGAGCCGTCGTTCGACAACATCCTGATTTAGTGGCAGGTTTTCCGGGCCGCACGCTATACACCGCTGGGTCCCGCTTGCTGCCCGGAGACCGAATAAGCGGACTGTAACACTGTAACCACGCGGTGTGCCCGACATGGCTCTTCCGTTTTTCTGCGCATCACTCACCGCATTGCCAAACTGCACACTGTACGCTCGCATTTCGAGCCGCGAGCTGTAGCCGCAAGATGGAAGAGACCAGACAGGAGACCGGAGAAGGTTCGCCATTGTTCCCCATGTTCCTTTCCCCGGATTGGCTGTACCTTTGCCATGCCTTTGCCATTATCTGGACCTCAATGGTTGAAGCCTATCTATCATATTGAAAAGGCTTCGCTTCGCCATCGCTTAGCCCTCGCTCAGCCATAGGGCTATGGAGAAAGACAACGCGAACAACAAAGCAAAGGGCTTAGGATCGTGCGCCTGGGTTTCAACGCCGCTTTCTTCCCCGGATCGCGGCTCCATGTACTCGCGCACGCACGGTGGGAGCGCGACCGATTCCGTGGCCGAAACTCCGGCGCACGCGGCGAGGATATTCGAAGGATGCCCAGGTGTCCCGTGTCATAATAATCGAGCATCTAGAGCGAGTCGGGCATGCTCCGGCTCCCCAACCGAACGCAAAGCGTCACGGTGGCTACAGCCTATGCAGGCTGGATGCGGCGACGAAGATCGCAAAAAAGGAAACTACCGTGAAGCAGATTACCTCCACAGCCAATGCCGCGGAAGCAGGGACAATCGCTAGGGCGATTCCTGCGACGACTGAGCCTGAAATAGGCGAACCCCGGTGTCCCAACGGCCATGACTCAGCAATCCCTCCGCGATGTCCCGCGCTGATGTTCGTCACATGCTGGCACTATAGCTCTCAAGCAACTTGGAACCAGTTTTGCATCACGTGCGGCGTTCGCCATGCGCCATTCAGGATTTACTGGCATTCGTTTCTCATGGATGATCTAGGAGTGCGGACCATCAAGAACTACTGCGGCTTCTGCGGGGCGAAGATCGTCACGCGAATGGCAAAGTAGAACTGCCGTACATCCGTGGGCGGTTCACTTGCAGGCAGCCTTCAGGGTCCCTTGGGTCGTAGCGGTCACGGTGCACCCAGCCCCTGGTTCCTGCTCATCCGTGGCTCATTGCGGCAGGGACGCGTGGCAGGGCACGCGGCTGTGCTGTCACGGTGTTGCTCAGCGCTGCCCAGGCTCAAAAGTGGGAAATCTTAGCAGCTGTCATTGAACACAAAGGACTTATCGTTGTGCTTGACTGTGGTGTAATAATTGCACTATTATTACACCATGCCGAAGACCTACCTGTACCTCAGAACGAGCGGTGACGATGGGAAAGACAAGGCTGGTTTGCCCGTTCAGCGTGACGCCTGCACAGCGTTCGCCGTACGCACTGACTACGAGGTAGCACAGGAGTTCCCAGATGACGGCGTGACTGGCAAGCTGCACATGCACCAGCGCCCTCAGGGGAAGCTGCTCATTGCTGCGCTGCTGGGCAACGGTGTACGTACAGTGCTCTGCTACGACGCCAAGCGCATCGGTCGAACGCAGCCTGTTTACTGGTCCTTCATCGGTCTCTGCCGTGACAACGGCATCGCTGTGCTAGATGCCAACGGGACGAACCTCTGCGAGTCAGTGATGGGAGGCGTCAACGGCATGCTTGCTGAGATGGACAGAGACGCCACGGTCGCACGCTTGCAGCAGGGCAAGAATCACTGGCGCGGTACGAAACGCGTTGAAGGACGCTGGCCTTATGGTGAGCATCCGAGCCACGACTACGACGCAGAGCACGCAGTGGTTGCTCGCATCCGCAAGCAAAAGGCTTCAGGTGTCAGCAGCTACGCGATTGCCAAGCGGTTGAACGCTGAAGGCACACGCACGCGCTACGGCTGCGAGTTCACCACGAAGACCATTCAGAACATCCTGAGCAGGGCAGCAGCGAAGTAGCACTGCATCACGCTTCACCATCCCTCAGCGCAAACTCTACGCGCATGCTTGACCATTCCACACAGTGACCTCCGAACTCAGGGAGCACTGCGTCTGCTCTGCTCACGCTCGACCAACACGCAGCGATCAGCGTCGAGGGATTCTCTTGGCCAAAATCAAGGCCACCCACACCCTTGAAAGCCGTACCACCCTTCCAGCGCCGGGGTCCCTGCCTTGCTCAACCTACCCCTAGCGCACGCACGGGATCACGCGCCGGACTCCCTCGGCTCTCTCCCTCAGCTGATCCGCCCAGGGGAATGCCAAGCAAATCCCTGAGCGGCAACTCCCGGAGTAG
>Ga0302326_10000623_pt1 | contig 96425 bp, 83 predicted proteins | sample Palsa_T0_3_FD_202264 | JGI IMG/M metagenome (GOLD analysis project Ga0302326, IMG submission 202264) | Peat permafrost microbial communities from Stordalen Mire near Abisko, Sweden - Palsa_T0_3 | ecosystem: Environmental > Terrestrial > Soil > Palsa > Peat permafrost | place: Sweden: Abisko... | reverse complement strand
GGAAAACCAGCACCAATGTGCGGCGACCGTTCGTCTCTTGGGCCACCGCCCGGCGCAGGAAGCCGGGGGCGAAGCCGAGCCCGAGGAGGGCCAGGCCCGTGGATTTGAGGAAGAAACGACGGTCGAGGGGGTGGGCGCTCATTGTCTCTGGAACTCCGGGCTTCCGAGCAACAGCCCGGCCACCATGGCTGGGTCCATCGGCCGCGTCTCGCCATCAGGCATGACGTCGTTCTCGCCGTGCCCCACCGCGCGCAAGAGGGTGGCGCGTGTCGTCTCGCTGAGCTGCTGGTGCAGCACGGCGCGGGCGAGCGCGTCCAGCTCCGCGCCGGGGCTGCTGGCGTGGACTCCCGGGGGCAGCGACACCTCGGTGCCGGGGATGCGCCCGGCGGTGAGGGCCAGCGCGAAGTTGATGCGGGTCACCAGCGCGCCGGCGTTCACCCAGGGCGCGGCGACCTCCGGCCAGCCGGTGGGTGGCTGGGCGCGGTACAGCGGCTCGCCCATTCCGTCCAGGGCCTTAATCAGCGGCGCATCGCCGTAGGTGATGCCTCCCAGCGCCCGCACGGCAGAGACAGCGAATTCGAGCGGCGTCTTGGTTTTGCCGTTGAAGGCCTGGTCGCTCCAGAACTCGGGGCTCTGGAAGAGGGCCAGGTAGACGGCGGTGAGGTCTCCATGCGACGCGAGGTACGTCTGAGCCAGCCGTTCCACGAGCGCCGGTGGTGGCTCGTCGGCGATGAATTTCTGGGCCAGCTTCCGGGCCAGGAAGTGCGCGGTGGCTGGGTGGGCGGCGAGGAGGTCGAGGATGTGCTCGCCGTCCTCCATGCCGCCGCCGGCGGGGATGGTGCGTCCGAGCACGTGTTTCTCACCCGGGTCGTGAGCGCGGGGGTGGAAGGCGAAGGTGCCCACCTGGCGCGGCTTCTCGATGCCCCAGCCGGTGAAGCAGCGAGCGACCTCGCGAACGTCCGCTTGCGTGTAGCCGCCGTCCACGCCGAGGGTGTGCAACTCGAGCAGCTCCCGGGCGTAGTTCTCGTTGAGGCCGAGCTTTCCCACCGCGGCCAGCTTCTTCGGCAGGGGGGCGCCCGCGGGCCGGAGCGCAGCCATGTCGAAGCCCTCGCGGGTGGACGTCCAGTTGTCCAGGTAGAAGAGCATCGCCGGGTCATGCGCCACAGCGCCCAGGAGCGCGCGGAAGCTGCCGAAGAGGTGCGGGCGAAGCGCCTCCTGTTCATAGGAGGCGAGCATCCAGCGCACCGCTCCCTTTTGGGCCGCGACGTTGAAGTGGTTGAACCAGAAGTCGAGCAGGACTTCCTGCAGCTGGCGACGGCTCTCGGTCGCCCGGATGAGCTTGGCCGCCACCAGCTCGAGGCCCATCTGCCTGGGCAGCGCGCTCAGGGGGAGCATCTCCAGAAGCTTGGCGCGGGTCTCTGGGTCCTGTGGGTCAAGGCCCCGCTCCTTGGCCAGCTTCCCCTCGGGCTCGTAGGTGTTCAGCCGCTCGGCAGTGGTCATCTGGAGCGAGCGAAAGTGGGCCAGCTTCGCCTCCACCATCTGGTCATCCACGCTGTCCGGGTGCAGCTGGCTCAAGACCCAGGCCTCGACCCCCATCTTCTGGACCTCGGCCAGCGACGCCGGCGAGGGCCCGTAGGCCAGCCGGTTGAGCACGTGCACCGCCTGCTTGTCCTCGCTCCAGCCCGAGGCTGGCAGGCGCGACGAAGCGGCCGCGGAGGAAGGAGGGGCGCCGGCACAGGCCAGGCACGTGAGAGTCAATGGAAGAAAGTGGCGCGGCATGTCCAGAGAGAAGAACACGTGGCCGAGCCGAAAAGTTTGGCTCGCGGGCATGAGGAATTGTGAAGGAACAGTGGCGAAACGCAATGCGTCAATGCAACAGTGGGCTTTCATGAACCGTTCGAGGGGACGCTTCCTGTGGGCCGCTGTCGGCGGGGTGGCGCTCCTACCGACCTCGGCGTGGGCCCAAGCCACCGAGGTCCACGCCGACACCGGAGACACCGCCTGGCTGCTCATCTCGGCGGCCCTGGTGCTACTCATGACGCCGGGGCTCGCGCTCTTCTACGGCGGCATGGTGCGGCGCAAGAACGTGCTCGCCACGCTCATGTACTCGCATTTCGCGCTGGCGCTGGTGACGGTGCAGTGGGTTTTCTTTGGCTACTCCATCACCTTTGGAAAGGACCACTACGGCCTCATCGGCGGATTCGACAAGCTGCTCCTCCACGACGTGGTGGGGAAGCTGAAGGGGAGCGTGCCGGAGCTGGCCTTCATGGTGTTTCAGCTCAAGTTCGCCATCATCACCCCGGCGCTCATCTCCGGTGCTTTCGTCGAGCGGATGAAGTTCAGCGCCTATATGGTTTTCACCTTTCTGTGGGCCACCCTGGTCTACGACCCGGTGGCCCACTGGGTGTGGGGAGACGGCGGCTGGATTGGTGCCTACGGCGTCTTGGACTTCGCCGGCGGGACAGTCGTCCACTGGACCGCTGGTCTCTCGGCGCTCGTCTGCGCGCTCTTCATCGGCAAGCGCCTCGGGTTCGGCAAGGAACGCTTCATCCCGCATGACCTGCCGATGACCATCACCGGAGCGGGCCTGCTCTGGTTCGGCTGGTTCGGCTTCAACGCCGGCAGTGCCCTCTCGGCCGGAAACACGGCCGCGCTGGCCTTCGTCACCACCACCATCGCCGCGGCCACTGGCTCCTTGGCTTGGGTTTTCGGCGAGTGGTGGAGCCGCGGCAAGCCGACGATGCTCGGGTACGCCTCGGGGTTGGTGGCGGGGCTGGTGGCCATCACTCCCGCCGCCGGCTTCGTCTCTCCAGCCGCGTCCCTGTTCATCGGCGCCGCGGCGGGCCTCGTCTGTTACGGCGCGGTCCTCCTCAAGGAGCGCCGCTTCCACTACGACGACTCGCTCGATGCCTTCGGCGTTCACGGGGTGGGTGGAATGCTCGGGGCACTCCTGGTGGGCGTTTTCTCGCGCAAGGTGCTCAACCCGAGCGGCGGTGCGGACGGACTTCTGGCCGGGGACCCCTCGCTCCTGCTCAAGCAGGCGGTGGGCTTGCTCGCCTCTGGCGTCTGGACGGTGGTGGTCACCCTGGCCATCCTCTGGGTGGTGAACCGGACGATGGGCTTGCGGGTGACGGAGGACGAGGAGCGCGAGGGGCTCGACGCCACCCAGCACGGCGAGGCGGCGTACACCTCGTAGTCGCGCCAATGTTTGGGCCCGCAAGCCAGCGGCGCAGTGCCGTAGAGTTTCAGTCCGCATGGTGGACTCCGTCTCGGCCTCGACGCTTGCCCTCTTATCCTCGGCTCCGCCCTGGCCGACACGGGTGGTGTGCCTGACGGAGGAAACCACCGAGACGCTGTACCGCCTCGGAGCCGGGGACCGGGTGGTGGGCGTGTCCGGCTTCACCGTCCGGCCGCCCGAAGCACGGCGCAAGCCGCGGGTGAGCTCCTTTCTCGACGCGGACTTCGAGAAGATTCTGGCCCTCAAGCCGGACCTGGTCCTGGGCTTCTCGGACCTTCAGGCCGACCTCGGCCGCGAGCTCTGCAAGCGCGGCGTTCCGGTGTACCTCTTCAACCAGCGCAGCCTGGCGGAGATTCTGCAGACGGTGCGGGTCATCGGCGCGCTGGTGGGCTTGGGCCAGGAGGCGGACCATCTGGCCGTAGAGCTTCGGGCCAACCTGGAGCGGCTCGGGGAACAGGCTGCGGCGCTCCCGCGTCGCCCCCGAATGTTCTTCGAGGAATGGCACGAGCCGCTCATTTCTGGCATCCGCTGGTGCTCGGAGCTCATCGAGCTGGTGGGCGGAGAGGACGTGTGCGTGGAGTCCCGGGCGAGCCAGGGGGCCCAGGGCCGCATTTTCGCGCCCCAGGAGGTAGCCCGCCGCGACCCGGAGGGGGTGGTGGCCAGCTGGTGCGGGCGCAAGGCGAAGCCGGAGAAAATCCGCGCCCGACCAGGATGGTCCACGGTGCGTGCGGTACTCGACGACCAGCTTTATGAGGTGAAAAGTCCCCTCATTCTGCAGCCGGGGCCGGCGGCGCTCACCGAGGGTGCCGAGCAACTGGCCCGCATTGTGGCCGCCGTGGCGCGCGGAGAGCGGCTTGGCACGCCCAGGCCGGGAGACCTGAGGTCGGCGGCGTAACTGCCTCGGGAGAGGGAAAGCGGTGGCCACAGGCCGGGGTGGGGTGGCATTTTGAAGGAGACTCTCTAATTTTGGAGGAGGCTTTCTGAAGGAGGGGCAGATGCGCACGGCCGAGGAGTGGTTCAGCAGCTACAGCAAGGACCACCAGAATCCCACCAACCGCAGCATCCATTGGGTGTGTGTCCCGGCCATTCTGTGGGCCGTCATTGCCGCCCTGTGGACCCTCCCGGTGCCAGGCACGGTGCTGCCCGGGCTCTGGAGCTGGCTGGCGATGACGGCGGCGCTCATCTTCTACATGCGGCTGTCCCGGACACTCGGACTGGTCATGCTCGCGCTCTTCGGTCTTCTCGGAGTGCTCACCAACGCCCTCTACTGGACGCTGGGGCCGATGCACCTCCTTGCCCTGGCCGTCGCCGTCTTCGTCCTGGCCTGGGTGGGGCAATTCATCGGCCACGTCTTCGAAGGCCGGCGCCCGTCCTTCTTTACCGACTTGTCGTACTTGATGATTGGGCCGGCATGGCTCGTGAGCAAACTCATGCGCCGCGCTGGTGTTGCCTACTAGCGCAGAAGCCGTGTCGAGCGTCGAAGGCGTCGTCCGAGCCGACGCGTCAGTGTCCGGTGGCTTGGAGTGCGCGCGTCACGACTTCGGGGTCTCCACTCAGCAAGAGGACAGCCGTCTTGCGACATGCCGCACCGACGCGCGTCAAATCGTCCGGCGTGACCGCAGCGAGCAGCTCGGGGTACTTCTGAATGGAGTCGACCGGGAGGTTGGCCAACCGGATGTTGACCAGGCCCCTCGCCAGGTCGCCGTTGGTGGAGTAACGCATGTTCGAGGCGATTCCCTGGCGCCACTTGAGGACGCCGAGCTCGTCGTCCGTGACCTTCACCGTACCGAGCTCGTCCAATTCCTTGCGGGCGACGGCAAGAACCCGCGTGAGCGCTGTGCCGTCGACCATCCCATAGACGTCCAGACCGCCTGCTTGTCGGTGAATGCTTGCGCCCCCATTGAAGCCATAGCTTCCGCCCAGGTTGCTGCGCGCGAGACTGCCCAACCGGCTCCGCACGCGTGCGCCCAGCAAGCGCAGGGCGATGCTTTCAGTTTGACTCGGAAGAGACATCGAGCAGCCGAGCCGAATCTCCGTCTGCTTCAGGCCGGGCCGGTCCACCCGAAGCACCTGCACCGGGCTCCCCGTCGCGGCGGTCGGCGTTACCGGGGCCTCGGCGCGGGCATCCGGGGTGCCTCCCCATCCCTCAAACCAATCCCTGACTTGCTTTTCCGCGGTGGCCACATCGATGTCTCCGACGACTGCGAGGACTGCCCCGTTGGGACGAAAGGTCTTGTCAATCCACCCTTGCAGGTCTCCTGTGCCGAGCCGGTCATAGTCCGCGGCCAGAGCCGTTCGCCCCAAGGGCGAGTCCGGAAAGGCGTGCTCGAGAAACATTCGTGAGGCTTGAGAGGTGGCCAGGGCATCGGAGCGACGTGCGCCATTGACCACCTCGTTCCAAATCCACTTCATCGACCCATCGACGTGCAACGTCTGAACGCCGTCGGATAGGTACGCCAGGATATTTTCGAGATTCCCAGATGCAGCGCTGCCGGCGAAGAAAGTCGTGTCGGCAGAGCTCGAAAGAGAGACGCGGGCCCCGAATCGCCCCGGTGGCCCGTTGCGAGTCTGGGTGGGACTGGCCAGTGCGGTTGCGAGCTCCGGGGCGCCGAGCGGCTGGCCGGTGGCATATCCACCGCGGAATCCCAAGGTCACGGCGACGGTGGGAGCGCTCGTGCGTCGGACCAGGAAGACATCCAGGCCGTTCTTCAAGGTGAAGCTATGCACGTCGCGTACGGGCGAATGGACGTAGGTCACGAGCGCTTCGGGAGCGATTCTGGCGCGGACGTCATCGCTGGACGCAAAGACTCCCGGAGGTCCACCCGCCTCGCGCGGACGGGTCAAGTCGCTCGGCTCGACGAAGACCGCTCGTGCCCGCTCACGGGTGAGCCACTCGTAGGCGAAGGACTGCATCTTCCCGCGCCGGAGCTCGTAGATTCCTTTGAGCTCCTTTCCCCAGGCCTGAGGGTCTCCCGTCCAATGGATGAGGGTTGCCTTGCCGATGGCGCGCGACATCACCGACTCGGTCGTGAGAGCCACATCGACGACGGCGGTGTTCTGTAACCAGTGAAAATCGACGTCGGCGCTCCTGACGGCGACGTCCCCTAAGTCGGTGGGCAGCCACATCCTGACGATTTGGTCGAGAACGCGCTCCAGCGTCTTTTCGGGATTGTGTCCCTGCTTCAAGCGCACCACGCAGACGAGCGTGTTGGCATACAGACCTTCGTCGAGGTACGCCCCGAGGCTTTCGATGTCAGAACCCAAGGTGGCCGCTCGCGCCGAGCTGCCGATGAAGGCCGTCCGTGCAAATCGCTCCAGGTATCGCTGCGCGGCGAGTCCACCCGGCAGTGACCAGCCGATGTAAAGCATCGGTCTTTCGGATGGCGCTCGAATGGTTTCGAGCTGGGTCTTGGCTGGGGGTGCCGGGACAGGGGGCGACTCTTGGCCGAAACGCTGCGGAGGCCGAACTGGGCCGCCCGCGGGTGCATCGAGAAATTCACGCGGGAGGCTGGCGTCGAAAGTTTTCTGGATGGTCGCCAGGTCGACGTCGCCGCTCACATAGAGCGTGACATTGCGGGGCACGTAGTGCGCCTCGACGAAGGCGGTCGCATCGGCCAACGTGAGCGTGGCTACGCTGTCTTCGGTCCCGGCCACCGCCCGATGGTACGGATGGCCCTGGGGGTAGAGGGCTCCATAGAGCCGTGTCTGAATCGCTGTCGCCTGGCCCTGCTCGTCGCGCTGGAAGATTTCGTTCTTCACCACACCGCGCTCGACATTGAACGCCCCTTCGTCGACCCCGGCCAGCGGCGACAGGATCCGGTTGCCTTCAATGGAGAGGAGGTCCTTGAGGGACTCGGTCGGCCCGACTTCCACGTAGGTCGTAAGGTCATGAGAGGTGAAGGCATTCCAGGACCCCGCGCCTGCGAAGCCGAGCAGACTCGAACGCTGAAGCTGCTTGCCGCCGGGCTTCGCCCGGAAGGTCAGGTGCTCCACCAGGTGGGCCAAGCCCTCCTTGCCCACCGGGTCCTTGGCAGATCCGACATCGACGATGGCCACCACTGCCACAAGCGGCTGGCTGTGGTCCTCCTCGACAACGATGCGCATCCCGGAGGGCAGCACGAGGTTCGCCATCTTGAAGCCGATGTCCCGAATGACGACACCGTCTGGTGGCACGGCGAGCGCGGGACTGGCCACGAGCAGCCCAGCCAATGCGGCACTTCTCCAGTACCTGAGTCGCTGCATGGCGCCCCCCCTCGGAGTCCGGTTCCCACGCTACTGAGAGGCGCTTTCCGTTGGAAAGCTCAAAAGCCGGAAGTCTTTTGAATCGCTTGCCGGCAACTGCAGCTCCCTAGACTGCGCCGAGCTGCGTCAAAGGGCTGCCCCGGTGTTCGCTGCCGTCCTTTGTCGCGCGCGGCGACGAGAATGCACCGCGCGGAGTGGAAGCAAACGGCCCGTCGGTCCCGCGAAGAAACAGCCCGCGCTGCTGTGGGCCGGTGGTCCGATGGAAACTCTCGAGGCCTACCTGAGCCCTTCAGCCACGGCTTGATTTCAGAGGAGCACTACAAGACGCTAGTCACCCGCGTGCGCATGTCCATACGAACGATGGCTGTTGGCGTAATTTCGGCCAGTCTCCTGGGCCTGCTGAGGGCGCCGGTACTGGCGGCTTCACCGGGGGGCCGGCCGGAAGTGGTTCTCAACCACCTCTCGGTGGTGCTGGATGCGGCCACCGCGCGCGACCTGGCGACGAATGGCTTCCTCAAGGACACGTTTGCCTCGGTGTCCCAGAAGAGCAACGTCTCCAACGACGGCAAGCGGTGGACCGGGACGTACCTCTATGGTGAGCGGACGTACCTCGAGGCGTACGAGGCGGGTCCGGCGCAGGGAGAACCGGGGAGCTCGGGCATCGCCTTGGGGGTGGAGCGGCCAGGCGACGTCAGCCGCCTCGTGCTTCCGCTGGCCGATGCCGGGGGGGAAGCAACCGTCGTGCTGCGCACGGTGCAAGGCCCGAGCGGTGGGCAGGTCCCATGGTTTTACCAGCTCCGCGTCTTCTACCGGACCGACCCACCCTCCACCACCAGCCGCTGGGTGATGGAGTACCAGAAGGACTTTCTGCGCACGGTGGAGAAGGGCAAGGACGGCATCAGCCGGGCGCAGATGGCGGCCCGCTTTCAAGAGAAGAACCGCCTTCTGAAGGACATCGCAGGAGCCACAGTGGCGCTCGGTGACCGCGAGATGGAGCGCTTCCTCAAGGAGCTGCAGGTGTACGGTTGGGCGGTGCGAACCGAGGGCCAAACGCATGTTGCGGCTGGGCCAGGCATGACGTTGACGCTCATCCCTTCCACGCCTGGGGTGAAAGGGCTCACCGAGGTGCGCTTCCAGCTCGTCAAGAAGGGCGCCTTCGCACAGACACTTCACTTCGGTCCGACGTCCGTCCTCTCGGTCGCACAGGACGGCACCGCCGTCTGGAAATTGTGACGGGCATGGCACTCATCAACTGTCCAGAATGCGGCAAGCAAATATCCTCCCAGGCGGCCAGCTGTCCGTCCTGTGGAATCACCCTGGCCGGTGCCACAGGCGCCATGGGTGGCGTCAGGCTCGGAGCGGCTGCAGCGGCCCCGTCGACGGCCGAGCAAACCCTGTGGGAGGCACACCCCTCGCCGCTGCTTCTGCTGGGCCAGGCGATGAGCGTGGGGCTGGTGGTGCTGCTGGTGCTGGTGGGGGCGGCGTTCGTCTTTCCCTCGCTGGCCGACGTGGGGAGGAACACCTGGTTCGACCCGTCCAAGGCCTGGCTCGTCCTGGCCCTCGTCCTGGGCGCCTACGTCCTCTTGCGCGGCATCACCATCGCGCTCCGCGCCGCCCGTCTACGCGCCACCCGCTACCGGCTCACCAACCAACGGATTGTCGTGGAGACCGGACTCGTCACCCGCACGCTTCTGGAAGTGGACCTGCGCTCGGTGGATGACCTCGTTTTCCGTCAGGGCCTCATGGAACGGTTGCTCAGCATCGGGACGGTGAGCATCGTGTCCTCGGACCACAATGCCCCGCGCGTCGGGCTGTTCGGGGTGAAGGACCCAAGAGCCATCCGCGAGCTCATCCGGAGCCAGGCCTACGCCCTGACGCAGCGCCAGCTTTTCACCCGCTCCACCTGAGCGAGGGCGCGCAGTGCGCAGAGAGTGCCTCTCTGTCGAGGAAGTCTAGGGAGCGGCCCGAGGCTCGACACTTGGCGCAGTGGCACTGTGGGGCCGGGGGACGGCGCGGTTGATGGCCAGCCCGGCGGCAGCCGCAACCCCGGAGAGCAGCGCCCAGAGACTGAGTTGCCCGCGGTCGATGAGCCAGCCGGCCATGGCTGGCCCGAGAATTTGAGAGACGGACAGGAGGGACTGGTTGAGCCCCAGGACGACGCCCTGCTCGCTCCTGTCCACCTGCTGGGTGATGAGGCTGGTCAGCGTGGGGCGCAGGACACCATTGCCAAAGGAGGAGACGGTTCCAGCGAGCAGCAACATGGGAATGCCAAACGTCGCCGAGAGCACCGCATAGCCCACCGTCGCGGTGAGGAAGCCGGACGTCACGAGGGCCGTCTCGCCGAAGCGCCGCACAAGCCGGCCGATGAAGCCGCCCTGCAGAATGACGCCCAGAAGCCCGGCATAGGCGAAGACGTAGCCCACCTGCTCCGGTCCAAACGGCTTCCCGTGCCAGGCGAGGCGGCGTTCGCAGAAGAGCGCGAGGCCGCCGGTGAAGGCGGCGAAGGCGAAGCTGAAGCAGAAGAATTGCCAGAGCAGCGGGGACAGCGCCGGCCGGCGAAAGTACTGGGCGTACTCGCCCCAGGCCAAGAGCGAGAGCCGGCGGCCCCCTGGGCCGGGGGTTGAGGCGGCGCCTCCCGTCGGGACGTGCTTGCCGCCCGGCAGGAGGAAGGCAGTGGCGAGGATGCTGGTGAGCGACAGCCCGGCGGCCAGGAGGATGGGCACCTGGTAGCCGTACTTGGACAGAAAGCCGGAGAGGGCCGGGCCCACCAGGAAGCCCAGGCCGAAGGCGATGCCAATAATCGCAAAGGAGCGCGAACGGTTCTTCGGCTCGGTGACGTCGGCGATGTAGGCCTGGGCCAGTGAGAGGTTGCCGGCGGTGAGCCCGTCGATGATGCGTCCTAGAAACGCCACCCACAGGACGTGCGCGCCGGCCAGGACGAGAAACCCGATGAGGGTGCCCACTTGGCTCAGCAGCAGGAGCGGCTTGCGGCCGACGCGGTCGCTCAGCCTTCCCAGCAGCGGCCCGGAGAAGAGCGAGCAAAGGGAAAAGACGGAGATGAGCAGCCCGACTTGGGTGGCGGAGGCTCCCAGCGTCTGCGCGTAGAAGGGCAGCAGGGGCAGGATGATGGTCAACCCCAACACGTCGACCACGACGATGAGGAAGATGGGGAGGAGCGGGTGGCGCTTCAAGGCCCTAGAGCGCTAGCCCAAAGCCGCGACGCCGGCAATGCGTGTCCGGCGCCCGCCCGAGGGCCCACGTTTCAGGGCGGACCAAACCCGTAGTGCGCGAAAGCCGCCCGCGCCGCGGCCGAGGCGAGGAACTGCACATAGGCGCTGGCCAGCTCGGGGTGCGGCGCCCGCTTCACCGCCGCCATGGGGTAGTGGGCCACGACATTGAATTCGGGCGGGATGGGGACCACCTGCACCTGCGTTCCTGCGCTCATGGCGTCGCTGGCGTAAACAATCCCGGCGTCGGCCTCCCCCAGGACGACCTTGGCCAGCACCTGCTTCACGTTGAGCTCCCGGGAAACCACCCGGGCCTCCACCCGCGAGCGAAAATCGCCGCCCAGCACCGCGTTCGCCTTGTCCAGGACGAGCAGTGTGTAGTGGCCGATGGGCACCTCGGCCGTTCCGATGACCAGCCGCTTCATGGAGGGCAAGTCGATAAAGCGCTTCAGCCCGGCCGGGTTGGAGCGCGGCACGACAACCACCGGGCTGTTGCTCGCCAGCAGTTGCGCTGGCCCCACCAGCCCGGCCTTGGCGGCCTCGTCCATCTGTCGTTCGTCGGCGGAGATGAAGACGTCGGCCGGCGCCCCCTGCTCGAGCTGGGTGCGGAGCTCCTGGCTTCCGGCGAAGTTGAAGCGAAGGTGGACCCCAGGGTGCGCCTCCTCGAAGGGGCGCTGCAGCTCGGTGCAGGCCTCGCGCAGCGAGGCCGCCGCGAAGATGACGACGTCGCGCTCACCCGTGGCCGCGTTGGCATCGGCCACCCACCAAGGGCCATGCGCGGCCGGCAAGAGGGCGAGGGCACCGAGTGCCCAGCGGCTCAAAGAATGCTTCCAGTTGTCCATGCGCATCCGGCTTCTCCTGTCTAGTGCTGCGCCCAGAAGGCCCGGCTGAAGGCCGACACCGGTGCCTCGCGAAGCACCTCGACATGTCCCCGCTCGGCCACATGGCCGCCCTCCAGGACGAGCATCTCCCCGCCCAGTACCCTGGCGTCCTCGGCTTCGTGGGTGACGACGAGCGCCGGGACGTCGAGTCGGCGCAGGTGCTCGGCCAGGAAGTCGCGGAAGCGGACGCGCGTGGGCGCATCCAGGGCGGCGAGCGGCTCATCCAGAAGCAACGCGCGCGGCTGCATGGCCAGGGCCCGCGCCAGGGCGACGCGCTGGCGCTCGCCGCCGGAGAGGCTCAAGGGCATGCGCTCTGCCACCGCCGTGGCGCCGAGCTGGCAAAGCGCGGCTTCCACCCGGGCAGAACGCTCCGAGGGCGCAAGCCGGGAGAGCCCGAAGCCGACGTTGTCCCGCACCGAGAGGTGGGGAAAGAGGCCGGAGTCCTGGGGCACGTAGGCCACCTGACGCTCCTCGACGGGGAGATTGATGTGCTCGGCTCCGTCGAAGAAGACCTCGCCCGCGAGCACCAGCCTGCCGGAGGCGGGCCGCACCGCCCCCAGCACGGCCAGCAGGAGCGTCGTCTTCCCGGCCCCGTTGGGGCCGGTGACGAGCAGGGGCCCCGGGCCCACGGAGAAGTCCACCGAGAGCCGGAGAGGCCCACGGCGCAGCTCAAGGCGCGCGTCGAGCACTCTGGCCTCCGAGAAAACTCTGTGCCCGCCGTCCGACGAGGAGGAGGAGCCCGAAGGCCACCACCACCAGCACCAGGGACATGGCCTTGGCGGCGCCGAGGTCGCTCTCCATCGCCGTGTAGATGGCCAAGGGAAGCGTCTGCGTGCGGCCGCTGAGGTTTCCGGCAAACATCAACGTGGCGCCAAACTCGCCGAGCGCCCGCGACCAGCTGAGTGCAGCGCCGGTGGCGAGGCCGGGAAGGGACAGCGGGAGCGCCACGCGGAAAAACGTCCGGGCCGGGCCCGCGCCGAGGGAGCGGGCGACGAGAAGCAGGGACGGGTCGAGCCGCCGGAAGGACGCGGCGGCAGCCTGGACGTAGAAGGGGGCGGAGACGAAAACTTCGGCCAGCACCACCGCCGCGGTGGTGAAGGGAAGCCCGATGCCGGCCCGCTCCAGCCAGGCGCCGAAGAGCCCCCGACGGCCGAAGGCCAAGAGCAGCGCCAGCCCGGACACCGCCGGGGGGATGACAATGGGGAGCTGCACCAGGGTGGCCAGCGCGCGCCAGCCTCGCCCGGTGCGCCGTGCGAACATCCAGGCCAGGGATGTCCCGAGCAGCAGCACCACCAGGAGCGAGCAGGTGGTGGTGAAGAGGCTCAAGCCGAGTGCAGCTACGGCCAGGGGGTTTCGCAGCCCGGCGAGCGCTTCGCCGAGGCCCGTGGACAGCCCAAGCGCCACCACCGGCACCAAGAGGAAGGCCAGGAGCAGTCCGGCCGCCAGCACCGGCAGTACCGCCGAGACGCTCCGGCTCCACCTCGGCATTCTCACAGCTCGGCCACCACCTGGCCGGTCCGCACGGTGTCGTAGCCGGGGAAGGTGCCCAGCTCGCGCCGGAAGCCCTCGCCCCGGAGCATGTCGAGCAGTCGGCCAAGTGGGGGTCGCGCCGCCGCGGCGGCAGGGAGCGCGAGGTCGAAGTGCTGCTCGGCCAGCGGAAGAAATTCGAGGCCGTGCGCCTCGGCGGCGGCGCGGGTGGTGACCGCCACGTCGGCTCCCCCCAGAGCGACGGTGAGGGCTGCCGTCTCGTGCCCGGGGGCGGCCCGCTCATAACCCTGGACGGAAGCCGGGGGCAGCTGGGCCTTCGAAAGGAGCTGGTCCAGAAGGTGCCGGGCCGCGGCCCCCCGTGTGCGGTTCACCAGCCGGACGTCCGGACGGGCGAGGTCACGTACGTCGGCGATGCCCAAGGGATTGCCGCGGCCCACAGTGAAGCCCAATTCCCAGGCTGCGAGGTGCACCAGCACCACCCGACGGCCCCGCAGCGCCTTGCGCACGGCGCGCGCATTGGCATCAATGCGCCCGGGCTCGCTGAGGTGCAGCCCGGCCAGGTGTGCCTCGCGGCGCACCAGCATCCCCAGCGCGTCGCTGCTGGGCACGTCGAGCCAGTGCACCGAGCCCGCGGCCCGGCGAGCGAGCAGACCGAGGGCCGGGTCACACCCGGCCAGGAGCAGGCGCCCCGCCCAGCCCTCGGCGTGGGGGAAGAGCTCCACCTCGACGTCGCGCTCCGGGCCGACGGTGGCCAAACCGTCGGCCGGCATCGGCTCGGCGGCGGTGAGGAGGTGGGCCGTGCGCTGGCGGTCGACTTCCCCCAGCAGGACGCGCCGCCGCTGACCCGTCCTCTTGACGGCGCCGTCCGCCAGTCTGGCCCGGATGCGCCGCACCGGGGCCTCCAGCCAGAAGAGCGCCTCGAGGGACGTCCCGAGCGCTCTGGCCAGTCCGAGGCACAGCCCCATGGAAGGAACGCTGCGCCCCGTCTCCACGGCATGAAGCGCCTGCCGGCTGATGCCTACCCGGGCGGCGAGGCCCGACTGCGAGAAGCCCTGCCGCTCGCGCGCGGCGCGGACGGCGTTTCGAAGGGCCGCGGCGTCCATCCGGGGAAGGACTGTCAGGAATACCTGACAGGGAGTCAAGCGCAGTGGACAGGCGCCCCCGAGGAAGGTGCCGGCGGCGCTTTCCTTCGGCCTCCGGCCAACCTTCCGTCCTCACCGGGGTTTGTCTTCCCACCCCGGAAAGTGCCCCGTGCGCGGGGACGTCACTTTGCAGTGCGCCGGGCTGGCAATTCGCTATGTGCTCCCTGCGTATGCCCACTGTGCGGCCAGCCGTGACACTCACCGGGGCCGTGCTCGTGCTTGCCTTCTCGGGGTGCCAGGAGCGGCCCGCGCCCTATCTCGCGCCGCTTGGCGCGGAGGGGGTGCTCGAGCCGGCCGCCGCGGAGATGCGTTCTGTGGAGCGTCCGCCGGTCGCGGTGGACGTGCCCTCGCTGGCACCGCTCGTCGACCGCATTCTGCCGACGGTGGTGAGCGTCGAGGTGAACCCTAGCCCGCTGTCCGCCCCCGACGAGGAGGACGGCGAATCCGAGGAGGGGACCGGTGGGTCCGCGTTTCCGGAGGGACACCCACCCGTGCCCGGAGTCACCCAGGAGCACGTCGGGGCTGGTGTGCTCTTGGCAGGCCACGGCCTGGTGCTCACCAGCTTCCACTTCCTCCGCAATGCCCCGGGCCTGGTGGTGCACCTCGCCGACGGCCGTGCCTACGAGGCGCAACTCGTGGGCCGTGACGCCCCCACCGACCTTGCGCTCTTGCGCCTACGCAATGCGCCGCAGAGCCTCCCCGTCGCGCGGCTCGGCGACTCACGGCATTTGCACACCGGGGACTGGGTGCTGGCGGTGGGAAACCCCTTCGGCCTCTCCTCGAGCGTCTCGCTGGGCATCGTCAGCGCCCTAGCCCGGCGCCTGGGTGGCCCCTTCGACGAGTTCCTCCAGACGGACGCGGCCATCAACCCCGGCAGCTCCGGTGGCCCGCTCTTCGACATGCAGGGGCAAGTGGTGGGCATCGCCACGGCGGTGCCGGTGGCGGCCGGCATCGGCTTCGCGGTGCCGTCTTCCGTCGTCCTGGAGTTGCTCCCGCAGCTGGAGAGGCAGGGTGGGGTGACGCGCGGGGCCCTGGGCGCGCTCTTTCAGGACATGACACCGGCGCTGGGCCGCGTCCTGGGCGTGAGCTCCGGCCAGGGGGCGCTGCTGAGCGGCTTCACCCAGGATTCGGCTGCGGCGCGCGCCGGCCTTCGGCGCGACGACGTGGTGGTGGCGCTCGACGGGCAGCCGATGGCCTCCAAGAACGAGCTCATTCACACCCTGGCGCTGCACGCTCCACTGTCCCAGGTGAAATTGACGCTGGTCCGCAGCGGGAAGTCCCAGGACGTCAGCGTGACGCTTGGCACGCGGACCGACCTCGAAGGGACGGGGCCCCTGGCCCGTCCGCCCGAGGAGCGCCGGGCAGCCGATGGCGCCCCCGGACTGGAGCTCGCGGAGCTCACCCGGGAGGTGGCGGCCCACCTTCAACTCCGTGGCCCTGGCGCTCTGGTGGTGAGCGTTGTGCCCGGCTCGGCGGCTGACGCCGCCGGCTTTGTGCCCGGCTTCCTCATCACCGAGCTCGGTGGGGTACCGGTGCGCAGCGTCCGCGAAGCGACGGTGGGGCTGAAGTCGGTCCACCCTGGGGGCACCGTCCTGGTGCGCATCATCGTCCCCGGCGGGTTGCCCGGCCTGCTGGCCCTCGCCCTTCCCTAGCCAGGGAATTCTTTTACTGGACCGGCGGCGGCAGCGGCCTGAGCAGGCCGCCGAAGCCGTCGGGGACTTCGGCCTTCACCGTGCTGTTGTATTCGATGACGCCGAAGACGCCCTGAGGGCCCGGAGGACGGCAGCTGAAGCGCAGCGCCATCTCCTCGGACTCTCCGGGCCGGACCCGGCGCAGCCGGCGCTCCAGGACGACGCTGACCCCGGCACTCACCACCGCCGGCACCAGTCGCTCGGTTTGAAGCTCGGGCACGAGAATATCCTCAGCACCGCGGCCGCCGTGCGCATCGAGCGCCACCCGTCCATCGCGTCCGGGCAGCACCTCGGTGCGCACCAGCGCACCGCCCTCCGGGCCGGCCTGCAGGCTCCAGCGGAGAAGCGTCAAGCACTGGGCCACCTCGGTCAGCCGCGCCGCTGCGGCGCGCTCCCGCGCGTGCGTCGCCTCGTCGAGACTTCCCCGCCGCACCACCACCACGCTGACCACCACCCCCAGCAAGGCGGACACCACCAGGACGAGGGCGGCCGTGGTGTTGCGCACCGGGAGCCCTTTACACCTTTCGGGGCTTCACCGTGCCGCCCGCTGCGGGCTAAGGGGGAGCCCATGTTGGCCACCATGCTCTACAGCCTCCTCGCCGCCACTCCCCCCGCCTCACCCGACACCTTCCTCCGTCAGTATGCCGAGACGCGTGCCTTCTCCAACGGGCTCCCGACGCAGGTGCGGCCCACGGCCGACGGCCGCTGGGTGCTCTTCCTTCGCTCCGAGGCCACCGCGCAGGTGCAGTCGCTCTTCGCCTTTGAGGTGAAAAGCGGGAAGACGGAGCAGGTGCTGACGGCCGAGGCACTCCTGGCGGGCGCCACCCAGAGCCTGAGCGTCGCGGAGCGGGCACAGCTCGAACGCAAGCGCATCAGCGCGCGCGGCTTCACCGGCTTCGACCTCTCCGGCGACGGAAAGACGCTGGTGACTGTCCTCTCCGGCCGCGTCTACCTCCTGGACGTCGGAGCCCTCACCTCGGGCAAGGCGGTGGCCGCCTCGGCCCGGCCGCTCCCGCTCGAGGGTGTGCTTGCGCCCAGGCTGTCTCCCGATGGGCAGAAGCTTGGCTACGTGAAGGACTGGGACGTGCACGTCCTCGACGTCTCGAGCGGAAAGTCGCGCCAGCTCAGCACCGGCGGGACGGAGCGGCTCAGCCACGGGCTGGCAGAATTCGTCGCCCAGGAGGAGATGGACCGCTTCGAGGGCTTCTGGTGGTCCCCGGACGGTCGCTACCTCGCCTACGAGGAGTCCGACACAAGCGACGTCGAGACCTTCACCATTCAGGACGCGGCCCGCCCGGAGCAGCCAGCAAATACCTTCCCCTACCCACGGCCTGGGAAGGCCAATGCCAAGGTGCGGCTTGGGATTGTTGCCACCGCCGGCGGTCCCACCACCTGGGTTGCTTGGGACACTGAGCGCTACCCCTACCTGACGCGGGTGGTGTGGCCGAAGAAGGGGCCGCTCAGCGTCCTCGTGGAAAACCGTGCCCAGACGGAGGAGGTGCTGCTGGCGGTCACGCCCGCCAGCGGCGCATCACGGGTGCTGCTCACCGAGCGCGACCCGGCGTGGCTCAACGTCCCCCGTGGCAAGCCGGTGCCGAGCTGGCTCGAGGACGGCTCGGGTTTCTTCTGGCTCACCGAGCGCAGCGGCGCCTGGGAGGTGGAGTTCCACACCCCGGACGGTACGCTTTCTGGCACCTGGGTAGGGGGCAAGGACGGCTTCGTCTCCCTGGCCGGGTACGACCCGGTCGAGAAGGCGCTCTATTTTCACGCCGCTCCGCAGGCACCGGACACGGTGGTGATGCGGGTGCGAGGCTCGGGCCGTCCGGAGCGAGTCTTCCCGGGCGGCGGCGAGCGGACCTCGCAGCATCTTGAGCTCTCCGAGGATGGCAGCGTGCGCGTGCTCACCTCTCCTGCGCTGGACGGCACCGTCCGCACCGAGGTGAAGGACCGCGCCGGCAAGACGCTGGGCGTTCTGCCCTCGGTGGCCACCGAGCCCCCCTTCGTGCCCAAGGTCGAGTACCGCCAGGTGGGCGAGCGCGGCTTCTGGACGACGGTGGTGCGGCCCCGCGCGGCCATCCCCGGCCAGAAGCTGCCCGTCCTGGTGGCTTGCTACGGCGGCCCGCACGCCAACGTCGTGCAGGCCATGCCGCGGCTCTACTTCCTCTCCCAGTGGCAGGCGGACCAGGGCTTCATCGTGGTGGGTTTCGACGGGCGGGGAACGCCGCGCCGCGGCCGGGCCTGGGAGCGCGCCATCAAGGACGACTTCGCCGGCGTCATCCTCGATGACCAGGTGGCCGCGCTTCAGGCGCTGGCCGCCATCGTCCCGGAGATGGACCTCAGCCGGGTGGGCATCGCCGGCTGGTCCTTCGGCGGCTACCTCTCGGCGCTGGCCGTCCTCAAGCGCCCGGACGTCTTCCACGCGGCGGTGGCGGGCGCTCCGGTGGTGGACTGGCTCGACTACGACACGTACTACACCGAGCGCTACCTCGGCATCCCGCCCGAGGCGGGAGCTGTCTATGCGCGCAACGGGCTGCTCGGCGAGGCGCCGAACCTCCAGCGGCCGCTGCTTCTTCTGCACGGGACGTCGGACGACAACGTTTACTTCTTCCACTCGCTGAAGCTGGCCAATGCCCTGTTTCGCGCCGGGCGGCAGCAATTCCAATTCCTTCCCCTGTCGGGCTTCACGCACATGGTCGCCGACCCGGTGGTGACCGAGCGCCTGCAGCGGCTCGAAGTCGACTTCCTCAAGGCGCACCTGCTCTCGCCGGCCACTCCGGCCGCGCCGCCCGTCACCTCCCGCTGAAGTCCACGGTGCGAGCTCGTGAGGCAAAGAGACTCCCGCCTCCGGGGCCGTCGCCCCTGTACGCCTGAAGGAGTCCTCCAAGAGAGGAGGGGCTTCAGCCTGCGGTGGCCGCCCCCGCGGCTTGCGCTTCTCGAGCCTCCCCCGGCCCCGGTGTCGAGGGACTTCTCGTCAAAGCCGCCCGGGTGGGCGCCGTGCCCAGAAGAAAGACGTACCGCGACCCGGCTCCCCCCGTAGCCGGGACAGTCCGAGTGTCAGGACGCTGCCGGGACGACTTCTAAATGGGCTTGACGTTTTGCGCCTGCAGCCCCTTCGGGCCACGGGCGACGTCAAACTCCACCTTCTGACCTTCCGCCAGGGTGCGAAAGCCCTCTGACTGGATGGCAGTGTGGTGGCAGAAGACGTCTTCCCCTCCCCCATCCTGCGTGATGAAACCGAAGCCCTTCGCATCGTTGAACCACTTGACGGTACCAGTTGCCATCTTGAGTCTCGTATTCCTTCTCAACACCACGGCTGATAGCGCCGCGTGGTCTCCACGGGCGGAAGACGGGCGCGTTTTTATGGAGGCGGAAGGTTGAAGTAAAGCTCTCTCGACATGCGTCCGTGGGGACGTGCGCTCGGATGGCACCACACCGCGGTGCGTCGTGACAAAGCGAAGGCAGGCGCCAGTGGCCGCACAACTTCCCATTGCAGAAGTCGCCGTCCGCGAGGCTGGCATGGCGGACGCGCCAGGCCTGGTCCGGCTCTGCGCGCAGCTCGGGCGGCACGCCGCCCTCGACGACGTCCGGGGCTACCTTCAACGCGCCCCGGGCGAGGCTTCGGACTGCCTCCTCGTCGCTCAGGTGGGCGAAGCGCTGGGTGGCTGGCTCGAAGTCGTGCAGCGGAGCGCCCTGGCCACCTCGGCCTGGGCCGAAATCTCTGGGCTTGTGGTGGAAGCGTCGCTGCGCAAATGCGGTGTCGGCGGAGCGCTCGTCCGGGGTGCGCGAGCCTGGGCCAAGGAAAAAGGGCTGAGCCGGCTCCGCGTCCGGACGCGGGTGGAGCGCGAAGCTGCGGCCAGCTTTTACGAGCGCGCCGGGTTTTGCCTCACCAAGCAGCAGCGGGTGTACGAGCTCGACGTCTGAAGGGCGCCCACTGGGCGCCGCTCACACCTCGAGCAGCAGCCGCTCCGGGTCCTCGATGCACTCCTTGATGCGCACCAGGAATTGCACCGCTTCCCGGCCGTCGATGAGCCGGTGGTCATAGGAGAGCGCCAGGTACATGACGGGACGGATGACGACCTGTCCGTCGCGTGCCACCGGTCGGTCGACGATGTTGTGCATGCCCAGGATGGCCGTCTGGGGAGGGTTGAGGATGGGGGTGCTCAACATGGAGCCAAAAATTCCCCCGTTGCTGATGGTGAAGGTGCCTCCCTGCAACTCGGCCAGGGTGAGCTTATCCGTCCGTGCCCGTGTGCCGAGCTCGGCGATGCGCTTCTCGATGTCGCCCATGCTCAGCGTGTCGGCGTCGCGCAGGACGGGGACCACCAGCCCCCGGGTGCCCGACACCGCGACGCCGATGTCGTAGTAGTGCTTGAGAACAATCTCCTCGCCGTCAATCTCCGAATTCACGAGCGGGAAACTCTTCAGCGCGTCCAGCACGGCGCGGACGAAGAAACCCATGAAGCCAAGCTTGGTGCCGTGCCGGGCAACGAAGCGCTCCCCGTACGTTTTTCTGAGGGCCATCACCGCGCCCATGTCCACCTCGTTGAAGGTGGTGAGGATGGCAGCGTTGGACTGGGCGGCGAGGAGCCGCTCGGCGACTCGCTTTCTGAGCGGCGTCATCTTCACGCGCTCCTCGCGGGCTCCCGTCGGTCGCGGTGCGGTGGGCAGAGGAGCCTGGACCGGCGCGCGCGCCGCAGCAGCCGGAGGTGCCGACTTGCCACCCTCGAGGACGGTGAGGACGTCATCCTTCGTCACCCGTCCGGAGGCACCGCTTCCCCGGAGCAAACCCGGGTCGAGTCCGGCGTCCTCGGCCATCTTCCGGGCGACGGGCGAGAGAGGGGGCTGTCGCCCATTGCCGGCACTGGGCGCGGTGGCCTCGGGCGCCAGCGCCTGGACACGGGCCGGCGAGGGGAGGGCAGGAGGAGGCGTGGAGGCCGGACGGGGGACGTCCCCAGCCGTTCCGCTGGCGATGGTGCCGAGCACGTCGCCGATTTTCACGTGGTCGCCCTCGGCGTGGGCAATGGCCGCCAGTGCGCCCGAAGCGGGAGCGGCGACGTCGATGGTCACCTTGTCCGTCTCCAGCACCACCACCGGCTCGTCCACCTTCACCGCGTCGCCCACCTTCTTGTACCACTTGCCCACCACCGCCTCGGTGATGGATTCGCCCAGGGCTGGGACGGTGAGCTCGATGGCCATTAGGAAGTCCCCCGCGCAAATGCCTCGTCGACGAGCAGCTTCTGCTCCAGCTCGTGCGTCTTGAGAAACCCGGTTGCCGGGCTCGGGCTCTCCACCCGGCCGACGTAGCGGACAGTGACTGGTTGCGCGGCGGTGGCCGCCATCTCGGCCAGGTGGGAGCGCATGAAGCGCCAGGCGCCCATGTTGCGCGGCTCCTCCTGGACCCAGATGACCTCGCGCAGCGACGGGTAGCGCTTCACCAGGGCCTCGAGCTCGGTGCGGGGTACCGGGTAGAGCTGTTCCACCCGCGCCAGTGCGACGCTGGTGTCCTTGGTGACGGCCCGGTGGGCCATCAGGTCGAAGGCCACCTTGCCGCTGGCGAGCAGGAGTCGGGTGACATGGGCCGGGTCGACCTCCGCGGCGTCTCCAATCACCCGCTGCCACGCACCATCGGTGAAGGCAGACAGGGGGCAGGCCGCTTCCTCGCGGCGCAACAGACTCTTCGGTGTCATCACCACCAGCGGCTTGCGCCAGGAACGGAGCGCCTGGCGCCGAAGCAAATGAAAGAGCTGGGCCGAGGTGGTGGGGTAGCAGACCTGCATGTTGTCCTCGGCGGACATGTCCAAGAAGCGCTCCAGGCGGGCGCTCGAGTGCTCGGGACCGGCGCCCTCGTAGCCGTGGGGCAGCAAGAGCACCAGACCCGACAGCCGCCGCCACTTCTGCTCGGCGGCCACGATGAACTGGTCGATGATGACCTGGGCGCCGTTGGCGAAGTCGCCGAATTGCGCCTCCCACAGCACCAACGCGTCCGGGTAGTCGAGCGAATAGCCAAACTCGTAGCCCACGCACCCCACCTCGGAGAGCGGGCTGTTGAAGACCTCGAACAGCGCCTGCCCGGGCGGCAGTGTCGTCAGCGGGGTGTAGGTGGCGCCGGTGCGGGCGTCGTGCAGCACGGCGTTCCTATGTCCAAAGGTGCCACGCTCGGTGTCCTGCCCGGTGAGCCGGACATGCACCTTCTCGGTCAGCAGCGAGGCGTAGGCCAGGCTCTCGGCGGTGCCCCAGTCGAGCGGCAGCTCGCCCTTGGCCATGGCCAGCCGACGGTCGAGGATTTTGGTCATCTGCCGCAGTGGCGTGAAGCCCGCGGGAACCTTGGAAAGATGCTCCACCAGCGCCGAGGCCCGCTCCTTGGCAATGGCGGTGCGCACCTCGGGGACGTCCTTTTCTGGACCGCCGCGGAAGCCCTTCCACACGCCCTCGTTGGCCGAGGGGTCAGCGATGAGCGGCTTCTCCTTCGCCCTCAGGTATGCGCTTTGGAAAAATTCCTTGGCGTCGTCGCGGATTTTCTCGGCGTCCTGCGCGGTGAGACGGTTCTTCTTCTCCAGCTCCTGGGCGTAGAGGACTGCCACCGGAGGGTGCTTGCGAATCTCCTCGTACATGACGGGCTGGGTGTAGCTCGGCTCGTCGCCCTCGTTGTGGCCGTAACGGCGGAAGCACACCAGGTCGACCACCACGTCGCTCTGGAATTGCTGGCGGTACTCGGTGGCCAGTCGCATGACGTGGACGCAGGCCTCCGGGTCATCGCCGTTGACGTGGAAGATGGGGATGTCGAGCATCTGCGCCACCGCGGTGCAGTAGATGCTGCTCCGAGCGTCCTCGGGGATGGTGGTGTAGCCAAGCTGGTTATTCACCACCAGGTGCACCGTGCCGCCGGTGTCGTAGCCGCGCAGGCGGGAGAGGTTGAGCGTCTCGGCCACCACGCCCTGGCCGGCCATGGCCGCATCTCCGTGGATGACGAGCGGGAGCGCCTGGCGCCGCCGGTCTTCTGTTGCCAGCCTGGTCTGCTTGGCCCGGACACGGCCCTCGACCACCGGGTGGACGAACTCGAGGTGGCTGGGGTTGAAGGCCAGGCTCAGGTGGATGCGCTTGCCCTGGCTCGACGTCCAGTCAGAGGAGAAGCCCATGTGGTACTTCACATCGCCCCGGGCGACGTAGCTCTTCGGGTCGGCCGGACCATTGAATTCGCTGAAAATCTGGTCCGGGCTCTTGCCCAGAATGTTGGCCAGCACATTGAGCCGACCGCGGTGGGCCATCCCGATGACGACCTCGGTGAGGCCGAACTCTCCGCCCACGTCGAGCATGGTGTCGAGCATGGGGATGAGGCTCTCCCCGCCGTCGATGCTGAAACGCTTCGCCCCCTGGTACTTGGTGTGGATGAAGGACTCGAAAGTCTCCGCGACGGTGAGCTTCTCGAGGATGTGCCGTTGCTCAGCGGCCGACAGTGTCGCCCGGTTCTCGGTGTGCTCCATCCTCGGTATCAGCCAGCGTCGTCGGTCGCTGTCGAGCAGCGTCATGAACTCCACGCCAATGCGCCCGCAGTAGGTGCGCCGCAGCCGGTCGAGCAAGTCCCGAAGCCGCACCCGGCGCTCGCCGGCGAAGACGCCGCTGCCGTCCACGACTTGCTCCAGCTCCACCGGAGAGAAGGCCTGGTCGCTGGCCATTGCCAAGTCCGCCGCGTGCTCGAGCGGCGGCCGGGGACGTCCCAGCGGGTCGAGATGGGCGAGCAGGTGGCCGCGGAGCCGGAAGGCGTACAGCGTCTGGTCCACGCGGGCCTGCAACCCCATCCCGGCCGCCGAGACGGGCGGCGTCGCCACGAGAAGAGCGTGCGCCGAGGAACCATTGCCGGTGGTGCTGGTGCTGGCGCCGTGGCCATTCGTCGGGCGAGGAAAGTTCGTCTCGGAGGCCAGGGGGCGACCGCCGCCCGCCTGGGCGAAGAGGTCGCGCCAGCTCGCGTCGACGCTAGTGGGGTCCTCGAGCCATCGGGCGTACAGGCCTTCGAGGAAGTCGATGTTTGCCCCGGTGAGGAAGCTGTCCTGAGTAGGCATAGGGTCGATTTGTCTAGGGGAGAGTCTTAACGCCGAACACTGGGGGCAGGGCCAGTCTTCCGGCGCAAGCCTTCCATGCCGCGCCATCACCATTGCCGCCGGCTCGGAGGCCAAATTCACCACCGATGGGCGCGGTGCGCCAGAGACTGTCCTGCCGACATCCGCTACACGGGTGATGCATCCGCATACACCCCAAATCCCGCCTCGGTGCTAAGCCACCCCCCGCATGCTCCTCTCCGGCAAGCGCATCCTGATGACCGGGGTCCTCACGCCTCAGTCCCTGGCGTTTGGCATCGCCGAGCTCGCCCAGTCCGAGGGCGCCGAAGTCCTCCTGACGGGCTTCGGCCGGGCGATGTCCCTCACCGAGCGAAGCGCGCGGCGGCTCTCGCCAGTGCCCGAAGTGCTCGAGCTGGACGTCACCAACCCCGAGCACTTCGCAACCCTCACCCAAACGCTGAGGAAGAAGTGGGGCGTGGTGCATGGGGCGCTGCACGCTGTGGCCTATGCTCCAGCCGATGCCCTGGGCGGAAACTTCCTCAACACACCCTGGGAAAGCGTGCAGACCGCCTTTCGCGTCTCGACGTTCTCCCTGAAGGAGCTGGCGGTGGCGGTCGCGCCGCTGATGACCGAGGGCGGAAGCATCATCGCCCTCGACTTCGACAACCGCGTGGCCTGGCCCATCTATGACTGGATGGGCGTGTGCAAGGCGGGTCTCGAATCCTGCGTCCGTTACCTGGCGCGGGACCTGGGGCCGAAGAGAATTCGGGTGAATTCGCTCGCCGCCGGGCCCCTGGCCACGGTGGCGGCCAAGGGCATCCCCGGGTTCAAGCAGCTGGAACGCAGCTGGGGCGCCCAAGCGCCGCTCGGCTGGTCTTCGAAGGATGACCACACGGCTGTTGCCAAGACGGCGGTGGCCCTCCTCTCGGACTGGCTCCCGTCCACGACCGGGGAGATGGTGCACGTCGATGGCGGCTACCACGCCCTCGGTGCGCCGCCGGTGGACCCTTCTGCCGACTAGGCCCGAGGCGCTCTCGTTTTTTGCTTCGCCGCGCGTCCTTGGGGCGGCGATGACCCCGCTCACAGGGCGCCTTCCGCCACGCGGGCGGAAAAGTCCCGTAGAAACGCTCAGGCGCGCGGGGGTAGAGTCCTCGCCGCCGCAGACAGCACCCAGGAAGAGCGGCCTCAAGGCAGCCCGGCGGGACAGGCTGCCTTTGGGAAGGGGGAGAGCCGTGGATGCGGTCCGAGTCGCCCTTGCCGTGACGCTCCTCGCCGCCGGGGCGGCCGTTGGCCAGTCGGCTACCAGCGGCCAGGTTTCCAAAGGCGCGCCCGCTCCAGCCCGGACTCCAGCCACGCCGCCCAACACCACCGCCGCCGATGCCGCGGCCCAGGCCCTCCAGACGCGTCCTCCGTTGTTGGTGCTCGACCTCGAAGCGCGCGGCGGCGGCATCCCCGAGGCGCAGGCGGCCACCATCAACGTCGTCCGGGGGCTGCGGGACCTGGACGTCTTCCAGGTGCTGAGCGCGGACGACGTGCGTCAGCTCCTGGCGCTCGAACGCACCCGGCAGCTGTCGGGGGCCAAGGGCGAGAGTGCGCTCGGGGAGCTCGGCAAGGCGCTCGGCGCCAACAATGCCGTGGTGGGCAGCGTGACGCGCGCCGGCGGGAAGTTTCAGGTGGAGATTCGCCTGCTGGACGTCGCCACCCAGAAGGTGCTCAACCAGAAGACGCTCGGGCCGGTGGGCAGCGTCTCGGAGATTGCCTCGGCGCTCCCTGGCCTGGCGCAGGAGTTGGTGGGGCCGCTGCTCAGGGACCAGCAGGGCTACCTGGTGGTGCGGACGCGCGAGGAGGCGGCCGAGGTGCTCGTCGACGACACCCTCATTGGCAGTACGCCGCTCAAGACCTCCATCGTCCTTTCGCGCGGCCTGCACCGTGCGCAAATCCGCAAGGACGGCTTCATCGCCCAGACGCGCTCGGTGCGCATCGAGCCCAACCAGACCCGCGTCGAGCAGGTGGACCTCGTCCCTTCGCCCGACTACGCCTCGGCCTACAAGGAGAGGAATGGGAAGGCGCGCGTCGGTGCGTGGCTCTTCACCGGGTTGGCGGTGGTGGGCGTCTCCGCCGCCATCTGGCTCGATGTCCGTTCCCATGCCGTCTACAACGACGACTTTTACCCCCGACAGCAGTGGCTCCTCGGCGCCTCCGGACAGGGCTCGCAGGTCAAGCCCATGGCCGTCGCCAACAACCCCACGGCCAGCGCCAACTGGGACGCGTGCACGGCCAATGGCGTGAAGTACTGCGCCGGCCTGGCGTCCAGTTCCCAGAGCAGCGTCCAGACACTGCAGTGGCTCACCGCGGGCAGCGCCGTCATTGGCGCCGCGGCCGCCGGCGTGGCCACTTGGCTGTGGCTGAGCAGCAAGGACCCGAACCGCTACGCCGACGTCGTCGCCGGCGTGGCTCCCACCCCCGGCGGTGGCATGACGTTCGCCCTCGTCGGCCACTTCTAGTTCTGGCTGGGGAAAAACTTCGCCGTAGCTAAGGCGAAGGCCGGCCTTCTCCGCCTTCGGCCGGCGACGTTCCCCGGGCGCACTGCCGGCAGCCCGCCCATCCGCAGTCGCCAGCCGGGACGGACGAGCAACTCGGGGCTCCAACGGCCAGCTGGCGCATGCCCTCCTGGGCACGAGCCAGCAGGTTTCGACCTGCCTACCCTTGGGCAGCCCCCGTCGTGGTTCTGTTAGAAATACAATTTTCTGCCACGCCTGTTGACCGAGTGGGGGGGTCGTTGTAAACACCGGCCTTGTGTCGACCTTCCGGGGGGCAGCCCCCGGCCTGGAGGGCACTATGAGCGAACAGACTCCCGTCATGCCTCCCGTGCCCCTGGACCCTTGGCCCAGCCCGGTGCCCTTCGCGCCGGACTCGGACGAGCCGCTGGGCCCCAGGGAAGCTGGTCCCGACGAGCCGCTCGAGGAGCGGAAGACGCCCCTCAGGCCACCATCAGCGGGGACGCCTGGAAGCCAAGGCCGTCCTTCGCCTCGTTGAGTTCGAAGCGAGCGACGCCACCGGCGCGCAGCTCGCCGAAGAGCAACGACTCTGCGAGCGCCTTCTTCAGCTGCTGGTCCACCAGCCGGGCCATGGGCCGCGCACCAAAATGCGGGTCATAGCCATTTTCGGCGAGCCAGCCGCGCGCCTCCGGGGATAGCTCGAGTGTCACCTTCTTCTCGAGCAGCTGGTCCTGGAGCAGCCTCACCTCTTTGTCCACCACCTTGAGGATGGTGTCCGGCGAGAGCCCGGCGAAGAGAATCCAGCCGTCCAGCCGGTTTCGGAACTCCGGGGTGAAGGTGCGCTCGATGGCCTTCTTGGCCTTGGTGGTGTCCGGGCCCGCCACGCTGTCGCCAAACCCCACGGCCTTGCTGCTCATCTCCCGAGCGCCGGCGTTGGTGGTGAGGATGAGCACCACGTTGCGGAAGTCCGCCTTCCGGCCGTTGTTGTCGGTCAGCGTGGCGTGGTCCATGACTTGAAGCAGGACGTTGAAGAGCTCCGGGTGGGCCTTCTCAATCTCGTCCAGGAGCAGCACCGAGTAGGGGTGCTTTCGGATGGCGTCGGTGAGGAGTCCCCCCTGGTCGAAGCCCACGTACCCGGGCGGTGCGCCAATCAGCCGGCTGATGGTGTGCTGCTCGGAGTACTCGCTCATGTCGAAGCGGAGAAACTCCACTCCCAGCACCTTGGCCAGCTGCTTGGCCAGCTCCGTCTTGCCCACGCCTGTCGGGCCGGAGAAGAGGAAGCTGCCGATGGGCTTTTCCGGCGTCCGCAGCCCGGAGCGAGCGAGCTTGATGGCCGCCACCAGCTCGTGAATGGCCGGGTCCTGGCCGTAGATGACGGCGCGGAGCGAGGGCTCGAGACTGCCGAGCGAGTCTCGTTCCGAGGCCGAGACGCTCTTCTCCGGGATTTTCGCCATCTTGGCCACCACCGCCTCCACGTCGTGGAGGGTGACACGCCCCGTCCTCTGCTCCAGGGGACGCAGCCGGTCGGCGGCGCCGGCCTCGTCGATGACGTCGATGGCCTTGTCCGGCAAGAAGCGCTCGTTGATGTACTTGGCCGCCAGCTCCACCGCGCCGCGGATGGCGTCGTCGTCATAGGTGACGGCGTGGTGCTCCTCGTAACGTGACTTGAGCCCCTGGAGGATGAGGACGCTGTCCTCGAGCGAGGGTTCGCCGATTTCAATTTTTTGAAAGCGACGGCCCAAAGCGCGGTCGCGCTCGAAGCTTGCCTTGTACTCCTGGTAGGTGGTGCTGCCGATGCAGCGCAACCGCCCGCTGGCCAGCACCGGCTTGAGGATGTTGGAGGCCTCGATGCTGCCGCCGCCGGTGGTGGCCCCGGCGCCGACGATGGTGTGAATCTCGTCGATGAAGAGGATGGCGTTGGGCTGCTTCTGCAGGGCCTTGAGCACACCTTTGAGCCGCTCTTCGAATTGGCCGCGGAACTTGGTGCCGGCCAGCACCGCCCCCATGTCCAGCGAGTAGATGACCGCCCCCTTGAGCGCGTCGGGGACTTTGCCCTCGTGGATGCGCAGGGCCAGGCCCTCGGCGATGGCCGTCTTTCCCACGCCCGAGTCGCCGACGTAGATGGGATTGTTTTTCCGGCGCCGGCAGAGCACCTGCAGGGTCCGGTCCAGCTCGCGCTGGCGCCCGATGAGTGGGTCGATGCGGCCCTCCTCGGCCTCCACCATCAGATTTAGGGCGAAGGCCTTGAGGGGGTCGCGGACCGGCGCGCCTTCCTCCTCGGGTCCGCTCGGCTGGCCGTCCGGCTCCTCCTCCCCCTCGCCGACCTTGGTGATGCCGTGCGAGAGGAAGTTGAGGAGGTCGAGCCGGGTGACGCCCTCCTGCTGGAGCAGGTACAGGGCGTGGCTCTCGTCCTCGCGGAACATCGCCACCAGCACGTCCCCGCCCTCGATGACTTTCTGGTCCGCGGAGAGGGCGTGGATGGCGGCCCTTTGCAACACCCGCTCGATGCCAATGGTTTGCTGGGGCTCGGCGCTGACGCCCTCCGGAAGCTTCTCCACCGTCTCCTTGAGGAATGTCTCCAGGCGCTGGCGGAGGCGCTTCACGGATGCGCCGCAGGCGGCGAGGACTTTCTGCGTCTTCGCCTCCTTACTGAGCGCGAGGAGCAAGTGCTCGAGCGTCAGGTACTCATGGCGCATCGCCTTTGCGTCCTGGAGCGCCTGACGAAAGCTGGCTTGCAGCTCCTTGGCGATGAGGGGGGTTGCCACGTCAGGTCTCCTCGGAGGTTTCGGTCGGTTCCATGGTCAGGCGCAAGGGAAACTCATTCTCCCGCGCCTGCTTTTCCACCATTTCGATTTTCGTGCGAGCCACGTCATACGTATATACGCCCGCGACGCCAATGCCTTGGTGATGGATGTGGAGCATGATGGCCACCGCGTCCGACTCGGACTTGTGGAACACCTCGCGCAGCACGGCCACCACGAAGTCCCGGGTGGTGTAGTTGTCGTTGTGGAAGAGCACCCGGTAGAGCTGCGGTCGCTTGACGCGCTTCTGGGTCTTGACTTCCGGGACGGCCAGAGTGCCCGGGGCGCGCTCAGCCATGCTCGGCCTCGCCCGGCTTCTTGAAGCCCGTCTCGGCGCGCCAGGCCGGCATCCCCTGGGCGATGGCCGTTTTCTCATGCCCGATGAAGTCCCGGACCGCCCGGTCGAGCGGACCGTGAAAAATCCAGTGCGCGCTGTAGGTGACGGCCGGGAGGAAGCCCCGCACCAGCTTGTGCTCGCCGCCGGCCCCGGGCTCGAAGCGCTTCAGACCACGGCTCACCGTCTCCTCGATGCCCTGGTAGACGCAGACGTCGAAATGCAGGAAGGGCACTTCCTCGAAGCAACCCCAGTAGCGTCCGTAGAGCGCCTCCGCTCCAGCCACGTTGAAGGCGCCGGCGATGACGCGTCCGTCGCGCAGGGCCAGCACCAGCTCCGCCCGGTGCCGGAAGGTTTTCAGCACCCGGGTGAAGAAGTCCTCGGTGAGGTAGCGGCGGCCCCAGGCAAACTTGTCCACGGTGCTGGCGTAGAGCCTGTACACCTCGGCCGGGTCCACTTCGGCCAGCGCCTCCCCCCGCAGCGTCCGGAGTGCAATTCCGTGCTCGGCAGTGGCCCGGCGCTCGCGGCGGATTTGGTTTCGTCGCTTGCTGGTGAAGCGAGCGAGCACGTCCTCGAAGCTGCGGTACCCCTCGTTGAGGAAGTGGTACTGCACGCCATGGCGGATGCCGAAGCCCTCCTGCTCGAGGAGCGCCGCCTCCTCCCCGGTGGGGAAGAGGACGTGCAGCGAGGAGAGCCCCTCGCTGCGGGCGTACTCCAGGGCGGCCCGCAGCAGCTCCGCGCTGCGCGCGGCCCGGTCCTCACCCGTCGCCACCAGCACCCGGCGTCCGGTGGCCGGGGTGAGTGGCGCGGCGAGAATGAGCTTCGGGTAGTAGCGCAAGCCCACCCGCTCGGCGGCGGTTGCCCAGGACCAGTCGAAGACGAACTCGCCGTGGCTGTCCTGCTTGAGGTATGCCGGCGCGGCGGCCACCAGGTGGTTGCCGCGCCACAGGGTGAGGTGGCGCGGCCGCCAGCCCGTCGCCGGGCGCACGCTGCCGCTCGACTCGAGCGCCTCCAGCCAGTCCCACTCCAGAAAGGGCGCCGCCTGTTCGTCCACGAGCGCGTCCCAGGCCTCGCGGGACACGTCTCGAATGGACTCGAGCAGTTTGACCTGCGTGGGGAGCGTTCCGGACATCGACGGCGGGGCAGAGGGGGGTTCTACCCTTGCACGCTATAACGGTGGAGGGGGGTGGCTGCCAGCGTCCACCGCCTTCGGCCTCGAGGGCGCAGCAGGGGTAGTCAGCGTCCGTGACTCTGGCAAGGGATGCGAGGAGGCAAAGCAGTCCCCCTGCTAGCGGGTGAGCTCCTTGGCCAGGAAGCTTCCCACCTCGGCCAGGCCCGCTCTGGCTCGCGTCTGCCCGGCGTCGGTTTCCATGAGGCGCCGCGCCGACTCGCTGGCCGTCCCCGCCGAGAGGTCCGCGAGCACGAGAAAGGCGCTCCAGCCCGTCGTCGTCTCGACGGTGCGCCCAGGACGCAACGGCCTATCAGCAAGAGACTTGGCCACTTTTTGCAAGAGGCCATCTTCCTCGAGGCGCTTGGTGCCTCCCAAGAGAGAGGTCCAGGTGGCGGCCAGGAGGTCCTCGAGGAGGCTCCCCGAGAGCGCGGCGTCGAGGCGGCTCTGCGCCTCCTCGTCGTCGAGGCTGTGGGCAGCGGCGTAGGTGGGCAGCAGCTTAGCCACCACCACGGCGCGGGTGGCGAGGTGCGCGAGGCGGGGTGGATAGCGCATGGAAGAGTGGGGGCACCCTAGCGCAGGTCCACGCCACGCTCCTTGCAGTCGGCCACCACCTTGGCCCGAGCCGCCCTCCCGGCGACGTTGCCCAGCGCGGCTCGGGCATTGCCCAAGTCCTTCAGCTGGCACTCGGCCCGGGCCTTGATGGCCCAGCCGGCGCTCGTCTTCTTCGCGAAGAAGCTCTGGTCGGCCAGGCGCAGCGCCAGCTTGGGGTCCTCCGCCTGCAGTGCCTCCTCGGCCTTCGACAGAAGCTGTGCCACCTCGGGTGGCGCAGTGGCCGCAGGTGCCGGCGACCCTGCCTTGGCTGCCTTGGGCTTGGGCGTTGTCTCCACCGGGGCCTTGGCCGAGTCCGTGTCGTCCTCGTCACTCTCGTCCTTGTTGTCACTGAAGGCCTCCCGGATGGTCTTCTTCGCTTCGTCCAGGGTCTTCTTGAACTCTTCCATGGTCGGGTCCGCACCCGGGGACCTGGGTTGCGTGTCGGCCGCCTCCTGGGCCCGCTTGGAAATGGCCTCCGCCATGCCCACCGCGGCGGGCACGTCCGCTTTGTGGGAACGGCGGAAGATGCCGGAGACGGCGGCCACCACCAGCACGAAGAGAACCCAGCGAGCGATGCGCCGAGGCTTCTTCGGCGGCACAGGGACGAGCGGCCCGCTCGCCGAAGGCGCCATGAGCTCCGCCCGCGGAGTGGGCTGGCTCGAGAAGGGGGCCGGCCAGGCCGAGGGCGGGCTCACTGGCACGGGGGGAGGCGTCGCCCAGGGGCGGGCCGGCGGTGTGGCGGACATGGGCGATGTCACCCGCGGGGCGGGCACCGGCACCGGCGTGGCCGGCGTGTAGGTGGCGTCCGTCTCGGCGTTCGACAGTGGAATGGGCGCCGGGCTGGCCAGCGTCGCGTCCAGGACTCCCGCGTGCGGAGAGCCAACCGGGACGGTGAGCGGCCGTCCAGTCAGCTCGGCGATGAAGGCACTCACGTCCGGGGGGCGGTGCGCCGGGTCCTTCTGCAGCGCCCGGTCCACCGCGGAGAGGATGTTGAGGGGAAGCCCGGCCCGGAGCTGCGCCAGCGGCTGCGGCTGCGCGTGCACCACCTTGTACACCACCTCGGCCAGCGAGCTTCCTCCAAAGGCCGGCGCGCCTCCCAGCATCTCGTAGACAATTGCCCCAAGGGCAAACACGTCGGTACGGGCGTCGATGGAGGTGTTTTTGCCCAGCGCCTGCTCCGGGGCCATGTACTGAGGCGTCCCCATCAGCACCGCGTCCTGGGTGGCCACCGTCTGCGAGCCGCGGATTTTCGAGATGCCGAAGTCGAGCACCTTGGTGTTGGGCCCGGGCATCTCCTCCTGGGGCGTGCAGAGAAAGACATTGTCCGGTTTGAGGTCGCGGTGCACCACGCCCGCGCGGTGCGCTGCTTGCAATGCCGAGCCCACCTGGCGGGTGATGGCCAGCGTTTCCTCCAGGGGCACCGGTCCGCGCTGCAGCCGCTGGGCCAGCGTCTCGCCCTGCAGCAGCTCGAGAATGATGTAGGGCTCCCCGGTGGGCAGCGTGTGGAAGTCCAGGACCTGGACAATGTGCGGGTGGCCCAGCCGGGAGGCGATTTCCGCCTCGCGGCGGAAGCGGGCGAAGGCCTCGCCCGAGGCCACACCAGGGCTGAGCAACACCTTCACCGCCACCTGACGCCCCGGAAGCCGGAGGTGCTCGGCGGCCCAGACTGCCCCCATCCCTCCACGGCCGAGGAGGCGCGTCACCCGGTAGGTGTCCGCCACCAGGCCGCCGACACTAAGACCGTCTTGCGTCCCCATGCTGGGGCGGCACGTTAGCAGGCAGCGCGGCCCGGGCACGTCCCTTCCGGGGCAGCCAGTCGACACCGGAGGCGTTTTTTGGAGCCCGGCCGCCTCTGGGCAAGGCGGCTATACTTCCAAAAAAAAACGTGCCCGAGGGTCTGTGCACCGTCCTGCGTCCGTCACCGTCCTTTTTCTGCTGCTCGCGTCCTCCACGTTCGCGGCGGCGCCCGCCGCCGCCACCAAGGTGGTGGACATCGGGCCGGTGAAGAGCCAGCTCCGGGTACTGGACGATGGCAAGGGCCACTTCATCGTCGTGCTGCCTTTCGGCCAGGACGTCTTCCAGCACCTCTATTGGGGCGACGGAAAGGTCTTCTGGGCTCAGCGCGTCTTCGGTGGGGGCAGCGAGGGGGACGTGGCCTTCGACCGCGTCTTCTGGGAGCCGCGCGTCCGCGAGCGCTGGCGGGCGAGCTTCTACCTGAAGGACGGCGTCTTCAGTCTCCAGTGCGCGGACCGCACGACGGTGTTCCAGCCCACCGAGGAGACGAAGGCCAAGGCCATCCTCGACGCTGCGACGTTTCATCCGCCTCGGTGGCAGCACCGGGCCTATGCCTTGGCCCGCGACGACTCCGGCACCTACTACTACGTCGACCGCTCACGCGACGACGAGGTGAAGGACTTTCGCCTCTGGGCCGGCCAGCGCGGACAGCTCAAGCCGCTGTCCATGACGAATGTGGTGAGTGACTCGGAGGGAGACATTTTCGCCACCCGGACGGGCGAGCTGCGGCTGGTACTGGACAAGAAGGAGAGTGCCTGGGTGAGGGGCAAGCAGCGGGTGGTGCTGAAGCTCTTGCCGCTCGAGGACAACGTGCAGCTCATCTATTCGGAGCTGGGCGTCTATGCCGGCGAGCCCCTCGGGACACCCTGCGACGTGCTGTAGCCCCGAGGACTGCGGGTCGCGCCCGAGATTGCCCTGTCGTGAGCGGGTGAGGATAATCGCCGGGGCGGGGCGTCTCTAGGTTGGGAGACGGGGGAATCTAAGTGTCAACGACCGTTGCTCGCTCTGCCGGACTGCGCGTCGCGGCAGGGGGGAGAGGGTGTCATGGCTCGACTTCAAGGGCGACACGCTCGTCGGACTCTGCTATCGGCGCATTCCCGTCTGAGGCTCGGGGGGCGGCGTTCACAGCCCGCGGCAGCTCGGCAGCCGTCGCACCCAATGTTGTCTTGCGCCATTTCTCGGGACATCCGGACAGCCTTCTTCAAGAAGGTTCCAACTTTGCCATCTCGAACGCACCAATCCCCGTTCAGGTCCAGCCATGAAAAACGTCTTGCTCGCAGTGCTCCTTGCGGTGGTCCTTCCGGTTCTTGCAAATGCCCAGTCGGCTCCCGCCGATTCCGCCAGTGGCGGCCTGCGGTTCACCATCGGGGTCATCAAGTTTGAGAACCACACCAACTGGAAGGGTCAGTTCGCCCTTTCGGACACCTGGGGTTCCATGCTGACGGATTCGCTCCAGCAGTCCGGCCATTTCATCGTCGTCGCCGAAGCCGACATGCGCCAAGCCGCGATGCAGGAGCAGGACTTTGGACAGAGTGGCCGCGTGGCCGGCGGCGGCAAGACGCCGGTGGTGGGAAAACTGACTCCCGTTCAGCTCTTGGTGAAGGGCGACATCACGAATTTCCAGACCACCGGAGGTTCGAGCGGCGGCGTATCGGTGCCGACGCCGGGCTTCGGAGGCCTCCGGGTCGGCGGGGGCGGGGATACGGCCGAGATCAACGCGGTCATCTACGTGGTCGACTCGACGACCGGACAGGTGGTGGCCTCGAAGAAGGTACTCGGCACCGCGACCAGCAGCGGCATGACGGTCGGCTTCCATGACGGGTACGGCGTGGGCGGCGACATGAGCACCTTCAAGAAGACCAACGTCGGGACTGCAATGGAGAAGGCCATCGACGATGCGGTGGCGTTCATCGTGACAAAGATTCCGGCGCTGCACTGGAGCGGAAACGTCGTTCTGGTCAAAGGAAATCAGGTCTACATCAACCGCGGCGCGCGCGAGGGCGTGGCGGTGGGCCAGGTCTTCAAGGTCGGGACTTCCGAGGTGCTCCGCGATCCCGGAACGGGGGAGGAGCTGGACGTGGCGATGAATGAGAAGGGCAAGATCCGCGTCGATAGCGTGAAGGAGAAGGTGGCCATCTGCACCATCGTTTCTGGCAACGGTCTCCAGGTCGGGATGTCGGTGATGCCTTAAGGGGTTCTCTTCTAGGGCTTGCGGCACCGGCCAGCTTTCCGGTGCTCGGGGTGGAATCAAGATGAATGCCGTTGCGCGAACATGGTGCGCGGGCAAAGTTCCTCGAAACAAGGTGTGCACAAAAGGTGTGAGGTCGGACCATGGCGCTCAAGAATTCCCGTTGTCTGATTGGCATCGCAGTCTTCGCCCAACTTGCCATCGGTGGCTGGGCCATCGCCCAGGCGCCTGCGGATGCCCAGCCGCCCGCTGACGCGGAGCCCGGTGCGAACCCGGACTGGCCGCGTGAAGTCGACTCGAGCGCCGGGGTGGTGGTCGTCTACGAGCCTCAACCGGACACGTTTCAAGGGCCGACCCTCACTGGGCGCGCTGCGTTCTCGCTCACGCCTCAGGGGAAGACCGACCCGTTGTTCGGAGCACTCTGGTTCAGCGCCAACGTCAGCACCGACCGCGACCAGCGCACGGTGCAGGTGGTGTCCGGGAAAGTGACGCGGCTTGACCTTCCGGATTCATCGCCACAGACCCAACAGGTCCTCACCGCCGCCATCGAGCAGCAGCTCCCGCAAGTCTCCTTCAGCCTCGACACCTTGACGGCGGCACTGGCCGAGACCGGCGAAGAGAAGGCGTCATCGGACGATTTGAAATCCGACCCTCCCAAAATCATCTTCGCCACCGACCCCACCGTCCTCGTCCTGCTGGATGGGCAACCCATTCTGCGGCCCATCGAGAAGTCAGGCATCGAGGCCGTGGTCAACACGCCGTTCCCGCTCTTCTTCGATCCGCAAAGCAAGCTCTACTACCTGACCAACGGCGCCATCTGGTACCAGACCGGCGATGTCCTCAAAGGCGCCTGGAACATCATTCCTGCGCCTCCGCGCGCAGTTTCAGACGTGGTGAACAAGGGAGACAAAAAGGACCAGGCGGCCCCGGCCGCGGCGGATGCGGCGCCTCCCCGCATCGTGGTGGCCACCGAGCCAACGGAGCTCGTCGTGACCAAGGGGCCGCCGAACTTGGCGCCGGTCAACGGGACCCAGCTGCTACAGGTCACCAATGCCGACGAGAGCATCTTCCGAGACCTCACCAGTCAGGACCTCTTCCTGGTGCTCTCGGGACGCTGGTACACGGCCAAGAAGTTCGAGGGGCCCTGGGCATTCGTCTCCTCGGACCAGCTCCCGGCGGACTTCGCCAAGATTCCGCCCTCGTCCTCCGCAGGAAACGTGCTGGCCTTCGTCTCCGGGACGCCCCAGGCGAACCAGGCCGTCGTGGACGCGGAGATTCCCCAGACTGCCGAGGTGAAGCGAGACGCGCCGCCTCCGACCGTCAACTATGACGGGCAGCCGGATTTCCAACCCGTCGCCGGCGCTGCGCCAGACGTCGCGTATGCCGTCAATAGCCCCGCTTCCGTCATGCGGATTGGTGGGGCGTACTACGCGGTCGTGAACGCCGTCTGGTACATGGCTCCTGGGCCGCAAGGGCCCTGGAGCGTGGCGACCGAAGTGCCGCCGCAGGTCCAAACAATTCCGCCCGCCAGCCCCGTCTACAACGTCAGGTACGTCACGATTTACCAGTCGACACCTGACGTCGTGTACACCGGGTACACCCCGGGCTACCTCGGCTGCTACACCTGGCACGGCACGGTGGTCTACGGCACGGGTTACGCGTACCGGCCCTGGGTGTCGGCCGGCGTCTACTACCCGCGCCCGGTCACGTGGGGCTTCAACGTCGCCTACAACCCGTACACGGGCTGGAGCTACGGCGTTGGGCCGAGCGCAATTTTCCTGTCCTATGGAGCGAGCTGGGGTGGTCCTTACTACCGCCCGCCCTGGCGGCCGCTCTACGGCGGAGCCTGGTACGGGCCAGGAGGTTACCGCCCGCCTCCGGCACGCTTCGGTGGGGGCTGGTACAGCCCGGGTTACCGCGCTGCGTACTACCACCCGGGAGGCCCGTACTACGGAGGCCGACCTGGCTACGGCGGGGCATGGGCGCGCCCAGCGGGCGGCCTCTACCAGCGGCCGGGGTTTGCGCACTCAGTGGTGCAGAGGCCCTACCACCCCATGGCCATGGGCCGCCCGGCAGGACCGGCGGCACGGTCGATGAACGTCGTCGCCGACAGGAACGGTCATGTGCTGCGCCAGAATTCGAATGGAAGCTGGCAGCAGCACGACAACAGAGCAGGCTGGAAGGCCGCAGCGGCGCCAGGGCGTGGCTCAGGACTTCCAGTCCATAACGCCGGCCTGGCTGGTCCCACAGCGCGTGGCGGCCCGGGCGCAGGTGCCGCGCGGCCCGGCTCGCCAGCAGCTTCCGCTGGAGTCCGCTCGGCCTCGCCGGGAGGAGCACCCGGGGCGCGGCCAGGGTCGCCTGGAGCACCGGGCGCGCGGCCGGGGGCGCCAGCGGCCTCGAATGCAGTCCGTCCGACGCCGGCAGCCTCGAATGCAGTCCGTCCGGCGACGCCGCCGGGCGGAGCGCCTGCGCGGCCCGGGGCGCCGGCAGCCTCGAATGCAGTCCGTCCGGCGACGCCGCCGGGCGGAGCACCTGCGCGGCCCGGGGCGCCGGGCGCCTCAAATGCAGCCCGCCCTGCGCAGCCGCCCGGTGCAGCCCCGGCACGGCCGGGGGCGCCGGGAGGCGCCACCGCCGCCCACCCGGCCTCACCGCCCGGTGGAGGTGCGCATGCTGGACCTCCGGGGGGCCAGCGCCCCGCGCCCGCAGCGCACCCGCCTCCCCGTGGGAAGCCCCAGGAGAAGAAAAAGGAGTAGGGCCTAGGTCCATTCGAGTCCGTCGATGGGGCAGGAACACCGCCCCATCGGCGACTGGTGGTTGAGGGCCACAGCAGCACGCAAGACGCCTCAGCGATGAGACGCACGTGCCAGGCGCCTTGCCTGCGACTCAGGGGAGTGGCGCAAGAAAGCGCGGCGCCGGTTGTCGCTGTGAAGGCGCCGGCCAGTCCACGGGAAGAACGACGATGTCCGCGCGCCACGAAGAGGTAGGTGCGCCCGCTTCGGCGCGGCTGAACGACACGCAGGCCGTGGTAAGAAGTTTGCGCGGAAGGTAGGTCCTCGTGTCGCTGCCCGCCGGAACCCGCGTTGGGAAATACATCATCCAGCGCAAGCTCGCCGAAGGCGGCATGGCGGAGATATTTCTCGCCAGCTCGTTCGGACCCGAGGGCTTCGAGAAGCAAGTCGTCATCAAACGAATTCGTCCGAGTTTTGCCGACGATGCGTCCTTCGTGGAGATGTTCGTCAGCGAAGCACGGCTGGTCAGCAAGCTGAACCACGCCAACATCGTTCAAATTTTCGACTTCGACCGCCATGACGACACCTTCTACATCGCCATGGAGTACGTCCGAGGCAAGTCCCTGGCGCAGGCTCATCAACGGGCTCGTGAGCTCGGTGTGCCACTGCCGCCAGCGCTTGCTGCGCAGATTGTGGTCGAGGTCGCCCGCGGGCTGGGCTTCGCTCACCGGCTGACCGACCATGGGCAGCCGCTGGGCATCGTCCACCGGGACGTCACTCCGCAGAACATCCTCCTTTCTTACGAGGGGGCGGTGAAGCTCACCGACTTCGGTATCGCCAAGGCCGGCACGCGGGCCAGCACCGTCGGGATGCTCAAGGGAAAGTTCGCCTACATGTCCCCCGAGCAGTCACGCGGGCAGCCGGTGGATGCTCGAACCGACATTTTCGCCCTCGGCATCACGATGTGGGAGCTGCTCAGTGGAACACGACTCTTTGACGCCGACAGTGATGTCGCGGTGCTCAATGCCGTTCAGGAGCGCACCGTTCAGTCACCCGGTCAGCTGAACTCCGCGGTCGACGCGGACCTCAATGGCATCGTCATGCACTGCCTCGAACGAGAGAAGAGCGCCCGCTTTCAGACCGCGCAGGAGCTGGAGCGTGCGCTCAGCCGGTACCTCGCCAACAAGGCCGAGGAAACCGACGTCAGCGCATGGATGCACCAGGTGTTTCCCATCGAAGCAGCGCGGACGGAAAGCACCGAATTCCGTCAGGAGCGGGTTCCCATTCGGCTCGAAGATGGCGTGTCGGCCGCGCAAGTCCCAGGGGGAGGAGCCACCTTGGCTCGGGGCGCCTCGGGCAGCACGCCCCCGCCCGGTTTTCTGGAGGGCAGCGTGCGGACGCCGTTGCGCGACGACCAGGCGGGAATGGGCTGGGACGGACCGACGGCGCGCACCCCCATCGTCTCCCGGGATGCGGGCCAAGAGCCCACGACTCGCCCCACGGCCCAGCCCGAGCGAACGAGTCATCGCGGGCTCTTCGTCGGAATGGCCGTCGGCGCGGCGGTGGTGGCAATCGGCTTCGCTGGGCTGCTGTGGACACGGTCCAAGCCTCCAGGGCCGACGCCCACCGCCACGTCCACGCCCACCCCTTCGGTGTCGGTGGAAACCCCGACGCCTGCGCCGCCCCCAGCGGTCCCTTCGCCTGTCGTCGTCAGCGCACCTCCTGCGCCAACGCCTCAGCCGGCGCCGCCGAGCCACGAGCGCGGGCCGAAGCATCCAGTCGCACACCGCCCCACCCCGTCGAAGGCGACTCCCGCGGCTCCGTCGGTGTTGCCACCGGCCAGCCCGTCGCCTCCGTCAACTCCCACCCAACTTCCAAACGCAGCGCCGGGGACCCTGGTGCTGTACGTCAGCCCGGCAGGTCAGGTCCTCATCGACGGCAAGCTGCAGCGGAAGCAGGACGGGCGAGCCGAGTACCCACTTCCGCCAGGCACCCACCAGGTTGAAGTCCGGGGGCCGTCGAATTGGAGAAAAAACGTCGTCGTCCAGCCCGGCGAGAAGACTTGGGAGTGGGCTTACAGGTGACGTCCCCTTGCGTCAGCATGCGTTGAGGTCACCGCGTCGTGCCTGCCGGGTGGTGGTTCGAGCCTTTCCCACCCCGCAGGCGTAGTGTCTCGGCACGGACAGGGGGCCTCAGGAGTGTCACTTCCGCCGGGCACGGTTGTTGGCAAGTATGTTGTTCAGCGCAAGCTCGCCGAGGGCGGCATGGCGGAGATTTTCCTCGCCACCGCGCAGGGTGCTGAAGGCTTCGAGAAGCCTGTGGTTATCAAACGCATCCGCTCGGGACTGGCCAATGACAAGTCCTTTGTCGAGATGTTCATCGCCGAGGCCCGGCTCGCCAGTCGCTTGAGCCATCCCAACCTCGTCCACATCTTCGATTTCGACCGGCACGAGGACAGTTACTACCTGGCGATGGAATACATCCGAGGCCGCTCGCTCCTCGAAGCGCACAAACGCGCCTGCGAGCTGAGCACGCCGGTGGCTCCAGTCCTGGTTGCGCAGATTGGCCTCGATGTCGCTCGTGGCCTCGGCTACGCCCACCGGCTCACCGACCTGGGGAAGCCGCTGAATCTCGTCCATCGCGATGTGACTCCTCACAACGTGCTGCTCTCGTATGACGGCGCTGTGAAGCTCACCGACTTTGGTATCGCCAAGGCCGGAGGACGGGCCACTGCTGCTGGGATGCTCAAGGGGAAATTCGCCTACATGGCGCCGGAGCAGGCGCGAGGCGAAGCCGTCGACGCGCGCACCGACCTCTTTTCCCTGGGGATTACCCTCTGGGAGCTGCTGACGGGTGCGCGACTCTTCGACGGGGACACCGACATGGCGGTGCTGCGGGCCGTGCAGGAGCGGCCGGTGCTGCCACCTGCAGAGCTCAACCCGGCGGTGAATGTCGAGCTGAGCGGAGTGATTGTCAAAGCACTCGAGCGCGCTCCGTCGAACCGTTACCAGACGGCGGCAGAGCTGGAGCGGGCCCTTCTCCAGTACGTGCGGCACCACAGCCAGGAACCGGAAGACACCGATGTGGGCGTCTTCGTCCGTGACCTCTTTCCAGTCGAAGCCGAACGGGCAGAGGCGCCGGTGAGCCCACAACCCGGCTCAGGAGTTTCCCGCGACGTGAGCGCGAGGACGGTCCTGCAGGGGGAGCTCGCGGCGCGCTCGCCCGCGGGGCGCCCGACACTTCCTCCCGACATGCTGGCGCCCGAGCCAGAGGCGAGCGGGAAGACTTTGCTCTCCGGCGCCCCACAGGCATCGCTCAGCAACCGGCACGCATCCCAGCAGACACAGCCCACCGGTGAGGATGCGGAGCTCGACGATGGCATGACGCTCCGCCGCCCGGTGCCTGTGCGGCCGAAGGGTCCCCCCGTCACAGACCGCCTGAAGCCGATGGGGGCCGCGGCGCGCTCGCTGGCGGTGAGGCTCTTCGGTCAACGGCCCTGGCTGCCAATCTTCGCGGGGGCGGCGCTGGCCGTCCTGGCCATCATCCCTTTCCTGTTGTCGACACCTAAGAGCAAGCCGCCGGCCTCGCCCAGCGCGCCCAAAGCCGCTGCCCTCGCCGTGGAAAAACCAGCACCAGCGCCGCCGCCGCCGGCCCCAGTGGAGCCGGCGCTGGTCCGTCCCCTTTTGCCCGTCGCGTCGGTCGCGCCCACGCTGCCGGAGTCGCCCAAGGCCAAGGACCAGGGGTTTCTCGAGCTGACGCTTCTGCCCAAGGGCACCGTCAGCATCGACGGCAAGCAAGCGACGCTCGTGGAAGGGACGCAGCGCTTCCCACTCTCAGCCGGGCGACATGAAGTCACGGCCACCGACTCCAAAACCGGCATCACCGGCTGGACGGTGTTTGTGCGTCCTGGCACGACGGTGAAGAAGCGCTTCGTCTTTCGGAAGCACAAGTAGCACCCGGCCGCAGCCCGTCCTCCCCCTCCCCGCGGGGGTAGAGAGCCGGATGAGGCGCCCGGTGTGCGGCGCCTTTGCGCGAGCCGTGGCCGACAGCTAATAAGAAGAGTCCTCCACCGACGGTTGCACCGCTCTTCCACCCGACGCCGCACATGTCCTTTCAACTCACCTCCGCCCCCCTGCTCTCGCTCGTCGAGCCCGACCAGGCCGGTGCGCTGGAGCGACTTTTCCACCCGGTGATGCTCGAGCCGGGACAGGTGCTCTTCGAGGAGGGGAAGCCCTGTGACTGGCTGTGGGTGGTGGGGCCGGGGGCCGAGGTGTCGGTCACCCGTGCTGACGAGGCGCCGGGCCAGGTGGTGGTGGCGCACCTCGCCTCGGGCGACACGGTGGGAGAGATGGCGCTCGTGGACGGGGGCCCCCGCTCCGGCACCGCCCGGGTTGAGGTGGGCGGGCCCGCGGCGGTGATGGCCGCGCGGGACTTCTATTCGCTGCGGGACGCGTACCACCCGGCCGCCTTCCAGCTTCTGCGCAAAATCTGCCTCGAGCTCTGCTGGCGGCTTCGTGGCACCTCCGACCGACTGGTGCCTCCGAGCCTCGCTGTGCCCCAGGCGGTGCTTCGGCTGCGCACCGAGCGCACCGAGCCCGAGCACCTGGACGAGCTGTCGTCCTTTCGCGACTTGCCCCGGGTGGTGAAGCTGGCGCTGACCCAGAAGCTGGGCCGCCTCGACGTCCCCGACGCCACCACCGTCTGCAGCGAGGGGGAAGAGGGCGACGCTGCCTACTTCATCTCCTCTGGAGCGGTGCAGGTGCATCGCAGTGGACAGCCCCTGGCGCGCCTCCAGCCGGGCGAGGTGTTCGGGATGGTGGCCCTCATGGACGGCGGACCCCGCTCGGCCACCTGCGTCAGCGAGGGACCGACGCGTCTTTTGCGGCTGGCGCGGTCGGATTTCGAGTCCCTCTTCTCCTCCGGCAACCGCTTCGCCTTCCAGCTGGTGGAGGGAATGGCGCGGCAGCTGGTGAAGAACCTTCGCACCGCGGACCTCCTCCTGGCCCGTCCCGAGGTCTCGCCGCCGTCGCTCGTCGTCTCGACGGGCCTCTTCTCCGAGGCCGAGCTGGCCACGCTGGATTTCGGCCAGGTGCCGGTGTCGGATGCCCCCCGGGGGCCGGCAGCTTGAAGTCGAGCCGCGGCGAGCTTATGTGAAGGGGCAAGGAGCAGCCGCCATGTCCGTCAACATCCAGCTCGAATGGACCCCCAATCCGAGCACCCTCAAGTACGTCGTCGACCGCACCCTGTTGACCAAGGGCGCGATGAATTTCACGAGCAAGGAAGGGGTGGAGGCGCGCTCCCCTCTGGCCTCGAAGTTGATGGCCATTGAGGGCGTCACCGGGGTGATGCTGGGCAGCAACTTCGTCACCGTCACCAAGGGTGAGGCTGGGGAGTGGGATTCGCTGAATGACTTGGTGATGTCCACCCTGGACACCCACCTTGGTGCCAATGAGGCGGTGCTCACCGAGGCTGCGCTCGCCGAGACGAGCAACGGGCATGGGACGAGCGACGGGGACGTGGAACGGAAAATCCGGGAGATACTGGACCTCGAGATTCGCCCCGCGGTGATGCAGGACGGCGGGGACATCACTCTCGACCGCTTCGAGGCCGGGATTGTCTACCTCCACATGCGCGGCTCGTGCAGCGGCTGTCCGAGTTCCACCATGACGCTGAAGATGGGCATCGAGAACCGCCTCCGCGAAACGGTGCCGGAAGTGGTCGAGGTCATGTCCGTCTGAGACGGCAGGTCAAAGCCCCGGACGTCCGGCGGGAGCTGCTTGCCGAGCAGAGCCCGGCGCTGCTGCAGGAGCTCCACCTCCTCACCCGTGACGGCCACCTCAACGCCGACGCGCTGCGGAAGCTGAAGCAGGTGAACCATCTGGTGGGCCTGCTGCGGCCGGCCCTGGAAGACGTCCTCTCCCGCTTCGGGGACCCGGTCCTGGTGGACGCTGGGAGCGGCAACGCCTACCTCGGCTTCATTCTTTACGAGCTCTTCCTCAAGACTGCCGGCAAGGGCACGCTGCTCTGCATCGAGTCCCGGCCCGAGCTTTCGGCCCAGGCCGAGGAGCGGGCGCGACGGCTCGGCTACGAGAGGATGCGCTTCGTGACCGCCCCTCTGGAGCAGGCGCCCTGGCCGGACCGCCCCCACCTGGTGGTGGCCCTGCACGCCTGCGACACCGCCACCGACGAGGCGTTGCTCGGTGCCATCGCCCACCAGGCCGACTACGTGGCCGTCGTGCCCTGCTGCCAGGCGGAAGTGGCGCGGCAGTTGAAGGAGCGCCCGCCGCCCTCGGCAGCGCTGGCGTCGCTGGTCGAGCACCCCTGGCACCGGCGCGAGTTTGGCTCCCACCTCACCAACGTCATCCGCGCGCTGGCCCTCGAGGCAAAGGGCTATTCCGTCACCGTCACCGAGCTCACCGGCTGGGAGCACTCCTTGAAGAACGAGCTCCTCCTGGGCAAGAAAGTCCGCCGGGAGGACGCGCGCGCCGGCGAGCGGCTGGACCGGCTCCTCCTGGAGACGGGCGCCCTGCCGAAGCTGGCCCGTGTGCTGGGGCACCCGCGCGCGCCCGCGGCGTGAAGGAGCTTGACGGAGTGCTTCAAGGCCGCCTCGGTGGTCTTTCAGGGCAGAGGGGCCAGCACGCATGAGTAGCCCTGACGACGAACGCGGACTCGACCCCGACGACTGGGAAGCGGTACGCGCGGTGGGGCACAAGCTTGTCGACGAGCTTCTGGACGCGCTTCGCACGGTGCGCACCCAGCCGGCGTGGAGGCCCATTCCCGAGGCACTCAAGGCCCGCTTTCGCACCTCCGCGCCCATGGAGGGTGCAGGGCCGGAGGCCGTCCACGAGGAATTCCTCGCCACGGTGCTCCCTTACCGGCTGGGCAACATCCACCCTCGCTTCTTCGCCCGGGTGATGGGCACCGGGACGCCGATGGGCGCCCTGGCCGAATTCGCGGCCGCGGCCATGAATAACAACCTCTCCGGCCTGGAGAGCTCGGCGGTGCACGTCGAGGCGCAGGTGCTGCGCTGGCTGAAGGCGCTGCTTGGCTTCCCCGAGACGGCCAGTGGGCTGCTCACCTCCGGCTGCAGCATCGCTAACCTCATCGCCCTCCAGGTGGCGCGCGACGAGTTTGCCGGCGTCGACGTCAACGTGGAGGGTGTCCAGGCGAGCCGCTTCCGCCTCGTGGCCTACGCCTCGGATGAGGTGCATTCGGCGGTCCAGCGGGCGCTGATGGTGCTTGGCCTGGGCTCGACGGCGCTGCGTCGCGTCCCCACCGGGCCGGACTTCCGGATGCGGGTGGAGGACTTGGAGGACCGCATCGACGACGACGTCGGCCGGGGGCTCAGGCCCTTCTGCATTGTCGGGAGCTGCGGCACGGTGAATACCGGCGCCATCGACCCGCTCGATGCGATGGCCGACCTGGCGGCGCGGCGGAAGCTGTGGTTCCACGTCGACGGCGCCTTCGGCGCTCTGGCAGCCCTGTCGCCGCGACTCAAGGACAGGGTGAAGGGGCTGGAGCGCGCCCATTCGGTGGCCTTTGACCTCCACAAGTGGGGAGCGGCGCCCTATGGCCTGGGGGTGGTGCTGGTGCGCGATGCCGAAGCGCACCACCGCGCCTTTCAGACCGAGGCCGCCTACCTGGCGCCCCTTCCGCGGGGTGTGGCGCAGGCGGACTACCCGGCAAACGAGCTCGGGCCCGAGCTGTCCCGCGGCTTCCGGGGGCTCCCCATTTGGATGGCCTGGAAGGAGCACGGCGTCTCGAGGCTGGCGCGCACCATCGAGATGAATGTCGCCCAGGCGCTGCACGTGAAGGAGCGGGTGGGGCGCGAGCCCGAGCTCGAGCTCATGGCTCCCGTCGGCCTCAACCTCGTCACCTTTCGCTACGTGGGAAAGGCCACGCTACTGCCGGAACGCCTGGACGCGCTGCAGGCGGAAATTGTCATGCGCGTCCAGGAGTCCGGCGTGGCCGTGCCGAGCACGACGAAGCTGCGCGGTCGCACCGTCATTCGCCTGGCGATTGTGAACCACCGGACGCGGCGAGCGGACTTGGACCTGCTGCTCGACGCCGTGCTGCGCGAGGGGCGCGCGGCTGCGGCGGCTTTTTCGCCTTAGCCGAAGGACTCGCGCTTGATGCGCTCGTTGGGGAAGCCGATGGCTTGGAGGTGGCCGATGGTGGTTTCCAAGAAGCGCGGCTCGGCCGAGACGCCCTTCTCCAGGGCCGCGCGCCGCTCGTAGCTCGTGATGGCCGGGCCACAGACGAAGGCCATGGCCTCCTCGAGCTTCGGGACCAGCGCCGCCAGGGCCTCCTTGGTGATGCGGCCCGTGCGCACGTCTCCGGGAAGCCCCGAGATGTCCTGCTGCCGGGTGAGGAAATGCACCACCTTGAGCCGCTCGGGATAGTCGGCTTCGAGCCGCGTCAACGCGTCCCGGAAGATGACGTCCTCCCACGTCTTGTTGCTGTCCACCACCGTGTGCCGCACCGTCGAATGCTGCTTGAGCGCGTACTTGAGGATGCTGAAATTGGGGACGACTCCTGAGCCCGCCACGACGTGCACCACGTGCTGGGCTCGCTGCTCGATGTCCGCTGGTAGCGTGTAGGGCCCGGTCAGCCCAAGGACTCTCATTCTCAGGCCCGGTTGGATGCCGTAGGTGAGGTGGGGTGAGAGCAGCGGGGCGTGGAAGCTGCTCTTTCGGACGTAGGGCTCCTCCTTGATGGTGATGGCCAGGGGCTCTCCGGGGGCGGAGCAGACAGAGTAGGCCCGGACCAGCTCCTTTTTGCCCTTCAGCTCCTCCAGATAGGCCGTGTGCGAGGCGAGGACCTTGAATTGGTGCGGGTCGATGGTGAGGAACTGACCGGCCCGGTAGTCCACTGGCTGGTCGGGCTCGAAGACGAGCGTCACCGAGTCCGGGGTCTCCTGGATGACCTCGGTGACCACCACTTCGAAGGGCTTGGGCTTGATGACTTTTGGCTCGGGCACGGGCAGAGCTCTCCTCGGGGAGTTCCTGATAACAGACCTTCTTGCCCCATGGTCACCTCCTTCGAACAGGTGTGCTTTGCCGCCACCACTCGCGGCCTAGAGCCGACGCTTGCCGAGGAGGCGCGCGTGCTTGGTCGCTCCACAGTGGTGCCGGGCGGCGTCGAGGTGACGGGGCGCATCGGCGTGCACGAGGAGGCGTGCCTTCGGCTTCGCACCGCGAACCGTGTCTTGCTCCGGCTCGTGCAGCTTCGACCTTCTGGCTGGGCCGGCACCGCTGCGGACCTAGCCCGGGCGGACCTCTCGGCCGTCGCGGCCGAGGGCGCACCGGTGTGGCTCGAGTCGACGGTCCGCCATGCGGGCGCGCCTGCGGCCCCCACGCTCCGCGCCTTCCTGGCCCGTGCCTGGGGGCGGCCAGTCCATGCCGCGGCCGGAGAGGACCGGGCCTCCCCGGGAACCCGGCTCGTTCTGCGTCTGGTCGACGGCTCGGGCACGCTCAGCGCGGATGCCTCCGGCGAGCTCCTCTACCGGCGCGGCTGGCGTCAGGAGGTGGGCCGCGCGCCGATGCGCGAGACGCTGGCCGCGGGGATGCTCGCCCTCGCCGGGTGGCGTCCGGAGGAGGCCCTGTGGGACCCGATGTGCGGCTCGGGGACGCTCCTCGTCGAGGCGGCGCTGCGCGCGCGCGCCATGGCGCCCGGGCTCGGCCGCAGGTTTGCCTTCGAGGGGTGGCCGGGGACGGATGGCGCCGCCTTCAAAGCCCGGCGCGCCCGAGCGGCGCACGAGGCGCGCTCGTCAGCGCCCGGGCCCATACACGGCAGTGATGCCAATGCCGGCGCGCTGGGGACGGCGCGTCGCAACGCGCGCCGGGCCGGAGTGCTTGACTCGCTCGTCCTTCAGCGCGCGGACATCGGCACGCTCGTCCCGGGCGCGGTGTCGCCCGGCTTGCTCCTCGCCAACCTCCCCTACGGCAAGCGCGTCGGAAGCAGGGCCGGCATGGATGGTGTCTTCCTGGCCGTCGACCAGGCGCTGCGGACCGGCTTTCGGGGCTGGCGCGCCGCGCTCCTCACCGACGAGCCCGCCCGCTTGAAACGGGCCATGACGTTGAAGGTGGAGGCTGAGTACGCCCTCAGCAACGGTGGCCTCTCGGTGGCGCTGCTCCTGTTTGGCATGCCCTCGACGCGTTAGCCGTTGCTCTTCTTCTGCGTCTGCGCGGTGGGCGGAATTTCAAAAGCCCATCGCAGGTCTCAGGCTGAGCCGCGCAGGGCTGCCGAGAAGTCAGCTGTTGCTCACCTCGCGCGAGCTGATGCTGTACTGAAAGTTGGCTGGGTCCAAGCAGTCGAGCAGCCCATCGGCCGTCTCCCCCTGCGGGTACATGAGAAATCCCACGGGGCCCTTGGTGGACCCGGGGAGCGCGACGTCATGGCCATAGTTGTAGGCCATCCAATTCATCTCCCAGTCGCCGAAGAGGAAGTTCCGCGCCGCCAGCACCTTGGCGTCTGTTACCGGCAGGTTTCCCGGGGGCTCCTCGAGGATGACTTTGCGCACGTCGCCCGGGTCCACTGGAATCCACCCGTGTCCCTCTGCGAAGAATTCGGCCCGACAGTGCTGGGCCTTGGTGATGTCTCCACTCCTGCCGAGTGCCTTGTAGCCCCGCTGCGAGTCCGCCACGCGAATACCGTAGACGTCCCGTGCTGGGATGCCCGAGGCCCGGGCCAATGCCACGAAGAGGCCGTTGATGTCGGCGCACTTCCCGCCCAGCGTCTGTGTGGCCAGCATGGAGTTGACGTCGCCGAGCCCGCAGCCACGCGCCTTGGGGTCGCGGTAGCTGTTTTCGCAAACCCACGCGTAGATGGCGCGCCCCTTCTCCACGTCGTCTCCCATCACACCGCTGATGGCCTTCTGAGCGGTGGCCCGCACCAGCCCGTCGGTGGGGATGAGGCGCGTGGGGGCGGTCCACAGCGCGCGGCTCACCGGGTCGAGCTTCTCTGAGCTGGACTGGGTGGCAAGGTCCACTGCCCGGTCGCGCAGGGTGACCCGGCTTGTCATCTCCAGCACTGGCTTGACGCCCTCCGCCCACTCCGCCGCAACCATCGTTACCCCGTAGCGCGCGTCACGCTCGAAGCGGGCTTTGCCCCCCGGAGCGTCCCAGCTGTTGCCGAGCGACTTCTGGAAGTTGGTGTCCACGGCGAGGGGGAGCGGGAGCCAGGCCCGGGACACGCCTTTGGGGCGCAGCAACTCGACGTGCGTGGTTACCTCGAAGACACGCCAACGCGACTCGGTGGCGGCCGCAGCCCGGCCGAGCTTGGGAAGTGGCAGCACGAGCGTTGCCGCCGCCGCACCGGTGATGCGCAGAAAACGTCGACGGTTCATGGGGTTCGCCCCTCTGACTGGCGCCTGCAGGGACGCAGACGTCCCCCGGGCCCCGAGAACCGACCGCTCCCAGGCGCAGGGACCTGGCACCATAGCCAAACGGCCCCCTGGCGTGCACGGGGTCGCGCAGCGGTGCGGGCGTTCCCCTCGAGGAGGCTGGAGTCACGCACGGCTTTGGAGCTATGCCCTTTGCCGCCCATGTCCACCGAACAAGCCCTGACCCACTTCGCCGAGCACAAGCGCGAGTACCTCGAGGACTTGAAGACGCTGGTGCGCGTCCCGTCCGTCTCCTTCCCGGGCTTTGACAAGGCCAACGTGCGGGCCAGCGCCGAAGCGACGGCGAAGCTTCTCCGAGCCCGAGGCTTCAACAAGGTGCAACTCCTCGAAGTGGGGGACGCGCACCCCTACGTCTACGGCGAGATTCTGGGCCAGCCCGGCCGTCCCACGGTGCTCCTCTATGCGCACCACGACGTGCAGCCGGCCGGCGACGAGACGGCCTGGTCGAGCCCACCCTTCGAGCCGGTGGAACGCGCCGGGCCGCCTGACAAGTCACCACGGCTGTACGGGCGGGGCTCGGCGGACGACAAGGCCGGCATTGTCGTGCACAGCTCGGCGGCGGCCTCGTGGCTCAAGGCAGGGGGGCTTCCCCTCAACGTGAAGCTCATCGTCGAGGGCGAGGAGGAGATTGGCTCCTCCCACCTCGGGGCGTTTCTCAAGAAGAACGCTGAGTTGCTCAAGGCCGATGCCATCATCCTCACCGACACGAGCAACTTCGACACCGGGCTACCCTCCATCACCACGGCGCTCCGTGGCCTGGTGACGGTGGACGTCGAAGTGCGCGCGCTCAAGCAGAGCGTCCACTCCGGGATGTGGGGAGGGCCGGTGCCGGACCCGGTGAGCGGGCTCTGTAAGATGCTTGCCGCGCTGACGCACCCAGACGGGTCCATCGCCATCCCCGGCATTCTGGACAAGGTGAAGCCGATCACCGGCCCCGAGAAGAAGAGCATCGCCGCGCTGCCTGGCGACGAGGCGCATTTCCGAAAGCAGGCCGGGCTTCTCGATGGGGTGGAACTGCTCGGCGGCCGCCACCCCTGGGAAACCAACTGGCGGCATCCGTCCTTGGCCATCAACGCCATCCAGGCCAGCTCCCGCAAGGACGCGCGCAATATTATTTGTGAGTCGGCCTGGGCGCGGGTGGGCATCCGCCTCGTTCCTGACCTTGACCCCGCGGACGTCCAAGCGAAGCTTCTCGACGCTTTGAAGCGCAGCGTTCCCTGGGGGCTGGAGCTGCACCTTCACGCCGACCAGGCGGTGGGCGCCTGGTACACCGACTCCTCGCATCCGGCTTTCCAGGCCGCCTTCCGCGCGCTGCAGAAGGGCTACGGTACCGAGGCGGTGGCCATCGGCAGTGGGGGCTCCATCCCCTTCGTCGAACCCTTTGCCCGGGAGTTGGGCGGTATCCCCGCGCTGCTCATCGGTGTCGAGGACCCCTACACCAACGCGCACTCGGAGAACGAGAGCCTGCACCTCGGCGACTGGGAAAAGAGCGTGAAGAGCGCCATTCACCTCTACGCCGAGCTGGCGGATGCGCTTGGCAAGCCCACTCGCTGACACCTGGCAAAAACTCAGAGGCAGCGCGTGCGGCCCTTTTTTCGGCCCGCGGCGGGTGCCTTCCAGGAAGGGTGGGTCGTCTTTCGCGCGTGCGACCATGCTCGTGCCACGCATGGCTGTCGGCTGCGTCGACACGAGGATGGCGCCGCCATCTGCGGCCCGAGCCTGGGACGGCTCCTCCGGCAGCTCGTATGTGGAGAGCGCGGCCCACGCCAGCCGGGCTCTGGCTCCCGTGGAGCAGACGAGTTGACCCCCATGGCCCTTCTCCGGAAGCACCCTCCCTTCTTCCAAGAGCGCTGTCTGCTCTTGGGGGCCCTCCTCGGGCTCGGCTGCACCTCTGCGTACAGAGGAGGGGATGGGCTACCGGCGCCCGAGCAAACCCGCGTCATCGTCTTCGTCTGGGATGGGCTCCGTCCGGACAGCGTCAACGCCGATGACACCCCCAACCTCATCCGGCTGAGAGACGAGGGCGCTCTCTTCGATGACCATCACGCCACCTACCCGACACTGACGATGATGAACTCGGCAAGCTTCGCCACCGGCGCCTACCCGGCCACCAACGGCTTCTACGGAAACTCTGTCTGGGTGGACGAACGGGCGGATGCGGGACTGGCCAGCACAGGCGCGGCGGTCGACCTCCAGCAACCTGTCTTCACCGAGGACTACCGTGTCCTCGACGCCGTCGACCGCTTCTACGGGGGGCGGCTCTTGTTCGGCGGGACGCTCTTCGAAGCGGCCCAGGACGCCGGTATCTCCACCGCGGTGGTGGGCAAAGAGGGGGCGGCCTACCTCCAGGACCGACGCCGGGGCGGCCTCATCCTCGAGGAGGGCCTGGTGTGGCCACGGGCGTTGGTGCACGCCATGCAGTCAGCGGGACTCCCGCTCCCGCACTTCGCGCCGCTCGCTTACGGGGACTCCGTGGACGTAGCGAGCCCCGACCCCACCTGGGTCGGGGCGGTGGCGCGGCTCGCCGACGGCGTCACCGGCGACCCGACGCGGGGGCTCGTCTCTCCCTCCAACCCGGACGACGCCTACCTGATGCGCGCCCTTACTGACGTCGTGCTTCCGCGTTTCCGTCCGCGCCTGTTGCTGGTGTGGCTGCGAAACCCCGACTCCACCGAGCACGCTTACGGCCCGGGGACAGCTGGGTACCGGGACGCGCTCCATGGGCAGGACAGCCTTCTCGGACAGCTCCGGACCGCCGTCGACCGGCTCGGGTTCTCCGCCACCACGGACGTCCTGGTGGTGTCGGACCACGGACACTCCAGCGTTTCGGGCCCGCTCGCGCTCTTCCCCCTCCGCGGCCTGGCCGACGGGGGTGTCAGCGGGGTGGACCCGGCCGGGTACTCCGTTTCCGGCGAGGTGCGAACGGCGGACCTCATCAACCGTGCCCAGCTTGGGCTCCACGCCTTCGACGCGCTGGGTTGTGTCTTCTCGCCCGTGCTCTCCGGCATCACCGCCTCTGGCGACGCTGTTTACCCGGGCCTTCGCTGCGCCGAGAAGGCGGCCACCACCAGGGTGCCAGGCGTGCCGGCCCTGCTCGGCCCGCGCGATGTGGTGGTGGTGGCCAACGGCGGGAGCGAGTACATCCATGTGCCGAGCCGCGACCCACAGCTGGTCAAGATGCTGGTGCGCTTTCTCCAGAGCCGCGAGGAGTTTGGCTGCATCTTCGTCGCGCGACGCTACGGGGAACTGCCCGGGACGCTCCCGCTGGATGCGGTGCGAGCCGAGACGCCTTCGGCTGAGCGGACGCCAGACGTGGTGGTCTCCTTGGCCTTCGACGCCGAGGAGGTGGTGCAGGGAATGGCGGGGACGGAGTTCTCGAGCTTTTCCGGGAACCGCGGCATGCACGGAAGCACGAGCCCGAGGGATGTGCACAACACCTTCATCGCCGCCGGCCCGCATTTCCGCCGCGGCTTTCACGACACGCTCCCCAGCGGAAACGTGGACGTCGCTCCCACCGTGGCCAAGCTCCTCGGGCTCCCTCTGGAGGGGGCCGACGGGCGTGTGCTCGAGGAGGCGCTCGTCGACGGCCGCTCGCTGGAAAGCTATGTCGAGGAGACACGGCTGCGGACGTCCTCCACCTCCGACGGCCTGCGCGTGCGTTTGCCCACCGACCCGGATGGCCGGGTGGTGGACCCCCGCCAGACGCACTACCGCATTGAGTTGCAGAGCAAGACGCTGCGCTGGGCTGGCCAGAGCGCGACGTACCTGGACTGGGCGCGGGCCGTTCGCGACTGAAGACAGGCGCTCGCGGGGCCGTGCTTTCCCCAAGGGGGGAACTACTGCGACATCTGTACTGGGCGGCCGTTGAGCGGCTGCACCGGGCGCGCATTGAGCGGGTACTCTTTGGCAAACGTCGCCACTTCGCCCTTGGACACCCGGACTGGCGTCCGGAGGAGGAACCAGGCCACCTCCTCGGTGCACGGCGGCGTGGTGAGCGAACCCGGGAAACTGAAATACGCCCGGTTGGTGGGGAGAAACCCGCTCGGGTCCACCGTCACACCGTCGGGCGCGTTCACCTTGCCCGTCTCGGTGGGCATGTACTTCCAGAGCTCGACGAGTGCGGGGTTGGCCTTGCCGTCCGCCATCAGGACGGCAACCACCGCCAACTTACCCTCGGCGTCCTGGTGGACGAGGTGCAACTCCAGAGGAAAGGCCTTGCCCTCGAGCTTCGACTCGGAGGGGTGGTGGAAATGGAACTGGATGAGCTGATAGCGCTTGGCTGCCAGGGTGATGAAGCTTCCAGGAGGGACGTCGACCTGGATGCCGTGCCCGGTGTTGATGATGTGCAAGGGCGCGGCCTGATAGCTGAACTCGATGGGCGGCAAGGCGGCCATCTTCGCGCCCCGGACGTCAATGGGCGACTGGAACTTGCCGAGCTTGCACTCCTTGAAGTCGCTGGTGAGCGCCGCCCAGTGTGTCGGGCCGGTCGCGCCCTTGTAGCTCCACGGCGTGGCCGTCTCGTCCGCCGCGGCGTTTGCGGCGCCAAGCAGGACGAGCGAGACGAGGCTTTGACTCAGGAGTTGCCGCATGTGCCCCCCTGGGCTCGAGTTGATGAAGAGCCGTACCTTCCGCCTCTTGCTGCGCCAGCGTCAACCCATTTGGTGCCTCACGGGACGGGCCGGCCAGCGGGCGAAAGGACCTGGACTTCCGAGCGCTCGGTGAGTGCCAGGCCGTCTCCCCGTGGCTCGGCGTCGGTGAGCGTCACCACGTCGCCCCGCTTCAGTCGGAAGAAGGCGGCATTGGCCTCGGTGCGGTGCTTCTCCTGCAGCGCCAACCCCACCCGGCCCTCCGGCCCGCAGCCCATGAAGCGCTGACGGCCCTTGCCCTCCAGGGGCTCGGAGACAATCCGGAAGACTCGGCCCGGCGGGGGTTCACGCCAGGGCTCGCCCCGGGGTGCGAGGACCAGGTAGCTCATCTTCAGCGCTTCCTTGTGGAGACCGGCCGTGCGCGCGAGCTGTTCGAGCAGCGGCGGCATGCTCCAGCTGCGCTCGGCGTGACACCAGTCGCTCGGCTTTACCAGGGCCGGGCACTGGCCGCGAAACAGACAGGGTGCACGCACGGCGAAGCCGCGGCCGACCAGCATGTCCCGCAGCGCGAGCAGCTCCCGGGAAGTGTCGCGTAACGCAGGCTCGATGAGGACCACCGAGCCGCCAGGACGGAGCGCTCCGAGCGCCTTCTCCACCAGCGCCGAGCGGCGGCCAAGCGCGGCTTCTCCCCTCCCGAAGAGCTCGTTGAGGACGTGGCCGATGAGGACTGCGTCCAGTCCCGTTGCCGGCAGCTCGCTGGCGCGGTTCGGGTCCCAGTCTCGGGTGGCGAGGGCCTCGCCCGCTTCGATGGCCAGCTCTCGCGCCAGTCCCAGCGCTGAGCGGCTTCTGTCCGCAGCGGTGACCTCCGAGGAGCCAGCGTCGAGCGCTGCGAAGGCGAGCGGCCCGGGACCGCTTCCCAGGTCGAGCACGCTGCGCGCCCGGGCCGACAGCTCACCGAGGACCTGCCGCCCTTGGGCGTAGGACACTGGCCAGTAAAAAAGCAGGTAGGCCCCGAGGAGCCGCGGGTCGTCCATGTAGCGCGCCCCGGCCAGCTGACGCTCGCGCGTCAGGCCGAGGGAAAGCGTCCGCACCCCCGAGGCAACCTCCTTCAGCTCCTTCTCCGTCAGCGACGGCGGGCCCTCGGGGAGTTTCCGCACGCGGCGCCAAACGGCCACCAGCCGCGGCATCCATCGAGCCAAGTCCTGGGCGTAAGCCTCCATGCGCGCAGGCCTGCCTTAGGGGTAGAAGGAGCGTCATGTCCATGACGCTCGTCCCCGAAGCCATCGAGTCCTACGCTGCTGAGCACTCCGAGCCGGTGGCGCCCCTCTTCGAGGCGCTTCGCGAGGAGACCTACGCTTCGATGAAGAGCCCCAATATGCAGGTCGGCCGCATCGAAGGAAACTTGCTCCGGCTCCTGGTGAGGCTCTCCGGGGCCAAGCACGCCCTGGAGATTGGCATGTTCACCGGCTACTCCGGCCTGATGATTGCCGCCGGACTGCCCGAGGACGGCACGCTCATCACCTGCGACGTCGACCCCAAGGCGGAGGCCATCGCGCGCCGCGCCTTCGCCAAGAGTCCCGTCGGAAAGAAAATAGAGATTCGGATGGGGCCTGCGCTAGAGACGCTGAAGACACTTCGCGGTCCCTTGGACTTCGTCTTCATCGACGCGGATAAGGAAAACTACCTCGCCTACTACGAGGCGGTGGTGCCGCTGCTTCGCAAGGGTGGCCTTCTGGTTGCGGACAACACTTTGTGGAGCGGCAAGGTGCTCGCGCCCAACAGTGCCTCGGACCACGCCATCGTTGCCTTCAACGCCGCCGTGGCCAAGGACACCCGCGTGGACAAGGTGCTGCTCACCGTCCGCGATGGAATGACACTGGCGCTCAAGCGCTGACACGTTCCTTCGCGCCCAGAAAGTCCTCGAGTTCCCCGCGGCGAGCCAGGGTGTCCTCGTAGCCAAGGGTCTGCAGACGGTCCACGTAGCTGCGCTCGAAGGCCAAGTAGCTCACCAGGTCCGAGCCGCCCCGGCGGCCGGCCCCCATTCCTCGCAGCAGGTAGCGCACCACCCGCGGGAAGTGGTCCATCTGGTCGGCCGCCATGCCGCCCAGCTCCCGAGAAGGACGCAAGGTGAGCACCGGGATGACCCGGAACTCCAGTGCCTCCGTCCCGCTGGGCCTCGCCCGGCTGAGCGAGTGGTTGATGCGCTCCAGGTGCTCGGTGTCCGAGTCCAGGTGGTCCAGAAAGAGGGCGTTGAGGAGTACCCCCGCCACCTGCGACACGGGCAGAATGCGCTGGTTGGCGTCTTCGCTGTTGAGGCGCTCTGTGTCGGCGGGCGTGCGCAGGTACCGCACGCCGACGGCCAGGAGACGGTCGGCGCCGAGATGGATGGCGGGACTCAACGGCTCGGTGAGGCGGACCTGGCCGTCGCCATAGAAGGTGTCGCCCAGCCGGACGGCGGGGAAGAAGACGGGAATGGCCGCAGAGGCCATCACGTGGTCGACGCTGAGGGTCTCTCGCCGCCCGAGCCGTCGGCTGCGCGCCCAAGGCTCCACGCTGGCCACCGCATCGAAGAAGGTGACGGCGGTGCCGGTGAGGTAGCTGGTGGCGGTCACGCCCAGGCCCCGCAGCTTTCCCGAGGCAATGTGGGAAGGGACGCGGTCCAGCGCGACACGTTCGAGGAGCAACTGCCGAAGCGGTGTGGTGTCCAGAAGGTGGTTCACCTCCCGGAGCGTCACCAGGCCGCCCGAGGTGAGATTGCGAAGCCACCGCGCGCCGATGGAGGTGACGCTCAGCACGTCGGTTCGGTACACGCGCTCCGGGGTGAGGGAGAGCCAGGTCTCGGCCAGGCGGCGCACGCCGCCGGCGAAGTCGTCGGCACTGGCGGCGAGCGCCGCGCCGTTGATGGCCCCCGCCGACACGCCAGTGATGACGGGAAACGGGTTGTGCGCGTTCCCCACCACGTCCACCAGCGCGCGCAAGGCCCCCACCTGGTACGCGGCGCGCGCACCGCCGCCGGTCAGGATGAGGCCGAGAGTCGCCACGCTGGGCAAGGAGGCTAGCATTCCGGGGCACCCGCCGGGGCTGTAGGGCTCGCGCTCGTGCCTTCCCAAGCGGTAGATGGGAGGTGCCCATGATTTCGGTCCGAGCCCTCCGCAAGCACTACACCGTCCACAAGCGGCCGCCGGGCTTGCGGGCGGCGTTCAGCTCGCTCTTCCGGCGTATCCCGACGACGGTGAAGGCCGTCGACGGCATCTCCTTCGAGATTGCGCCCGGGGAGCGGGTGGGCTTCTTAGGACCGAACGGCGCGGGAAAAACCACCACCCTCAAAGTCCTCTCCGGACTGCTCTACCCCTCGAGCGGCGAAGTCCAGGTGGACGGCCACCTTCCCCAGCGACGCGAGGACGCCTTCCTCAAGAAAATCATGCTGGTGATGGGTCAGAAGCAGCAGCTGCTCTGGGATTTGCCTCCGTCTGAAACCTTCGCCCTCAACCGTGCCATCTACGAGGTGCCCGAACCGGAGTTCCGGCGACGGATGGCGGAGCTCACCGAGCTCCTCGAACTCCAGGAGCTGGTGAACAAGCCGACCCGCTCCCTCTCGCTTGGCGAGCGGATGAAGTGCGAGCTGGCGGCGGCGCTGGTGCACGGCCCAAAAGTTCTCTTCCTCGACGAGCCAACCATTGGCCTGGACGTTTCGATGCAGGCCACCATGCGCACCTTCATCCGCCGCTACAACGAGGAGACCGGCGCGACCTTGCTGCTCACCAGCCATTACATGGACGACGTCGCGGCGCTCTGCCCGCGGGTCATCGTCATCGACAAGGGCACCCTCTCCTACGACGGCCGGCTGGACGCCCTGGTGCGGAGGATGCGGCCGGAGAAGCGGGTGGTGCTGCGTCTAGACCGCCCGGCTCCGCCGCTTTCGCTGGAAGGGCTGGGGAAGGTCGTCTCGGCGGACGCAGCGCAGGTGGTTCTCCAGGTCCCACAGGACGCGGTGAGCCTCACCGTGGCCCGGGCGCTGGCGACGCTCAGCGTGCGCGACCTCACCGTGGAGGACCCGCCGCTGGAAGAGGTGATGAGCGAGCTCTTCAACCAGCGCCGGGCGCGGACGGAGACCGCGGCATGAGCGTCGCATCCACGGCGCGGGCGCTGCCCACGCTGATGCGGGTCGGGTTCGCCGAGGCCGTGGCCTACCGGGCGGAGATGCTGGTGTGGGTGCTCGCCACGACCATGCCGCTCATCATGCTCGCCCTCTGGTCGGCGGTGGCGGCCGATGGTCCTGTCGGCCGTTTCGACCAGCGTGACTTCCTGGCCTACTTCCTCGCCACCTTCATCGTCCGGCAACTCACCGGCGCCTGGGTGGCGTGGCAGATGAGCTGGGAGGTCCGCACGGGTGCTTTGTCCATGCGCTTGCTCCGGCCGATTCACCCCATGGTGAGCTACGCGGTGGAGAACCTGGCGGCGGTGCCGCTGCGCCTGGTGGTGGCGGTCCCCGTCGCCGTGCTGGCGCTCGTTCTTTTGGGGACCAAGAGCCTTCCCCACAGCCTCCTGCTGTGGGCGGTGTGGGGGCTGGCGGTGCTGGGTGGTTGGCTCATCACCTTTCTGGCCAACGTCATCATCGGTTGCCTCGCCCTCTGGACCGGCAGCAGCGTCAAGGTGATGGACGTGTGGCTGGTGGCCTTCATGGTCTTCAGTGGCTACCTGGTTCCAGTGGAGCTCTTTCCTGGCGCGCTCCGGACGCTGGTGGCCTGGCTTCCGTTCCGGTACCAGATTGGCTTTCCGGTGGAGGTGATGACCGGTGCCTATGCGCTCCGGGCCGCACTGTGGATGCTTCTGCGCCAGTGGGCTTTCGTCCTGGGCCTCTTTCTGGTGGCCACCCTCGTCTGGCGGCGCGGGCTGCGGCGGTTTGCGGCATACGGCGGCTGATGCGCACCCTCCGGCGCTACTTCGGACTCCTCCGGGTGCAGGTGCGCAGCTCGGTGCTGCTCGGGCTCCAGTACCGCGCCGACTTCCTCATCGATGGAGCCATCTCACTCTGCTGGACGGGCACGGCGCTGGTGCCGCTTTTCGTCGTCTTCCACGCCCGTCCGGAGATTGCGGGATGGAATTTCGCCGAGGCGCTGGTGGTGGTCGGCTGGTTCACCCTGCTCGAGGCCATCCTCGAGGGAGCCATCAACCCGAGCCTCACCGCGGTGGTGGAGCACATTCGCCAGGGCACCCTGGACTTCGTGTTGCTCAAGCCGGCGGATGCCCAGTTTCTCGTGTCCACGTCGCGCTTCGAGCCCTGGCGCAGCACCAACGTGTTCACCGCGTTCGCCATCTGGGTTTTCGCGTTCGTCCGGCTGGGGCACGGCCCGTCGCCTTTGGGCACCGTCTTCGCGCTGGTGCTCCTGGCCAGTGCCACCTTGCTGCTCTACTCGCTGTGGATTCTCACCGTCAGTGCAGCCTTCTACGTGGTGAAGGTGGACAACCTCACCAACCTCTTCGGCTCGGTCTTTGATGCCGCGCGGTGGCCAGTGCAGATTTTTCGCGGCGTGCTGCGCTGGGTCTTCACCCTGGTCGTGCCGCTTGCGCTGATGACCACCTACCCTGCCGAGGCACTCCTCGGGCGGCTCTCTCCCGGAGCGCTCTTGGGCTCCGTGGTGGGGGCGGGTGTGTTTTCCTTTCTGTCACGCCGGGTCTGGCTGGACTCGCTCGCGCGCTACTCCTCCGCGAGCAGTTAGCCCGCAACGAAGGCATCCCCCCTTGGGTTGAAGGGGGTGGCCGTCCACGGGTGCTCCGGGGTCGTCCCCCGGATACCGGGCTCACCCATTCGAAACCAGAGGGTCATCATGCGTCTCACGAAGCTTTCCTTCCTTGCAGCGACGACGCTTGTTGCCGCCGCCTGCGGCAGCAGCACCAATACCAGCTCGACCGACGAGCTCGCGGCGGCGGTCCCCGACGTCCCAGGCATCTCGCTCGAGGCCACCGGAGCAGCCTCCGAGGACACGCAGTTGTCGTCCGCCGTGTCCATGCCCGCTGACGCCGGCAGCCCGAGTGGGCTCGAGTTTCTGCCCGTCATCCGCCAGGGCATTCACGATTTGAACGCCGGCGTGCAGCAGTTCTTCGCCCCCATCGGACAACTCATCTCGACGCAGGGCACGGACATCGTCGTCGGCACCTCGAAGAGCTACGGGCCGGTGGACCAGGGCGGCGTCACCTTCCTCCTCACCGTCAAGCGTTTCGCACCCAACCGCTATGCCTGGGAGCTCCAGGGGAAAACCACCGGGGCGGCGCCGTCCGTCGCTTTCACCCTGCTCGCGGCGGGAACGCTTTCGCATGCGGCCAACGACGAGGTGCACCGAGGCCGTGGGCAAATTGGCTTTGATTTCGACGCGTTCGCGACGGTGAGCCCGGGCTTCATGGGGACGGGTAAGCTCTACGTCGCCTACAGCAACTTCGACGTCAGCGTCGCAAACGGAGTGGCAGGGGATGCGAAGACGCTGGTGTACGTCCTGGACAAATTTTCCATCGACACCTCGGCCCATCCGATTGTCTCGGCCGCCTTCGTCGGCCACAAGACGCTCGCCGGTGTGCGTGCGGCCCGCGTCCTGTACTACGGCGAAATCCCCCAACTCGGCGGGAACACGGACCTCAACGAGCTGCTCCTCGGTCGGGTGCGCTTCAACCCAGGTGTGGGTGGCCGTGCGGATGCGCTCGTCACCGGGGGCAATGTCACGGCCGGCAGCCTCATCTACGGCGCCGAGTGCTGGGACGTGAGTGAAAACCTGGCCTGGCGCAAGGTGTGGGACTGCACCACCACCCCCCTCGTCTGCACCGTGGCGAGCGAGCAGGGCAACGTGATGGCCTGCGCCGTCGGCCTCCAAGACGACACCTACGAGGCTCCCACCGACGCCGGCAGCACCACTCTGGAGCCGGGCGCCCCGGACCCGTTGGTGGTTCCCATCACCGCCATCCCCAGCTTCGACAACCCGAGCTGAAGCGCTCCGCGCGGCTTCTCTCCTCCCTGGCCGCCCGGACGTAAAGCAGGGGCTGAACCCTCTTCGCTGAAGAGGGTTCGGCCCCTGCCGTTTTCGTGAGGCCTCACTGGGCGGAGCGCCCCGCCGTCGCCAAGGAGGGCCACTGACGCCGGGCGGCCCGAAGCCTTAGGCTTAGGCCTACGAGAGGGTCCCATGAAAACGTCCCGAGTGCTTTGCCTCGTCACCGGATTGTGCGCTTGCGCCACCGGCTCCAGCGCCCCCTCCGGCACCGTCGCCCGCGCCCAGCAGGACTACAACCAAGCCCTTCAGAAGTGCCAGGAAGAGTACCGAAGGGACGGCAGCATCGACGCCGGTTTGGGGGCGACGACGACGCCGGATGACGCGAAGTTCAGCCAGTGCGTGAATCCAGCAAAGACAACGCTCGACGCACAAATGCGCCAGGCCGCGGCTGAAGAGGCGAGGCTCGTCGGCGACGCGGGCTCAGCGGGTTAGTCCCCCACCCGGGGCCCCTGGGCTGTAACCAGACCTGGAACGGGCTCATTGCGGCAGCACCCAGCGGGGGCCGGGTGCAGCGCACTCCTGCTTCAGCCCCGTCCCGTCTCGCCTAGTAACTGAGGCCTTGCCCCAACCCATGGGAGTCTGGCCTTCCATCCCGGGGCGCCGAGGAGCGGTTTTTGGAGGCTTCGTGGTAGGAGGCCACCCGCGGTCCCCACGGCCATGTCCACGGAGCTCGAGCGCGAAGTCGCCCGCCGGCGCACCTTCGCCATCATCAGTCACCCCGACGCCGGCAAGACGACGCTCACCGAGAAGCTGCTCCTCTACGGAGGTGCCATCCACCTCGCCGGGAGCGTCAAGGCGCGACGTGCTCGCCGGCATGCCACCAGCGACTGGATGGAGCTGGAGAAGGAGCGCGGCATCTCGGTGACGTCCTCGGTGCTCCAGTTCGAGTACCAGGGCCACGCGGTCAATCTCCTCGACACCCCGGGGCACCAGGATTTCTCCGAGGACACCTACCGAACGCTGTCCGCCGCGGACAGCGCGGTGATGCTCATCGACGCGGCCAAGGGCGTCGAGCCCCAGACCAAGAAGCTCTTTCAGGTGTGCCGGCTGAGGGCCATTCCCATCTTCACCTTCGTCAACAAGCTGGACCGCTACGGGCGGGCCCCGCTCGAGCTCATGGACGAGCTGGAACAGGTGCTCGGCATCCGCGCCTACCCGATGAATTGGCCCATCGGCATGGGACCGGAGTTCCGTGGCGTCTACGATCGGACTTCCAAAGCAGTGCATGTCTTCTCCGCCGAGGGGCGCCACGGGGAGTCCGCAGCGAGCGAGCGGGTGGTGCAGCTCGCTGCACCGGAAGTCTCCGAAGTCCTCACCGGCTCCGAGCTCGCGCAGCTCCGTGAGGACATCGAGCTGCTCGACATTGGCGGCGACGCCTTCGCCCGCGACAAGAGCGACCGCGGCCTCATCACCCCCATGTTTTTTGGCAGCGCGATGACCAATTTCGGTGTGCGGCCGTTTCTCGACGCCTTTCTGCAGCTCGCCCCGCCGCCCGCGCCGAGGAGCACCACCCACGGCTACCAGGAGCCGAGCGACCCCAAGTTCAGCGGTTTCGTCTTCAAAATCCAGGCGAACATGGACCCCTCCCACCGCGACCGGGTGGCCTTCGTCCGGGTGGTGTCTGGCCACTACCGGAAGGGGATGGATGCCTTCCACGTGCGCCTGGGCAAGACGGTACGGCTTGCCAACCCCACGCAATTCATGGCCGCCGAGCGCACCGCCATCGACGAGGCGTGGCCGGGGGACGTCATCGGGCTTTTCGACCCGGGGCTGTACCGCATCGGCGACACCCTCCTCGAGGGGGACAATTTCGAATTCGAGGGCGTCCCCCGCTTCTCGCCGGAGCACTTCGCCGTGGTGCGGGCCAAGGACCCCATGCGCCGAAAGCAGATGGAGAAGGGGCTCGAGCAGCTGAGCGAGGAGGGCACCATCCAGATTTTTCAGCAGCGGCAGATGGGGATGCGCGACCCGATTGTGGGCGTCGTCGGGCCCCTGCAGCTCGAGGTCCTGCAGTACCGCATCGAGCACGAGTACGGCGCGGACATCCTCCTCGACAAGCTGCCGTACGGCCATGCGCGCTGGGTGGTGGGCGACTTCGACCCGAGGACCTTCGACTGGGGAGGCAATCGCCAGACGGTGGAGGACCGTGACGGGCAGCCGCTGGTGCTCTTCCGCGACGACTGGGCGCTTCAGCACACCGTGGAGAAGCACCCAGAGCTCAGGTTCCTCGCCGCCGCGCCGCCTCTCAGGTCCGCGGGCGCAACGGTGGGCTAACTCAGTGGCTTCCCCTTCCGAAGGATGGGTCGGGCCGTTGACACCGTTGGCTGCGGGGGCGACGGGGCTGCCCTAGCAGCGTGCGTCTTTCACCTCACGCCGTGCGCTGGCCCTTCGCCCTCATGGGTCCCGGAAGGCGAGTGCCCATTCCAGAACCGGGTCGCGCCCTGCTTTGCGTTGCTCCCAGGTAGGGACAATCTCCTGGTCAGGGTGGATGGCGTTGTCGCCCCCGGGCAGGAACTCGTAGTACCGCGTGGAGTAACGCAGCGTGAGGTGGGTGTTGGGCAGGACGACCTCCTCCGGCTCTTGGTAGCTGTTCGGCTTCTCGCCAATTGTCTGGCCGACGAGCAGCGCGGCGGTTCGCTGCCGAAAGTGCGCAGCATTGGCCATCGCCGCGGAGAATGTGAAGGGCCCGATGAGCACGAAGAGGTGTCCATGGCGGTTCAGGTCGCCGAGCTCGCGAATCGGCTCCACGAGATACTTGAGCCCCTCGAAGTAGTCTCCCCCCCCATTCCCTCGAAGGTCGACCACCAGCTTGGACGACTCTTGGTGTGGGCGGCCAGGTCCGTGTAGCTCCGGAAATTGCAGTACACGGCATGCTGGTCCCCGAGCCACACGACGCGAAACGACTCGTCCGGCTGCTGACGAAAGAGCGGTGGCTCCGCGGGCACGTTGATGGCCGTCGAGGTGGGGGAGTTGGGTGGAGGTGCGCGGACCTCGACCGTGAACTCTCCGTCGCCATCGGAGAGCGTGTAGTGCGCGATGTTCCGGTCGCCAGTCATTCCCCAACCGTGCAGAAGAATTCCGACGGTAAGGCGCAGCGGCGCGACGGCCTCGCGGTACGCCTCGTTTTCGTCGTCGGCCGTCTGCTCTCGTGCGAGCCGGAGGGCACTTTCGATGGGCGTGTTCTCCACCTTCAAGACGCGCGCTCCCAGGGCGCGCTCCTGTCCCACCACCGCGCTCGTCACCCGGTAGGCGTCGCCGAAGCGCCGGAAGTCGAATGGGAAATTGGCATCGTCGTGAGGAATGCGAAGGTAGGTGTGCCCGTCTCCGATGAGGTTGGCGATACGCGACATGCCGACATAGATGGCGTCCGCGTCGAGCCCTGCCAGCCGATGGTCCAGCGCCTGGACCTCGGCCTCAAACCGCTCCCGCGAGATGTGATGGAAGGCGTTCTTGTGCCTGCGGGGCAGCTCACGCGCGAAAAACTGGAGGTCCTCACGCCACTGAGCGGGCGTCAGTCGGAGCGTCTCGGGCTTTGAAGTGCAGGCCACCAGGGCCGCCGCGACCAGCAGGAGGGAACTCAGCGGACGACGCATCACCTCGGGCTTCACGTTGCCTTCGGCCCCGTCGCCCTCGCATCAGGATGGGCGATGTCCCCGAATCGGCGCGGCTTGGCCCTAGCGGATCGCCACACTCAAGAGGTACGCGCCGAGCCCGACTTCGATTGCGTAGGTGACGACGACGCCCGCCTGCGCCACACGCATTCCGAGGCGCAAGAAGCCGGCGGCATGCGCCAGGCGCGCGAGGAGGATGGCCCAGCCGAGGCCTACCACCCAGGGCGTGGGAAGGCCCGCCACTTCGGCCAGCACCAGCACCACCGCCAAGAGAAGGCCGTGCTCGAGCGCGTTTCCGTGAGCCCGGATGGCGCGCCCCAGATGCTGGTCGCCGCCGTCGCCGAGGATGACGCCGACCTTGCCGCGGAGCCGCGTCACGTTCATGGCCAGCCCGGCGATGAGCAAACACAGGGCTCCGACGAAGGGCAGCGAGTGGAGAGAGTGGCTCATGTGCCCCGGGGCCTAGCACGTCCGCCCCAAGCGGTAGGAGGCCGAACGTGACGGGCAGCCCAATGCTTCAGCGTCCGATGAAGGGGGCCAGGCCGGCGTGCTCCACGTCCCGCCACGGTGCGGCCACCATCGCCGAGAGCCGCTTCGTGCCCTCGAGGTGCGCCGGGTCCGCCCAGAGCCATCTTGGCGGTCCGGAGAGCATGCCGTCGGAATGCGAGAAGAGTCGCACCCGCCGGAGCTGGGTCGAGCTGCCGGCGTTGTAGAGGGCCAGCGGGCGCTGTCCGGGAGCTCCGAGGTGTATTTCTCTTGGGACATGCCGGTGGCCGTGCAGCACCAGGTCGCAGCGGCCACGCACCCGCCGCAAGAGCTCGCGGCCGAGCGGAAGCTCCGAGCAGTAGGGAAGCCGGAGCCGCTCGCTCCAGCGCTCGAGCCACGTCTCCTCGGGCAACGCCAGCGGGTGGTGATGCAAGAGCAGCACCCGGAGCGCGTGTTCCGGTGCCAGCCCGAGGACCCTGTCCACCTCCTCCACCATGGCTTGGGTGACTTGCCCATGCGAGGTGAGGAACGAGCGGTTGTGCTCGGCGGTGGAGTCGATGCGGACCAGCGCCAGTTCCGGTGTTTGCTCGAGGACGACGCGGCGGCCAGCCATGAGGGCCCGCCCGGCGTCGTCCGATGTTCGGTCGTGATTCCCGGGCACCACTGTCAGGCGGTGCGCGCGCTGCAGCGGCGCGAAAATGTCGAGGAAGAGCGACATCTCCTCGTCGCGTCCGCGGTGGGTGACGTCCCCCGTCACCACCACCTGGTCCACCTGCGCCTCCTGCTGCGCCTCCACCAGCGCCCGGGCCGCGGCCTCGCTCGCCCGGCCAAGGCCGAGATGCAAGTCAGAGAGGTGCGCCAGCGTCTGTAAACTCATGCCTGAACATTCGACCAGGCGCCCGGGGCGCTCCCATGGAGTCCGGGAAAACTCTCGGCGACGTCCGCGGTCCCGGGCCGGGACATGGCGGCCAGTGTGCCCCCCGGGAGCACCCGCAGCCGGTTTCCGCGCCAGAGGACGGTCCGGGCGAAGAGGCCATGCACCCAGGTGACGAAGAGCAGTCCGTCCTTCACCCAGCCCGCACCGAAGGCGCGCCAGGAGAAGAACTCCTGTCGCAGACGGCTGAAGGCCACCGAGTCGAGCGCCGGCTTGAGGACGGCGCAGGCCGCGAGCGTCGCCGCAGCGCCCGGGCCGGGCCGCAGCGCGAAGCCAATGACGGCCAGGGGAATGGGGTTGAGGAGTGACTCAGCCAGGTAGGCGGGAAACGTCATCGCCGTGCGGTGGGTGACGCTCCAGCGCAAGTAGCGTTGGAAGAAGGAGCCGACGCTCTTTTCCACGGCGATGTTCCACACGGGAAGGCTGCTCACGGTCACGCCAGCGCCGAGCTCGCGGACCAGCCGGTTTCCGAGCACGTGGTCCTCGGCCAGGACGTTGGCCACCGAGGCGAAACCTCCCAGCAAGTCCAGGTCGCGGCGCCAGAGCGCCATGGACTTGCCCACCACCAAGCCCTTTTTCAATACCCGCTGGGCGGACACCATCCCCGGCGCGATGGTGCCCCCCAGGTGGAGGTTGTCGAGGAGTGCCCCCAGTGACTGGTGCCCGTTGCCGGCCACCGGGTGCGTCACGCACCCCACCCCGGGGCGGCCCATGTGCCCGGCGATGTCCAAGAGGTACCCCTGCGGCACGCGAATGTTGGAGTCGCTCACCACCAGGAGCTCATGCCGCGCCGCGCGCGCCAGGCACACCAGCTGGTTCACTTTGGGGTTCAAGCCCGACTCCCCCTCTTGAAGCACCAGACGGACGCGGTCCGGCCAGCGCCGCAGGGCCTCACAGGCCAGCGGGTAGGCTTTGTCTTCCGTGCACTTCACGCCGAGCACCACCTCGTAGGCTCCCGCGTAGGGCAACGCGGCGAAACTGGCCAGATTCTCCGCCAGGGCGTCGTCCGCACCGCACAGCGGCTTGAGGACGGAGATGCCGGGCCAGACCGAGGGCACCGGAGCCGCCTTCTGCAGGTGGAGGATGGTGAGCACCACCATCAGCCCCACCAGGGCCACGCCGAGCGCTGCGGCGATGAGCAACAACAGTCCGATGAACGCCATCCGGCCTCGTCTGCCCTGCACGCCGCTGGGAGGGAAATTCGGCGTGCGACAAGCTGGGTCGGGAAGCCAGCATGCCCAGGGCAGGGCACGTCCAGGTGTCGGTGAGGCAAACTCTGCGTGGCGGCGCTCAGCCGCCTCTGGAGGCTCCCCGGCGCCACCGGAGGAGGAGGGTGGCGTACACGGCGGCGTTCACCAGCACGACGAAAATGCCAATGGCCGCCTCCAGGTGCAACCCGCCCAGGTGCGCCACGCCCGCCGGCACGAGGTAGTGGGCGACGAAGGAGCCGGCGTACGGAGGCTCTCCACTGCGTGCGCGCAGTGCATTCTCCAGCGTCGTCAGCGGACACGGCCAGCCGGCGAGGTTGACGGCTGCGCCCCAGAAGAAGACCGGCAGCTGCACCCACAGCAGGCGCGGCCAGCGAAAGACGAGGAGTGCCCCAAAGACAACCGTGGCGATGAAGAGGAGGTGCAGAAGCACGACGCCGCTGGCAAGAAGTCGAAGGGCCACGAGGGGGGAGTCCTGAGGGGGCGTTTTAGCGGTTTGGCCGGACGGTGTGCCCGTGGTGGCCGGACTGACGCAGGACGAGGCCCTCCTTGCAGGCGCGCGCCGCCGCTGGTCCGACGAGAAAGCCCACCGGGTCGCTGCGCCGGCACGTCTTCTTCAGCCAGCCCTCCACCTGCTGAAAGAGGTGGCGGAACCGGTCCGGGGCGGCGGTGCGCCGTCCGGTTTCCGGGGTGACATCCAGCTCCGCCCACAGCTGACCGGCCACGAGCTCTCCGGCCTCGTTGCGCACCGAGCGCTCCCAGAAGATGACCGGCGAGCGCACCTCGTCCACCCGCCAGGCGCCCTTGTCCGGCCCGCGCTTCACCTTGTCCACCAGCACCGGCCCGAGCTCGGCCGCCGCGAGGTACACCTCGGGCGGCAGCGCGTCGTGCTGCTCGGCACTGGCCAAGAACGGCTTCCAGCCCGCTGGCACCCGGCGGGGGTAAACCTCGAGCCGGTGAGGCGCCAGGAAGCGGAGGAAGGCCCGCTCGTCCTCTGGGGCAAGAAACAACGGCAGCTGCTGGGCCATGGAAGAAGCAGGGTGCGCGAGGGTGTGCCTTCTAGGCAAGGGCGCGGCCTCGGGGCGAAGCCCGAGTAAGCTTTCTCTTCAGTCCATGGACGAGTCACGAGAGGCGCTGCTGGGCCGGATGCGGGAGCTCAAGGACCTCTCCGGCATCATCGGCCTGGCCACCTGGGACCAGGAGACGTACCTGCCGTTGAAGGCGGAGGCGGCGCGCGCCAGCCAGCTCTCGACGCTGCAGGGGCTTTACCACCAGCGGCTGGTGGCTCCGGAAGTCGGGGAGTGGCTGGCCCATCTGGCCGCGACGCCTGCCTCGGACGACGAGAAGGCCATGGTGCGGGTGCTGTCGCGTGAGCGTGACCGCGCGGTGCGCATCCCGGTGGACCTGGTGCGGGCACTGGCCGAGGCCCAGGGGACTGCGCTCACCGCGTGGCGCACCGCCCGGGAGGCGCGCGCCTTTGCCCCCTTCGCCCAGCCGCTGGACCGCCTCCTCCAACTAAGGCGGGAGCAGGCCGATGCCATTGGACATGAGGGCGAGCGCTACGACGCGCTCCTCGGGGGGTTTGAGCCCGGAATGCGCACCGCACGGCTGATGCCCGTGCTGCATGCCCTAAGAGACCAACTCGTCCCGCTGGTGGAGGCACTCGCCGGCTGGCCGGCTGCCCCCAGCGTCCTGGCCGGATTGCGTTTTCCGGCCGACGCACAGTGGCGCTTCACCGTCGAGCTGCTCGGTAAGCTTGGGTTTGACCTCGATGCGGGCCGGCAGGACAAGAGCGTCCACCCCTTCACCGGAGGCACTCACCCCACCGACGTGCGCCTCACCACGCGCATCTCCGAGGACAACCTGTCCGCGGCAGTCTTCGGCACCATCCACGAGTGCGGGCACGGCCTCTATGAGCAGGGCTTCCGCCCCGAGGACTACCGCACGGTGCTGGCCGGCGCCCCTTCCATGGGCCTGCACGAGTCCCAGTCGCGGCTGTGGGAGAACCTCGTGGGCCGAAGCCTCCCCTTCTGGCAGGCGCTCTACCCGAGGCTGCAGGCAAGCTTTCCGGCGCAGCTTGGAGGCGTGGAGCTCGTGGCCTTTCACGCCGCCCTCAACCGGGTGTCCCGCTCGCCCATCCGCGTCGAGGCGGACGAGGTGACGTACAACCTCCACATCGTCCTGCGGACGGAGCTGGAGTTGGAGCTGCTAAGGGGCAACCTCCCGGCGGCGGACCTCCCCTCCGCCTGGAATGCAGCCAGCCGTGCGCTGCTGGGGCTCGAGCCCCCCGACGACGTGAAGGGCGTGCTGCAGGACATCCACTGGGCCTGGGGAGAGCTTGGCTATTTCCCCACCTACGCCCTCGGGAACCTCTACGCGGCCTCGTTGATGGGGGCCGCCGAGCGTGCGCTGCCCGGCCTCTGGGAGAGCATCTCCCAGGGAGACTTCGCACCCTTGCGCGACTGGCTGCGCGCGGCCATCCACGGCGAAGGCGCACGGCTGGACGCCGAGGACCTGGTGCGCAAGGTGACGGGAAAGGGACTCACCGACACCGACTTCGTCGCCTACCTCAAGTCGAAGTACGGCGCCCTCAGCGGAAGGACGCTGTAGAGCAAGAAGCGGCCGTGCCTGCTGCCGGGCCGCTTGGGAGGTGTCCCATGCCCGGGAGGGGCCCGGCTGTTTTCTTCAGCGCAGCAGCCGCAGCAAGGCATCTCCATAGAGGCGGACCCGCTTCTCTCCCAGGTAAGGGACAGAGGCCAGCGCCTCGCGCGAGGCTGGCGGGTCCCGGGCGAGCGCCTCCACTAGGGGGTTGGTGAGCACCACCGAGGGCGTCACCTTGCGGGCTGCGGCGGCTTCGGTCCGCCAGGCCTTGAGCGCCTCCTCGCGCTTCTTGCGCGCCGGGTCGCGCACCGTCGGGGGAAGCGGAGGAAGCTCGCCGCGGTCGGCCTGGGCACGAAAGCGAACCAGGAGCGCGAGCACCTCCTCGCCGTGTTCGCGCACCACTTGCCCGCGCACACCCATGGTCCGCGAGAGGCTGCGCACGTCCTTGGGCGGCTTGCTCACCAGCTCCTGGATGGCGGCGTTGGAAAGCATCTTCCCCATGGGCACGTCCGCGGCTTCGGCCCAGAGAAGCCGCAGCGAGTGCAGCGCCGCGCCGGCGGCGAGCATGAAGCCCTGGTCGTTTTCGCTCAGGGTGCGTGGCACCTTTGGCTCGAAGCGGGCCACCTCCGGTCGCACCGCGGCCTCGTCCGCGAGGCGCTCGCAGTCGAGGGAGACTTCCTCGAGAATGTCGGCCGTCACGCAGGCCGCCTTTACCCTGCGCCCCACCTCGGACAGGTAGCGGACGTCATCGGCGATGTAGGTGCGCAAGGGCGGCGGCAACGGCCTCTGCGCGAAGTCCGCCTGCTGGTGTTCCTTCTTCAACGTCACCCCGAGTTGCTCCAGCACCAGGTCCGCCAGCCCCACCTTGGGCCAGCCAAGGAGGGTCGCTGCCCGGTGGGTGTCGAACAATCCGCGGACGCGGACACCCGCCTCGGCGAGAAACTGGAGGTCCCCGCCGGCAGCGTGAAACACCTTCACCAGGGTCGGGTCATGGAAGAGTGGCGCCAGGGGCGTCAGCCCGGGAGTCTCCAGGGTGTCCAGCAGCCAGATGTCCTCGTCCGTCCCGAGCTGGACGAAGCACAGGCGCGGCCGGAAGGCATGCAGCGCGTCAGCCTCGACGTCCACCGCCAGCAGATTTGCGTCGGCCAAGGCCTCGGCCACGCTGGCCACGTCGGCCGGAGAGCGCACGTCGTGGGCGGGCTGCTGAAACGGGCTCTCCACACTCCCCACCCTAGTCGTTTTTTCCGCTGGCGCCGCTAGGATGCGCGGACTCGATGACGGGCGACGAAGCCAAACTGGAGAAGTCCCTTCTCGGCCACGTGGGCCGGGCCATCGCGGATTTCGGTCTCATCGACGACGGAGACCGCATCCTGGTGGGGGTGTCGGGGGGCAAGGACTCGCACACCCTCCTGCACCTCCTCTCCCTGCTCCGTGCACGAGCGCCGGTGCGCTTCGAGCTCCTGGCGGTGACGCTCGACCAGGGGCACCCCGGGTTTCCGGCGCACGTCCTGGAGGCCTACTTCCAGGAGCAAGGGTACGACTTCCGCGTCCTCCACGAGGACACCTACCGCCTGGTGCTGGAGAAGACGCCGCCGGGGAAGACGCACTGCGCCGTCTGTTCGCGGCTGCGGCGGGGAATTCTCTACAACGCGGCCGTCGAGCTGGGGTGCAACAAGATTGCGCTGGGGCATCATCGGGAAGATTTGGTGGAGACGCTTCTGCTCAACCTCTTCTTTTCCGGGTCGCTCAGTTCCATGCCCCCCTTGCTCCACAGCGACGATGGGCGGAACACCGTCATCCGTCCCTTGGCCTATGCGCCGGAGGCGGAAATTGCGGCCTATGCGGAGCGCCGAGGGTTTCCCATCATCCCCTGTGACCTCTGTGGCAGCCAGGAGAACCTCCAGCGCAAACGGATGAAGCGGATGCTGGACGAGTTGGAGAAGGAGCACCCCCACATCCGCGCCAGCGTGCTCTCGGCGATGGGCAACGTGCGGCCCAGCCACCTCATCGACCGCGCGCTCGGGAAAAAAGGGGTCGAGCGTGCAGCGTCCATCGGACGGTCAGGAGAGAGCGCATGGCTCGCGACCAGTCCGCAGTGACGCGCACCGAGCGCAACGGCGCGCTGGTGGAGGTGATGCTACTGGCTTCGATGGCCGATGGACCGCCCTCGGAGGTCGGCATGCAGGCGCTGGTGGCGCGGGTGCTGGAGCGCCCGGAATTCGACGGGACCAAGGCCGAGGAGTTGACGGCGCTGGTGCAAAAAAGCGCCAAGACGCTGGCCTCGGCGGAGAACCTGGAAACCATCCTCGGCTCGTTGCGTAAGCGGCTCCCCACCCACCAGCACCGGATGCTGGCCTTCGGGCTGGCGGCGGCGGTGGTCCTCGCCGACCGCCGCGCCACGCGGGCAGAGCTCGGGTTGCTCAAGACCTTTCAGGCCGCGCTCGGCATCTCCGAGGACGAGGTGGCGCGCATCATCGACGTGTTGGAGGCCGGTGGCTCGCTCGACGAGGCGCTCGGAGGGCCCCTGGAGCGCCTCTACGCCGAGGTGATGGTGCTGGTCTCGGCGGCGGATGGGAAGCTGGACGAGGAAGAGGCGCGGGCGATGGTGGAGAGCTTCGCCAGCGACCCGCTGTTTCACGACGTCAGCGCCGAGCGGGCACAGGCCTTCGTCAAAGAAGCGGTGGGCATGCTCGCCAGCGATGGGCTGTCGGAGCGTCTTCGCGCCCTGGCCCAGGGCATCAGCACCCATGCCCAGCGCCGACGTGCCTTCCGGCTGGCGATGAAGGTGGCCCAGTCCAAGGGCAAGCCGTCGGCGGCGGAGCGGCGGGTGCTGAATTTGCTGCAGGCGACGTTCGGTCTGGCCGATGATGAAGTGGAAGTGCTTCGCCTGGAAAGCGCTTAGCCTGGGGCACACGTCGCATGGGGGGTCTTACGGTGGTGGGCTCACGCAGCACGGACGTCCGGCTTGGGTTGCCGCCCTCGCTGCCGGTGGCGGCTCCGCCCGGCGGGATGGCGCGGCTGCGGCGCGTGCTCTCGGGCGCTCTGGGACGAGCCGTGGAGCTGGTGGTGGCCGCCGATGACGAACGGCTGGTGGAGGCAGCGCGCACCGGCCGTGTCGATGCTGTTTGGGCGCCACCTCTAGCCTGTGCCCGGCTGGAGGCCCTGGGGGCCCGTGTGCTCGCCCGGGCCGTGCGGGGTGGAAGCCTCGAGACGCGCGGCGTGCTCCTCACCCGCGTGGATGGGCCGCGGCAGTTGAGCGAGCTGCCCGGCACGCGGGTGGCGTGGGTGGACAAGGCCTCCTTGGCCGGCTACCTCCTTCCGGCGGCGGCCCTCCGCGCCCAGGGCCATTCTCCAGAACGCACCTTCTTCCAGCAGACATTCTACGGAAGTTTCCGTGCCTCGCTCGACGCGTTGCTTGCAGGCGAGGCGGACCTGGCAGCCCTGGTGGCCCCGGCGACGGGCGAGGACGTGCTCGCCGGCGTGGAGGAGGTGGCCCCGGGAATAAGGCGCGAAGTCCAGGCGCTGCTCGTCACCGGCCGCGGGCCGCTCGACGCCATCGCCGCTGCCCCCTCGCTGGCGCCGGCCGATGCAGTGCGGCTGCAACGCGGGCTTCTGGGGCTCGCCCGGTTGCCCGAGGGCCCGACGCTCCTCCGCGACGTCTTTCGCGCGGACCGCTTCACCGCCGCTCCCATGCTCGGCTACCGGGCACTCCTCGGGCTGACGGCGGTGGCCTGAAAAGTTCGCACCGAAGCTACCGTCCAGGCATCCGACGTCATATCCCCCATACTGTGATGAGGTCCGCAGGGACCGCGTCACTGCCCTAGGGGGCCGCGTTTGTCATGAGGACAAAGACGCCAAAGCCGCTCTTCCAAGGCCTGGGCCGCCTCGCGCGCGGGTGGGCCACCCGCAGCCTTGCGGTGGGTGCGGTGGCCACCATGGTGGACGTCTGCGTGCTGCTGGTCTGCGTCCGCCTGCTTGGCTTTCCCAATCCGCTCGGAGCCGCGGTGGGCGTTGCCGTCGGCTCGACGGTGGCCTTCTTCGGCAACCGCTGGTTCGCCTTCACCGACTGCGAGAAGGAGATGGCGCCTCAAGTCGTCCGCTTCGTGGCCACCATCAGCGTGGGCATCGCCATCCATGCCTCGCTGGTCCACGTGCTGGCGGACATGTTCGCCGTGCCCGTCGTCCTGGCGAAGCTCATCGCCGACCTGGCCGTCTTCGGCCTGGGGCAGCTCTTCCTCTTGCGCTACCTGGTATTTCCCGAGGCCAGGGAGCCCAAGTGGCTCCGCCGCGGTGATGGCGTCGTCCCGGACGAGGGGAAAAAAGTCAGGGACTCTGCTGCTCGCGCGGCTTGACGAGCATGGCGGCGAGCTGCTTGGCCTGAAGCTCCGAGAGGCAGCGGTACTCCTGCACCTGGCCGTTGGGCTGCTCCACCCGGAGCACCCAAACGTCCTCTTCCTGTCGAATGACCGCCGGTGTACTGGCCATGCTGCGTGAGTCTCCCTGAGCCGCCTAAATCCGTAAGCACTGAACATGCCGGAAAAGGCTGGCAGGAGACTTCAGGAAATTCGCGGAATTGGCCAATGGCCACCCGGGTCCTCGCAACGGCTTGCTATGCAAATTTTGCGATTCCTCAAGGAAGCGAGCCCCGTTCCAGGGGGGGTGTCTCAGTCGCCCGCGGGCCACTCCCAGGCGCTCCGGTAGCCGCCCGCTGCCTGCGCCCGCTCGATGAGGGCAGCGTAGAAGGGGTGGACGCCGAGGGTGGCCGAGTCGCCCACCAGGAAAAGGTGGCGGCGCGCGCGGCTGAGCGCGACGTTCATCCGGCGCAGGTCCGACAGAAAGCCCAGCTGTCCGTCGGGGTTGCTGCGCACGCAGCTGACGAGCACCGCGTCGGCTTCGCGGCCTTGAAACGCATCGACGGTGTCCACCTCCACGCCCGTTGCGTCGAGCGCCGCCTGAAGGACGCTGGCCTGGCCCCGGTAGGGGGTGATGACGGCCAGGGCCTCCGGTGCGAGCCCGGCCGAAAGCAGCTGCTGTACCCGGGCGACCACCAGGGCCGCTTCCCCCTGGTTGTCGTAGCTTTCCGAGCGCGCCTCCTGCGTCTCCTCGAAGCCCTTGCCCGCCGTGTCCAGGAAGAGAAAGGGTGGGGCGTCGACGGCGGCGCCTTGGGCCAGGACGTCCGCCAGGCTTCGTCTGGCCACCAACGGGTGGGCGCGCAGCAGCCCTCCGTAGAAGTCCTGGGAGATGAGCGACATGAGGGCCTCGTTCATCCGGTATTGCTCCAGCAGCATGCGGTGCACGTCCGCGCCGTGGGTGTCCACCAGCCGCTCGAAGAGGCTCCTGCCGAGGCCGCCCTTGGCCGCCTCGGCTGAGAGCACGGTGGGCGGCAGCTGCCGGTGGTCTCCGGCGAGGAGGACGCGCTCGGCCCTGAGGAAGGCCAGCAGGGTGAGTGGCTCGGTGGCCTGGGTGGCCTCGTCCACCAGCGCCAGTGAGAAGTGCATCCCGGAGAGCGGCGGTGCACCGAGCGCGCTGAGGGTACAGCACAGCACCTGGGCGCGACCGAGTACTGCGTCCACGGCCTTTCTCTCCAGGGCGCGCGCTTCGGCCAGGAGGGACCGCGCCCCGGCCTGGGCTGTGCGGGCGTTGGCGAAGCGCTCGCGGCTGCGGCCGCGGGTGCGCTGCTTGCGCGCGTGTCCGAGGAGGGCGAAGGCCTCGTCGTAAAGCTCCGCTGCCAGTTGCCGGTCCGGGTGCGCCTCCAAGAGGACGTCGAGCACGGCGTGCTGCACGCCCTCGCCCACCCGCGCCGGATGCCCGATGCGCACCGCACGCAGCCCTTCGGCCAGGCACAAGGAAAGCAGGTGGTCCACAGCGGCGTTGCTGGCGGCCGTGCACAGCACCGGGCCACGCTGTGCCCCCACCCACGCCTTTGCCACCGCTGCGAGGATGGTGCTTTTCCCGGTGCCGGGTGGCCCCTGGATGCAGAAGACGTCGCGCGCCAGGAGCGCCAGTCGGGCGGCCTCCGTTTGCTCCTCGTTGAGGCCATCGCCGACGTGGGCCAGTGGCCCTGGCCTGTCGAATTCAGGGGGGCGCACGCCGAGGAGGAGGTCCCGGAGTCGCCGGCCAGCGCCGTGCTCGAGTGACGCCACCTGCGCCACCGCCGAGGAGGCACGGCCGAAGGTGACGTCGTCGGGCACCACGTCCAGCACCACCCGCCCGCTGCGGACGAAAGCGGGCAGAGGCCGGTCGAAGGCGAGTTCCACCCGCGTGCGACTCGTGCGCACCACCACCGCGCGCTCGGGGGCCACCCCCTGGGCGGCTCTGGGGTGCGCCACCACCACGTCCCCGGGCGACAGCCGGGCAGGAAGGGGCGCCTTGCCGGGCCGCTCCAGTGCCACCACGAAGCGACCGCCGAGGCCCACCGACTCCTCGACGGCCAGAAGGCCAGAGGCGGACAGCCCGCGGGCCTCGCGCTCCTCCTGTGTCAGCGCGGAACGCTCCTCGGCCTCGCGTGTCCGGGCCGCGGCGTGCTCCAGCCGCAAGAGGCGCTGCAGGTGCTCGAAATACGGAAGGTCGAGTGCCATGTCGCTTTGGAGCGGGGTGCTTCTAGCGCCCCCAGAAGATTCACACACGCCAGCCGGGGCCGGGTGTTTCTCCTCGTGGAGTTGTGCGCCGAGGCCGCAAGGCAGTAGGGGAGGTGTCCTTGCCATGGGCATGCCCTCGAAAGAGAACCGACTCGCGCGCGAGACGTCTCCCTACTTGCGCCAGCACGCGCACAACCCGGTGGACTGGTACCCCTGGGGGGAGGAGGCCCTGGCGCGGGCGAAGCACGAGAACCGACCGCTGTTGCTCTCCGTCGGCTACTCGGCCTGCCACTGGTGTCACGTCATGGCGCACGAGTCCTTCGAGGACGTCGAGATTGCAAAGCTGATGAACGCCCACTTCGTCAACGTGAAGGTGGACCGCGAGGAGCGCCCGGACCTGGACCAGCTGTACCAGGGGGTGGTGCAGCTCATGGGTCGGGGTGGAGGCTGGCCGCTCACCGTCTTTCTCACCCCTGCACTCGAGCCCTTCTACGGCGGTACCTACTTCCCACCCACGGACCGGCACGGCCTGCCGGCCTTCCCGAAGCTGCTCGCCACCTTGGCCGAGGCCTTTCGGACACGGCCGGAGGAGGTGGCCGCCCAGGCCCAGCAATTCACCACCGGGCTTCGTCACCTCTCCACCTGGGGCCTGAAGGCCTCACCTCAGGAGCTCACCAAGGAGGACGTCCGTACCGCGGGCCTCGAGCAAGCGCGGGAGCTCGACGAGGAATACGGCGGCTTCGGCATGGCACCGAAATTCCCCAGCCCGATGAATCTCGCCCTGCTCCTGCGGGCCTTTCGCCGCGGTGGTGGCCCAGAGCTGCGGGACGGGGCTCTCTTCACGCTGGAGCGCATGGCGAGGGGCGGCATCTACGACCAGCTCGGCGGAGGCTTTCACCGCTACAGCGTCGACCGACTGTGGCGGGTGCCCCATTTCGAGAAGATGCTCTACGACAACGCGCAGCTTCTCCATCTCTACGCCGAAGCCGAGCTCCTCGATTCCCGGCCCCTCTGGCGCACGGTGGCCGAGGGCACCGTGGGCTGGCTCGAACGCGAGATGACGGCTCCCTCGGGCGCCTTCTACGCCACCCAGGACGCGGACAGCGAAGGGGAGGAGGGGCGCTTCTTCACCTTCACCCTCGAAGAGCTGCGCAAGCTTCTCGGTCAGCCGCTGGCGGACCTGGCCGCACTGCATTTCGGCTGCACGCTGGACGGCAACTTCGAGCACGGACGCAACGTCCTGCAGGTGCAAGTCCCCGCCGCCGAGCTGGCCGAGCTGCGGGGCGAGCCGCTCTTGGACATTGAACGGCAGCTGGCCGAGGCGCGCGAGCGGCTGTTTCTCGCCCGCGAAGGGCGCGTCCGTCCCGGGCGCGACGACAAGGTGCTCGCCGGCTGGAATGGCCTCATGGTGCGTGGCCTGGCCTCTGCCGCGCGGGCTTTCGACAGGAAGGACTGGGCCGAATTGGCCGCCCGTGCCGCCTCCGCGGTGCTGCAAACGCACTGGCGAGAGGGACACCTTCTGCGACTGGCCGGCCACTCGACGCACCAGGGCTTCCTCGAGGACTCCGGGGACTTGGCCGCCGGGCTGGTGGCCTTAGCCCAGGCCACGCTCGACGCAGCTTGGCTACTGCCGGCGCGAGCCATCGCCGACGCCGCGGTGGAGGCCTTCTGGGACGAAGGGCAAGAGGCCTACACCAGTGCGCAGAAGGGCACCGCGGACCTCCTCGTCCCCACCTACGCCCTCCATGACAATGCGTTCCCCTCCGGGGCGAGCACCCTCACCGAGGCCCAGGTGGGGCTCGCGGCGCTCACCGGTGAGGCAGAGCCCTTGCACCAAGCGCTGCGCTACCTGCGCCGGATGCGCCAGGCGATGGTGGAAAACCCCTTCGGCTACGGCCACCTGTGGCTTGCGGCCGATGCCGCGCTCGACGGCGCGGCCGAGGTGATGCTCGTCGGCACCAAAGAGGAAGTGGAGTTGCTCCGGCGAGCGGTGGACCGCACCTGGGCCCCGACGGTGGCCCTGTCGCAAGTCGAGCCAGGACGCGTGCCGCCGGTGCTCAGCAAGGTTGCTGAAGGGAAAAAGCAGCTCGACGCGAAGCCGACGGCCTACCTGTGCCGCAACTTCTCCTGTGCGCCGCCTCTGGGTGACGCCGAAGCGCTGGTGAAGGCGCTGTGCGCATTGGGCTGATGGGAGTTGGTGACATCCGGCCTCCGCCAAGGGCAGAGTCGCCGACACCCGGGACGCGGTCGGCGTTTGTCCCTCTGAAACGAGGAGCTCCGCCATGCTCTTGTCTTTTGTGTGGTTTGCCATTGTCGGGTTGATTTGCGGCGCCATTGCCCGTGCCCTCTTTCCTGGCAGGCATCGGATGGGCCTCTTGGCCACCTCGCTGCTGGGCATGGCGGGCTCTCTTTTGGGGGGCTTCGCCGGCTCCCTCCTCTGGGGCGGGCTGCAGGGCGCGTCCATCCAGCCCGGCGGATGGATTCTCTCCATCGTCGGGGCCATGGTGGTGCTGTACGCCGTCAGCCGGCGCCGCTGAGGCACGAGGGGGCCCCCGGGCCTTCAGCCAGCGGGCACCACGTCCACCACTTTGAGCTTTCCCAGCAGCGGGACAATGTCCGCCTGGCTCTCTTCTCCCAGGGTGAGGTGGGTGGCGTCGGCCACCGGCTGCCCGAAGGTGGGGTCGAGCTGGGTCCAGCTCTTGCCGACGAAGGCTTCCACCCACTCGTGCCAGTAGAGGGCGGGCACCCCGTCACCAGTCTGGACGTACACCACACCGTCCACCCGTCGCGCAGGGATGCCCAGGGCCCGCAGCAGCGCCACCGAGAGGAGGGAGTGCTCGGTGCAGTCGCCCGTCATTTGACGGAGCACATCCGTGGCCCGGTCCGCCGAGGCGCCGTACTCCTTCTTCATGTGGGTCCCCACCCAGGCCACCACCTTGCGCGCCGCGGCGTAGGCGTCCGTCTCGGCGCCCGCAATCTCCCGCGCCTTGGCGACAATTTCCGGCGCCTCGGACTCCACCGCCAATGTGGCCTTGAGGTAGTCGGCTCCGCCGGGCGCCTGGAGGGGCCTCGTCCCCAGCTCCGAGGCCTCCGGGGCGGCGGCGCGGATGCGCACCTCCACCTTGTCGCCATCAAGCTGGCGGTAACTCTGCCGCGGCGTGACGCGTCGGAATTCCGGCCCCAGCCCCTCCACCACCAGCGTCAGCTGCCCGGGGACGTCGCGGGCGCCTGGAGGCAATGGCCGGGGAAGCACCAGGCGCGACAGCCCGAAAATCTCCACCCTGTCCAGCCGCTGGGCGACCGACTTCGCCTCGGCGCGGAAGGCGGTGTTGCCTCCGAAGGAGGTCTCGAGAATTTCTCCGCTGTCCGTCACCACGGACAGGGCGGGCACCTTGTCCTTTTCCGAGAGGGTGGTGGCCCGGTGGAGGGTGACCTTGACGCCGCTCACGGCACGCTTCTCGGTGCCTCCGGGGGTGGTGGTCACCTTCACGCTCTGGAGGTCGAACCCGTCGAGCACCATTCCGGAGACGGGCGCGTTGCGAAGCAGCGAGACGCGGACTTGGTCTGCGTCCTCGACTGTCTCTGCGCTGGGCGGCAGGTTGAGCGTCTCGTCGGCGTGCCCCGGCCGGCGGCGGAGCACCTCGATGCCGGTGGCCGAGGCCTTCCCGATGAGCGTCTGCGTCCCGCCGTCGCCCTTGTCCTCGAAGCGGAAGGAGAGGAGCCGCCCGCCCGGGCGCGACTCGTAAATGCGCTCCTCGCGGTGGTCGCGTTCCACCGCCGCCTGGCCAGCCACGGCCTTGAAGACCAGCTCCTGGACGGAACGGGCCTGGGTCGGTTTCCCAACGACGAGCGTGAGGTCCGTGAAGAACCAACCCACCTTCTTGTCCACCAGGTAGACGCCGAACCATTCGCCGCCGGCCGGACGGCGGGCGCGCAAGGCCTCGCTCAGGGCCGGGTGGGCGCTGGCCTCGGGCCTGGGGGTGGTGAGGAGAAGAAGGCCGCAGGCCACAAGGAGGTGCCCCGGAGCGCCATGGACGGAGCGCGCGGCGCGCCTCACGCTCACAGCTTCTTCTTCAAGAGGATGAGGTCGTCACCGTGCTTGTAGAAGTCGCGGAAACGCGACTCTTCCAGGTAGCGCATCGACTGGTAGAAGCCACGGGCCGGGCCGTAGTCCTCGGTGGCCGAGGTCTCGACCCGCACCATCCGCGCCTTGCGCCGGCGCAGGTCGGCCTCCATGGAGGCAATCAGCCCGGCGCCGATGCCCTTGCCCCGCAGGGCCGGCTCCGAGGCAATCCAGTACAAGTCGTACGTGCCTTCGGTCATGGGGGTCGGGCCGTAGGCCACGTACCCCACCAAGTCTGCGCCCATCAACCCCACCAGCACCACGTAGTCAGGGTTATTCGGCTGCAACGCCAGGTCGATGACCTCGAGCGCGCACCGCACCTCTTCGGGCGAGAAGTTCTCGATTCGGTCCAGGAGCCCGGTGAGCGCTGCCCGGTCGGCTGGCGCGATGAGACGGATGTCCATGAGTCCTCTCGAGGGCGACGTCCAAAAGCCGGGAGCCGAGGGCGGCGTACTCCATCCCAGCGGCGGCGGCGGCCCGCGCGTAGCCCGCCTGCGGATGCAAATCGCAGTTCGGGTTGATGTCAATGACGTAGGGATTTCCCTCAGGGGAGAGCCGCAGGTCGACGCGGCCATAGTCGCGGCAGCCGAGTGCGTCAAAAGCAGCGAGCGCTGCTTCCACCACCTTGGACTGCAGGGAGGGCGTCAACAGGCAAGGCCCGGACGGGCTGTCGCGACATTCCGGGCTGGCCGTCTCCCACTTCGCCCGGTAGCTGACGATGCGGGGACGCCCCTCGAAGGCTTTTCCGAAATGAATCTCGCTCAGCGGGAGGACCACCCGCGGGGTGTTTCCAAGGACCGAGACGTACACCTCGCGCCCGGCCACGAAGCACTCCACCAGTGCCGGCTGGTGGAAAGTGCGTAGCACGACTTCCACCGCCTCGCGCAACGCGGCCGGGTCGTGCACCACCGAGTCGAAGGTGACGCCCGCCGAGGCATCCTCCCGCACCGGCTTGACGATGAGCGGGAAGGGCAATTGCACGGATGCCACCTCGGTCAGCGAGGAGACCACCGCGAAGGGCGGGGTGGGAACCCCGCGGGCGACCAGCAGCTCCTTGGCCTTGTCCTTGTGGAGCGCGAGTCCGAGGGCCAGAGGACCGGAGCCAGTGTAGGGAATCCCCAGGACCTCGAGCAGCGCGCTGGCCGCCATCTCGCCGCGGCTGTCACCGGAAACCGACTCGCAGAGATTGACCACCACGTCCGGCGGGTGGCAGGCCAGAGACTGAAAGGCGGCGAGCGGTTCAGCCCCCACCGCCAGCGGCACCGCGACCTGCTTGCCGTGCGTCAAGGCACTGGCCAGCGCTGCTGCGACGTGAAGCACGTCCTTCCGCGCCGCTCGTCCTGGGTCGTCCTCCAGCGCGTCGTGGTCGGCGTTGTGAAGGAGGGCGATGAGCATGCTTGGGAAAGCGGAGAGAACGCTACCACGGTCTACCGTCAGCCGCGAGGCGCTCTCCACGTCGCCCTGCGACTCCTGCTCGTGCGAGAGTCGCTGCTGCCTTCTCGAATTCTTTTTGGAGTAGGGAGCAGCGGCGGCCCGATGCGCATCCGCGACCCCATACACGGCACTTTGCCCGTCTCGGACGACGAGGCGGCGGTGGTGGACAACCCCTACTACCAGCGGCTGCGCCATGTGCGGCAACTCGGCTTCGGCGACTTGGCCTTCCCCGGAGCGACGCACACCCGGCATGCCCACGGGCTCGGCGCGATGCACGTGGTGGGGCGTCTCTTCGACGGCATTTCCGCCCGGGCCGAGCTGCCCGAGGCGACGCGGGCCCGTTTTCGCAGCGCGGTGCGCCTGGCGACCCTCTGCCATGACTTGGGCCACATGCCCTTGAGCCACGCCTCGGAGCGCATCGCACCCGAGCGGGCCCGCCTCCAGCTCCCGGCCTGGGTGGCAGAGCCTTCGGGGCAGGCCACGCACGAGGACTTCACCGCCCAGCTCTTGCTGAAGAGCAGCCTGGCGGACCTGCTGCGCACCCGGCTCAAGTCTTCTGGCCTCGGGCCCGAGGCGTTGGCGGCGCTGGTGAGCGGCCGGACGCCGCCCGGAGGGCTCGACTTCTCCCATGGCGGCGCGGACTGGACGCCGCTCTTGCGTTCCCTCGTCTCCGGCGAGCTGGACGCGGACCGCATGGACTACTTGCTTCGCGACTCCTTCTACACCGGCGTAAACTACGGACGCTTCGACCTGGACTGGTTGATTCAAAACCTGCACCCGGCGCGGCTCGGGGACCGCATGGAGCTCGCCCTCTCCCGCAGCGCCGCCTTCGCCTTCGAGGACTTCCTTCTCAGCCGGTACCACATGTTTCTTTCCGTCTACCTGCACCACACCGCGGTGGCCTTCGACTGGATGCTGGCTGCCTTCTACCGGGAGAGCCGGGGCGAATTTGAAATTCCCACGGACCCGGTGGACTTCCTGTACTGCGACGACGTGGCGCTGATGCACACCCTGCGGCAGTCCTCCAACCGCTGGGCGAAGCGGATTGTGTCACGCGCCGGCTTCAAGCTGCTGGCGCAGTTCACCGAACGGGACGAGGGCTATGACTTGGGGGCGCTGGCCCAGGCTTTGGACCGGGCCTCGGTGGAGCACTTCGAGGTGGAGTCCGAGAGCGCGCTGTCCAAGTACTTCGACGGCACCGCCGGACCGAGCCTCTACATCCTCGACGAGTCGAGCGGCCGGCTGACACCGGTGGCCCGCTACACCCCGCTCTACCAGCGCTACGCGGGCGCGGTGCGTCTGTCGCGTGCCTATGTGCGGCCGGACCAGCTGCTGGCCGCACGGGCGGCGCTGGCGGAGGAAGCCAAGGAGGAGGGGTGAGCGAGGCCCTCCCGGGGATGCCCGAGGCTCCTCCACCCGCCCCACCGCGGGATGCGGCGGTGGCGGTGCTCGTCAGGCAGGGACAGAGCGGGGCCGAAGTCTTCTGGCTCCGCCGCGAGGCCGGCCTCTCCTTCGCCGGTGGCTTCCACGCTTTTCCCGGCGGCCGGGTGGATGCGTCCGACGCCGACGTGGCCGTGGAGGGCGCCCTGGGCGAGGAGGCCACACTGCGGGCCGCGGCGGCGCGGGAGCTCTTCGAGGAAACCGGTGTGCTGCGGGCGCGTGGGCCGAGCCTCGGCCAGCACCCAGCAGCGCTGCGCGAGGCCCGCTCAGCGCTGCTGGCTGGCACCCGCCGCTTCGCCGACGTCCTCACGGCACTCGGCGTCCGCCTTCACGCGGCGGACTTCCCGGAGGCGGGACGGTGGGTGACGCCGAGCTGGATGCCGCTGCGCTTCGATGCGCGCTTCTTCCTCGTCGAGGTGCCTCTGGGGACCCAAGCGGAGGTGTGGCCCGGCGAGCTTCTGGAGGGGGCGTGGGTGCGGCCTGCGGACGCGCTGCAGGCGTGGGCCGAGGGACGGGCACTCCTGCACCCGCCCACCCACTACTCGCTCCAGGCGCTGCTGGAAGCGCCCTCCTTCGAGGCGGCGCGCAGCAGAATGCTGGAGGCGCCCTCCTCGGAGGGCCCTGGTGCCCACCCGGTGGAGTTCCAGCGAGGGGTGAAGGTGCTTGCCCTGCGGAGCAGAACGCTGCTTCCGGCGACGCACACCAATTGCTGGCTGCTCGGCAATGGAGAGCTGTTGGTGGTGGACCCGGGGGCCGAGGAGCCCTCGGAAGTCGACCGGCTGGTGACGCGGCTTCAGGAGCTCGAGGCTCAGGGCTACAAGGCCAAGGCCATTTTTCTCACCCACCACCACCAGGACCACACTGGCGGCGTGGTGCCCCTGGTGGCGCGGCTCGGCCTGCCGGTGTGGTGCCACCTGCGCACCGCGGACCGTCTGGAGGTGCGGCCTTCTCGTGTCCTGGCCGAGGGTGAAGTGCTGACGCTGCAGGGCGAGCCGGACATGCGCCTTGCGGTGCTGCACACGCCCGGTCACGCGCGTGGGCACCTGTGCCTCGTGGACGAGGCGAGCCGCGCAGCGGTGGTGGGGGACATGGTGGCCGGCGTGGGCACCATCCTCATCGACCCGCCCGAGGGGGACATGGCGGAGTACCTGAGACAGCTGCGCCGTCTGCGAGACTGGCCGGTGCGGGCCCTCTACCCAGCCCACGGGCCGCCGCTTGCAGACGGGCCGACTGCCCTGGACAGGTACCTGGCCCACCGCGAGGCTCGCCAGGCGCGGGTGAAGGCCGCGCTCCGCGCCGAACCGCGCTCCCTGGAAGAGCTGGCCTTGGAGGCCTACGCCGACACGCCCACCGCCTGGCCGCCGGTCGCCGAGCGAAGCACGCTGGCCATTCTGCAGAAGCTGCTGGCCGAGGCCGAGGTGCGCCGCGTGGGCGAAGGGTGGGCCCAGCCGCTCTAGTCAAAAAAGAGGGCGCCGAGCGTGCTGCTCGGCTGCTGCCTCAATGGTAATGCGCCCCCGGCGCGTCCCCCCCCGGGCTCGGCAAGGCGCCGGAGCCCGGGACGCGAGGCGACTACTTCGGGGCGACGTAGCTGAGGTCGGGCCGGTACTTGTAGGTGGTGGTGTTGGTGCTGTGGACCGCCTTGCGGAGGGAGGCCAGGGCGGCCGCGCCCTGCTCCTTGCCGTAGGCCTCCTCCATCATCGCGTCGAGGCTCTTGGCATTGGGCTGAAAGGCAGCCCAGTTCGCTCGGTCCCCAACCAGCACGAAGAGCGGGCCCTCGCCGCCGTTGACCAGCTGGTACCAGCGGCTGGGCCCGGACAGCACGTAATTCGTCTTCTTGATGCCGTCGTTGATTTTCTTCACCGCCTCCACGAAGTCGTTCAACCCATCCGGCTTGAGGGTAAACGTCGAAATGGTGGCCAGCGGCGCGAGGGAGGAAGACGCCGACCAGGGCGAGAGGCTCATGTCGGCGCGCTCGATGTAGTAACTCACCGAGGAGTGGGCCAGCAGCGGAGCGACGGTGGCTGCGAAGTTGGCGTTGTCTGCTTCGTCGAATTTCTCCCGTCCGTCGAAGTCCTTCCAAGCATGCTGGAAGCTACCGGTCACGAACGAGCCGGTGGCGTCCCCGGTGAGCAGTTCCCAGGTGAACCAGGACCAGGTGTCCTTCTGGCTCCTGTGCCACGCCACATGCTTCCTGCGGGCGGCGTCGAACTGCTGGGGGGTGACGCCTGGCTTGGGCTGCGTGAAAGCAATTTCCACCACGGAACCGGATTGCTGTGCCAGTACCGGGAAAACCGGTGCCATCGCGAACAAGACTCCCAACGCTGCAGTCTTTAGACTCATTCGTTTGCTTTCTCTTGGTTAAGGGACGGCGCAGGCCCCCCAGGGCGACTCCTGCGAGGGTGACGTCAACGCCGTCCGACCCTTCGGGGCAGCGGGGCGACGTCTAGCACTTTCGAGGGGACGGGTTGCAGAAACCCGGGAGTCGTCGTCGGCCACCCCGGCGGCTCATGGGAAGGGCCGTGCCAGCCGCCTCTTGGGGGACGCGTTTGCCCCTCGGCGAAAGAGGCTTGCAGCGGCGCAACCCTCCGCGCCAACCTGCCTGCACCGGGCCACCTCCCGGCCGTCCCTGGCTCATGTTTTCCATCCGCACCGCGACCGCCGCCGACGCCGAGGCCCTGGCCGAGCTCGGCGTGCGCACCTTCCGCGAGACGTTCGCCAAGGACAACACGCCGGAGGACATGGCCCTCTACCTGGCGAAGCATTTCGGGGGCGGGCTTCAGCGCGCCGAGCTCGAGGACCCGGTGGTGTGCTTCCTCCTCCTTCTTGCGGACGGGGAACCCCATGGCTACGTCAAGCTTCGCCGGGGACCGGCCAACGGGCGTGGGCGCAGCCCCTTGGAAGTCTGCCGCTTCTACGTCGACAGGGAGTGGCACGGAAAGGGCGCAGCGCTCGAGCTCATGGCTTCCATCGACGCGCTGGCCAGGCGCGACGGGCACGACGAGGTGTGGCTCGCCGTCTGGGAGCACAACGCCCGTGCCATTCGCTTTTATGAGAAGCACGGCTTCACCCAGGTGGGCGAGCAGCCCTTCACCCTCGGACGGGACGTGCAGACGGACTGGTTGATGTCCCGGTCGGTTACGCCCGCGCAAAGTCGATGAAGCCGCGTTCCGGGTCCGTGGCCAGAAGCTTCAGCCGCACGCGGTCTCCCACGTCGAGGCCCTTCTCACCACGCACCACCCGGCCCTCGGCGGGGGGCGCCAGGAGCCGGGCGAAGGTGCCCTTGTCCGTGGCTCCAGTCACAATCCCGTCGAAGACTTGGCCAATGCGTTTCTGGAGAAGCACCGCCGCCGCCATTTTCCGCACCAGGCGCTCCACCTTCCGTGCCCCATCCTCCATCTCGGTGCAGTGCGTGGCCACGTCTTGGAGCTCGGCGTCGGAGTAGGGGGCGCTCGTCCCGTCCAGCACCGCTTTCACCAGCCGCTGGGTGATGAGGTCCGAGAAGCGGCGGTTGGGGGCGGTGGAGTGGGTGTAGTCCTGCACCGCAAGCCCGAAGTGGCCAATGCGCGGTGCGCCGGCGCGCTGCAAGTCGTATTCGCCCGGGCCCAGCAACTTCACCACCGCCAGCGAGAGGTCCGGGAAATGGATGGGGTCCGCGCTGCGCCGCTGCAGCAGGAAACGCTCGAGTGCCACCGGGTCAGCCGTGTTGGGAAGCGTCGTCCCCAGGGCGGCCGCGAGCTCCACGATGCGGTCCCAGCGCTTCGGCACCTTCACCACCCGGGCCAGCGCCGAGCGCTTCTGCGCCGCCAGGAAGCGCGCCATGACGCCGTTGGCGGCGACCATCAAGTCCTCGATGAGTTGCCGGGAGCGGCTGTCCACGGTGAGCGCCAGGTCCACCACCTGGCCGTCGGACATGACGGGACTGGCCTCGAGCGTCTCGAGGTCGAGCGCCCCCTGGGCCACGCGCCGGGCGCGCAGCGCAGACGTCGCCCGGTTTTGCAGCTCGAGCTGCTGCTGGAGCCCGGGGAGAGAGGACACCCGCGCCGGCACCGGTGCTTTCCCCCCGAGCCACTCACCGAGGCCGGAGTAGGCCAGCTTGGCGTGGTTGCGCACCAGGGCCCGCGACACCCGCTCCTCCTCCAGCGTGCCGTCCGGGCGCACGAGGTAGGAGATGACAAGCGCCGGGCGGTCGACATCCTGTTTCAGCGACGTGGCGTCGTAGCTGAGGGGCTGCGGCAGCATGGTGAACACCGTCACCCCGGTGTAGACGGAGGTGGTGTTCTGGGCGGCGTGGGCGTCGATGGCGCCATGGGCCCGGACGCTGGCATCGACGTCGGCGATGGCCACCCGGATGCGGACGCTGCCATCGCTCTGGGCCTCGGCGACCTCAATCTGGTCCAGGTCGAGCGAGTCGTCGTTGTCGATGGAGGACCAAAGCAGCGCACGCAGGTCCTCCACGCCCGAGGAGAGCGCGGCCGAACTCGCGCCAGCCAGGACCGAGGCGACTTCGGAGAGGACGCCGGGTGCGAAGTCCGGGAGGAAGCCCTTGTCCAGCATCGCCGCGCGGGCGCTGGCCACCAGGTCCACGCGGCGAGGGGCAGCGTCGCTCATTGTCTCTTTCGGGGCGAAGGCGCCCTTTGTCCGGCGCCTGGCTGGAGAACCGCTAGGCCTGGTGTCGACCGCTGGGATTGAGCTCGGCCGCCCCGGTGTTGTCGCCTCGCCGCCGCCACCACCAGAGTGCCAGGGGGACGAGGAGCATGGCCAGCTGGGGCGCCAGGGTGAGGGCATCCGGGAAGAGGCCCAGCAGGTCCAGGCGCGGCCCGCGCACCGGCAAGAGTGGCAGATAGCCGGTCTCCTGAAAGGCGTGCAAGCCCTGGCCGAGCAGCACCACCGCGGTGCCGTACAGCACCCAGGTGGAGAGGGTGAAGAGTGGCTTCATCGGCAGGACGTAGCCCACCCGTCGGATGAGCAGCACCAGGGCCGCCATGACGAGGAGCCCGGCCCCGGCGCCGAGGAGGGCTCCCCGCGGGGAGTCGATGGACAGCCCCTCGAGGAAGACGGCGGTCTCGAAGCTTTCGCGGAAGAGCGCGGTGAAGGAGATGGCGAAGAGTCCGAAGCCGCTGCTCCGACCGAGCGCGCCCTGCATCCGCCCGCGCAGCTCCCCCATGTAGCGGCGCAGGTTGCTCTTGGCGTTGAGCCATAGCGCGGCGTAGACGAGCATGGCGCTGGCGAGCAGCCCGGCCACCCCCTCCATCACCTCGCGGTTGACGCCGGCCAGGAGCTGCCGTCCGAAGAGGAAACACAGGGCGCCGGCCACCAGCGCCGACGCCCATCCGGCGTGCACCAGGCGCGCCTTCTGCAGCTGGCCCACCTTCTTCAGCACCGCCAGGAGAGCGGCGATGACGATGACCACCTCGAAGCCCTCGCGGACGACGACCAGGAGGGCGAGCCAGAAGACGGTGGCCGTCTGTGGGGCGCCGTGTCGAGAGCGAGCAGCGTCCTCCAGAAGGCTGCCCAGCGACCGCAGCTCGCTCTTGAGGCGCGGGTCCCGTCGCTCCGCGTAGACACGCGCGCGCAGCATGCCGTCCTCGAAACGCTGGACGAGGGCCGGGTGCCTCGCGCGCAGTGCCGGCTCCACGGGCTCGAAAGCCATGAGGTAGGTGTCGAGGAGCGCCTGGCGCGCACCCGGGAAGTCGCTGGCCGCCCCTAGCCGGCTGGCTCGGTTGATGCCGGCCAGGGTAGCGGCCAGGGCCTGGTCCTCATCGGCAGCGGAGAGCACCCGGCGCAGACAGGGCACCTCGGTGGGCCCGAATTGACGGGCCAGCTCGGCGTCGGTGGCGTTGGCCAGAAGCTGGAGCTCGGCGCGCGGCGGTTGGTGGGTACAGGCCGGCTGGCGCAGCGTCATCAGGTAGAAGCTGAGGGCCCAGCGCTCGTCCTCGGAGAGGGTGGGGTAGGCCGGCATGGCCGTGCCCTCCACGCCCAGGGCCAGGACGTTGAAGGCGCGGTAGGGCGTGTAGGGGTCCATCCGTTCTGCGGAGCGAAGGTCCGCCGGTCGCGGCTCCAGGCCCATGGCGGTGGGCGTCTGGCCGCTTCCGTCCTTGCCGTGACAGACGGCGCAGCCCTGCTGGTAGAGGTGCGCGCCCTGGACGAGGTCCGGTGCGATGCGTGGGCTGCGGCGCAGCCCACCGGCTCGGGCCAGCGCATCCACCAGCGTCCGGCAGTCGCGGGCCACGCCTTCGGCGTCCGTGCCCTGGGCCACACGCGCCGCCACCGCCCGGAGCCGTTCGCGGAAGGGGGCGCCGGCTGGGCCGAGTTCCCCGAGTGTGCGCTCGGCCTCCTCCACCAACCCCCGCTGCTCGGCCAGCTCGCTCGCGTTGCCGGACGCCACCGCGGCCGGGTAGTCCGAAGAGAGGTACTGCAGAAGCCCCACCGCCCGTTGCCAGGTGGCGGCCCCGGCGTCGCTCGGCTCGGCCCGTGCCCCGCCCAGCGCCGGGGACAGCAACAGCAGCGTGACGGCAAGGGTGCGCATCGTGGAAACCGGCGTTAACAGGGCTTAGTTACACCCAATCCTGAGAATGAGAAGCGTTTGCGAAAGTAGCACCCTCAAGGCGGCTTTGCGCCTGGGCCCCCCGGCTGGCCGGCCGCGGGTGGGCCAGGCGGTGTAGACAGGGGTCCCTTCCATGCCGCCGCTGGTTTTCCGCTCGCCACCTCCCGCTGTCCGCCTCACCAACGGCTTCGTCGAGGCCTTTGACAACGCCGTGGCCACCGCCCGGACGTGCTACGCCCCGCGCGTCATCACCCCGGAGGACGTGCGGCGCGACGAGAAGGCGCGCACCCTCAGAGACCGCATCGCCAAGGAGACGTACCAGGCGGGCCACCACACCACGTTGCAGCACGCCACCTTCCAGTTTGCCATCGAGAATGTAAGCCGGCAGTGCATCTGGAGCTTCCTGCACAGCCACCCCTTCTACAATTCGGAGCAAGTCAGCCAGCGCTACGTGGCCGTGAAGCCCGAAAGCGTGGTGGTGCCGGCCCTGGCCGAGCCGCTCGAGGCGCTCTACCGAAGCACCGTACGCGCGCAGATGGAGGCCTACAGCCGCCTCTCGGCGTTGCTGCTGCCCCGGACGGAGCAGGAGTTTTACCGGATTTTTCCCGCCCGCCGGCGCACGCCGCAGAAGTGGGCTTCCACCTTGCACAAGCGCGCGCAGGAGGTGGCCCGGTACGTGCTCCCGGTGGGGACGTTCGCGCACCTCTACCACACCGTTTCCGGCCTCACCCTGCACCGCTACCACCGCCTGGTGAATGCCTCGGACGTCCCTTCGGAGACGCGGTCCCTGGTGGAGGCCATGGTGGCCGAGGTGGAGCGGCTCGACCCCCTCTTCTTCCGCGACATGGAAGACAGCCTGCCCCTGGCACAGACGCACGAGGCGCTGACGCTTTCTGACCGCGGGCTTGGGGTGGGGAGCGACTCGGCACAGCGACACCGAAGCGAGTTCGACGGGGCACTCGGCGACAAGGTGAGCTTGCTCGTGGACTACAGCGCCCGGGGACAGGAAGCGGTGGCCCAGGGGGTGCGCAGCGTGCTCGGGCTTCCGCGTGAGGCGCTCAGCGACGCCGACGCCATCGAGCGGGTGCTTTCGCCGAAGCACAACCCGTACCTCTCCGAGGCACTGGTGCTGACCACCCACGGCAAGCTCACCAGGGCCCTGGCGCACGCGAGCTACACCTTTCAAAAGAGGCTGAGCCACACCGCGGACAGCCAGGACCAGCGCCACCGGATGACGCCTGGGAGCCGTCCGGTCCTCCTGGCGCAGTACGTCCCGGGCGAGCCGGATGTGGTGGTGCCGGAGCTCCTGGCCGAAGTGCCCGAGGCCCTCGACCTCTTCCAGGCCACTTGCCGGCGGGCGTGGCTGGCCATCGACGCGCTTCTCGACGCCGGCGTGCCGGCCGAAGGCGCGCTCTACCTTCTCCCCAACGCCTTCCCCATCCGTTTCCTCGAGTCCGGCGAGCTGCTCCACTTCCACCACAAGTGGGTGCACAGGCTTTGCTACACCGCCCAGGAGGAAATCTGGCGCGCCTCTCTGGAGGAGGTGCAGCAGGTGGCAGCTGTCCATCCCCTCCTGGCGCGTCATCTGGCGCCCCCTTGCACGCTGCGCCGAGAGGCGGGCGTAACGCCCTTCTGCCCGGAGGGGCCACGCTTCTGTGGCGTTCCGGTGTGGCGGATGGAGCTTCGGGAGTTCGAGCGGCTCCTCTAGAGTGGTGCAAGGGGCTTTCTCCCCGAGGCGAATGCTCCTTTCGCACCTGCCCCTGCTTGCCGCGCTGCTCGGGACTGCCGCTCTGCCAGCGGGCGCGGAGCCGGCGAGTCCGGAGGAGGCGGCGGCGGCGGCTTGGTCTGACTTTCCCGGCCTGCCCATCTTCACGCCCCTCGACCCGCTCGAGTACTCGCGGAGCGCGCTCTTCTCCCCACCGTTGCTGATGCCGAAGTCGGCGTGGGCCATCTCGGTTCATCTCGACTACGCGAGCGTCATCGAGCTCTACACCAACGTGCCCAACTCGGTGCTCCTCGACGCGGAGGTGGGCCACCTGAGCTTCAGCGGCACCTTTCGGGTCTCCCCGACGCTCTTCTTCTACGCCGAAGGAGGCGTGCAGGGCGCGTACTCGGGTTTCCTGGACGGGCTACTCAATGCCTACCACTCCCTCTTCGGGATTACGTACGTGGCGCGCGCCCTGCGGCCGCTCAACCAGTTCGCCTATTACTTCCAGAGTGGCGCCACCCGGCAAACCTTCAAGCCGGTGGGCCTGACGCTGCTCGACACCCAGCTTGGCGTGGGGTGGATGCTGAACCAGCAGCTTCAGCTCTTGACGACGCTGGTGCTCCCCACCGTGTGGGCGGAGGGCTATGGGGCGCACACGGTCCAGTTCGCCGCGATGCTGACCTGGCAACGGCCAATCCTCTGGTCCTGGCTCCTCTTCCAGGGAACGCTGGGCCTCGGCGCCACACCCCGCGCCGGCTTCGGACTCTTGCAGCCCTACCAGAACGTCGTCTTCGGCTCGTTCTCGGTCGGCTTCAAAGCAAGGGTCAGCCAGAGCAACTTCCTCTACCTCAACTTCTTCTTCCAGTCGCCGCTCTACCACGGCACTGGAGACCTGCCGCTCGACGGTGTCGACGGCTCGCTCGACTTCGGGTGGATGTACCGGACCGACGACAACTGGGAATTCCTGACGGGCCTCACCGAGAACCCCGTCGTCAACGGGCCGGCCCCGGACGTCGTCTTTCGTTTCGGCCTCCGGCACGGTTTCTAGACACGCCCGACGCTTGGCTCAGGAGACACTGGCTCGAGCGCGCGTTTCCACCCACGGGGCCAGGGTGCGCCACAGCGTGCCGAGCAAGACCAGACCGCCCCCGGCCAGCGCCCAGGGCCCGGGACGTTCGCCGGCGAGAAAGAAGGTCCATACCGGGTTGAGCACCGGCTCGAGCAGCGCCAGGAGCGAGGCCTCGGTGGCCGGCGTGTGGCGCAATCCACGAGCGAAGAGTGCATAGGAGAGTCCGAGCTGGAAGACGCCGAGGAAGAGCACAATGCCCAGGTCCGGCAGCGTCAACGGCGTGCCACCGAGTGCGCCGGGGAACGAGCCTGCCGCGGCCAGGAGATTCCCCAAGAGGAGCGCCGGCGCATTGCCTCCTCCGAGTCGCCGCAGGCCGAGGATGCACAGGGCAAAGGACACGCCGCTGGCCAGCGCGATGAGGTTTCCCGAGACCTGGCCCGGCGTCAGCCGGTCCCGAAAGAACAGGAGAAGCCCGAGGAGAAAGAGGGGCACGGACCACAGCTCCCCTCGCGAGGGACGCTCGGCGAGGAGCAGGGGGCTGAGCAACAGCACGTAGAGCGGCGCGGTGTCCTGAAGGAAAATCGCATTGGCGGACGTGGTGAGCTTGTTCGCCACGGTGAAGAGCACCACCGTCACCGCGTAGGCGGCCGCCACCGCCCACACGCCCCGCGAGGGACGCGCCCGGGCGCCGGGCAGGAAAAGCCAGAGCACCCCCGCGGCCACCAGCGAACGGCCGAGCGAAATTTGCCAGGCGTTGAGTGTGCACAGCTTGATGGCTGCTCCGGCCGTGGACCAGAGCGCGGCGGCGGCCAGGATGAGCCAAGGGCCGCTGCGTCGCTGCTCCGCCGTGGCGGGAACCATGGTGCCTTTAGCCTTCCGGGCCTGCTAGACGTTCGGGGCGTGAAGATCTACACGAAGACCGGCGATGGCGGGGAGACGGGGTTGTTCGGCGGCGGTCGCGTCGCCAAGGACAGCCCCCGCGTGGCGGCCTACGGCGAGGTGGACGAGCTCAACGCGACGCTCGGCGCGGCCCGGGCGGCCGGCGTGGGCGCCTTGGATGGGCTGAGCCAGACGCTGCAAGAGCAGCTCTTCACCGTCGGCGCGGTGCTGGCCACCCCACGGGGGACGAAGGCCGATGCCCACATTCCGCACATCAAACCGGAGTGGATTGTCGACATGGAGACGGCCATGGATGCGCTCGACGCCGAGCTGCCGAAGATGACGCACTTCATCCTCCCCGGCGGGACGGCCGGCGCGGCTGCGCTGCATCTGGCCCGTACCGTGTGCCGCCGCGCTGAGCGGAAAGCCGTGGCGCTGGTCCGGGACGGGACGGTCGACGTCCAGGTGGTGCAGTTTCTCAACCGGCTCTCGGACCTCCTCTTCATGATGGCGCGAGCGGTGAACCATCGCGCCGGGGTGGAGGACGTGAAGTGGCTGCCGGAGAAGCCGACGTGAGGCACCAGTCCCCACCGTGAGCACGCTCGGTGCCGCTCGGGTGCGAAGCCTGGCACGCGCCTCTGGATTCGACCTGGTCGGCTTCGCCCGCGCCGAGCCGCTCCCACCGCGCATGCTGCTCGACTGGCTGGAAGCCGGGATGGCGGCGGACATGGACTGGATGGCGGAGCGGGCGGCCGACCGCCTGGACCCGCGGCGCCTGCTCCCCGGCGCGAAGACGGTGGTCGCCCTGGCCTGCAACTATTTCCATGAAGCTGCCTGGGCCGCGGCCTCACCGCTGGCGTCCTACGCCCGGGGGCGCGACTACCACGCCACCATGCTCGACCGGCTTCGCTCCCTTCGCCGGCGGCTGCGGGCGGAGTTCCCGGACCTGGCCGACTTCGGCTCGGTGGACCATTCCCCCCTCATGGAGAAGGTGTGGGCGGCGCGCGCTGGCCTCGGCTACGTGGCGCGCAACGGGTGCCTGGTGACGCCCGAGTTCGGGTCCTTCGTGGTGCTGGCCGGGATGGTGCTCGACCGGGCCGTCGAGTCCGAGGCCTACGGGCCAGGACCGGCCGAGGACCGCTGCGGGCGCTGTCGACTCTGTGTCGACGCCTGCCCCACGGATGCTCTGGACGGCGAGGGCCGGGTGGACGCCCGCCGTTGCCTCTCCTACCAGACCATCGAGAACTCAGGCGACGTCCCGCTCGACTTGCGCTCGGCTTTCGAGGGCACGGTGTTCGGCTGCGACGTCTGCCAGACGGTGTGTCCACTCAACCAGGCGCCGGTGCCGACGCTCAGCGCGCGCTTCGCCCCCCGGTCGGTGGCCGCGCTCGATGCGCGGGCCCTGGCCGCGCTGTCCCGCCCGGACTACGACGTCCTGGTCCCCGGGACGGCGCTGGCCCGGGCCGGCTTCGACGGCCTTCGTCGAAATGCGGCGTATGCGCTTGGTGCCGCCCGGGACGTCGGGGCCAGAGCGGTACTGGAGGTGCTGTGCGGCGACGCGAGCCAGCCGGTGAGCGAGGCGGCCCGATGGGCGCTCGCCCGGCTCCCCTCGTGACTCTTACCGAGCGCACTCCGCGCGGCGTCGCGCGGGGCGTGGTGGCGCTGATGTCGGTGCACGTGCTGCTCAGTGCCATGACGTACCTCGCCGCCAAGCGCGGGGTGGGGGAGCTCCCGCCGCTGACGCTCCTGGCATGGCGGCTCCTGGTGAGCGCCAGCACCTTCGCGGTGCTCCTCGCCTTCCTCCCGGCTCGGCGCCTGCCGCCGCGCGGGCTGCTGGGGCGGGTGTTGCTGCTCGGCTTCCTCAGCGGCCCTCTCAACCAGGCGCTGTTTCTTCTGGCGATGCAGAACACCAGCGCTGCGCATGGTGCGCTCATCTTCTCGCTCACCCCGTTGGGGGTGTACCTCGTCGAGCTGGTGCAGGGACGCGAGCGGGCGCGCTGGACGGCCACCTTGGGCATCGGCAGTGCGCTGAGTGGGGTGCTGCTGCTCTTGCTTGCCCATGGGCGAGCCGCGCTGTCCGGGCTCTTCTACGGGGATGTGCTCTTGCTCGGCTCGCTCCTGGCGTGGGTTTTCTACACCACCGAGGGCCGAGAGCTGGTGGCCCAGCAGGGGCCGCTTCGGACCAGCGCCTGGTCCAATATCGCCGGGGCCCTCTTGCTGCTACCGCTGGCCCCTTGGGTGCTTCGCCCGGAGTTGGTGGGTGCCTCCTCGCTGGTGGCGAAGGGGGCCCTCCTCTACCTGGGCCTCGGCAGCTCGGTGCTCTCCTACCTCATTTGGTTCGCCGCGCTGGACCGAACGGACGCCTCGAAGGTGGCCGTCTTCAGTAACCTCCAGCCCGTGGCCACCGCGCTGGCAGCCTGGGTGCTCCTGGGTGAGCCCATTGGCTGGGAGGTGGTGGTGGGGGGGGCGCTGGTGCTCCTCGGCGTGCGCCTCACCCAGGCACCTCGAACGAAGGACCTCCCACCGGCCGCCGCGGGGCTCTAGCATGGGCCCTCTGATGCACTTCGGCCTCTGGAAGCGCGAGTCCTTGCGAACGTTTCTCGGCCGCCTCTGGGAGCGCTACCACGAGGTGGGGCTGGCGGACGCCGCGGCGCAACTGGCTTTTTCCCTTCTCTTCTCCACGTTTTCCTTCCTCTTCTTCCTGGTGACGCTGG
>Ga0302326_10000622_pt1 | contig 96596 bp, 85 predicted proteins | sample Palsa_T0_3_FD_202264 | JGI IMG/M metagenome (GOLD analysis project Ga0302326, IMG submission 202264) | Peat permafrost microbial communities from Stordalen Mire near Abisko, Sweden - Palsa_T0_3 | ecosystem: Environmental > Terrestrial > Soil > Palsa > Peat permafrost | place: Sweden: Abisko... | reverse complement strand
GTCGACCGCACGGTCGACGCGACGGTCACAGGACCGGGGCAGGGCAACTGGAATGCAACGAGCACGCTCCCCAACGGGCAGTCCATTTCGAGCAATGGGACGGTCAACGCGGCCGTCGTCGCCCCGGGACAGGCCACTTGGACGTCGTCGACCCATCTGCCTGACGGTCAGTCCGCGTCAGGCACCGGGACGGTCGCGGCGACCGTGACCCCGGCGACCCCTCCCAGCAACTGATCCGGGCTAACAGGCCATCATACCGGGCTGTTGTCAGCCCGGCCGGGCCCCGTTGCCCTACCCTGTTCCTGCGTTACGGGGTGATCGGAATTCAAGGCTGCTAATCACTTGGTCGCCCGTTGATCCCGGCACGGCCGACCATTTCAATCAATGATTTGCAGCCTGCGTTTCGACGAGGCTGCGCCGATCGTAAACAAGACCGGTGCGGCCATCGCCGCATACTGAATATCGAATCCGCAGAACCGCTTCTGCTGATCAAGGAAGGCGGCGGGCGGCCTGCACAGGGCAGACGCGCCCGCGACACCATGCCCTATTACAACTCGGGACAAAGGTGCTCCACCCTTCCCGAATCACCCCTGCTGAGCGTGCCGTCAAAGCCGAGCCAATCGCCCGAATGCAGTGTCTTGTTCATCTTGCCCGGAATGACGATGACCCCGTCGGTGCGGACCACGACGCCGTTGCCGAGCTTCATGCTGTCCTGCATGACCTTGGTGACGCCGTTCCGCGTGATCATGACCTGGGCGTAACTCTCGGTAAATCCGTCCCTAGCGACCGCGACTGCCATCGGAGCCGGGCTGGTTGTGGTTATGACGGTGGTTGTCGTGTCGGCGAACGCAGCGGATGCCCCTGCGAGAACAAGAAGAAGTGATAACGATAGGTTGCCAGTGGTTTTCATATTTATGGATGTCTTTACGCTAAACCGACCCATGCATCGGGCGTCAGTTCCCCATGCGGGTTATGGACCCCATGCCGGGGGGTTCGATCGGCTGGCTTGCCCAGCAAGGCGGGCCCCCCAAGATCCGACATTCCCCAGATGGAACGAATCCTAGGCCCCACACGAACGATGCTCGCCCACCGCGACTTGTTCATCGTCCTCGTCTGTAACCTCCTTCTCGGGCTGGCCTTTTCGTTCGTCACCCCGTTCTACTCGATGTTCGGCACGATCGAGGTCGGGATGTCGAATTTGACGTTTGGCCTCTTCATGACGGTCACGTCGGTGGCCGGGATCATCATGAGCACGGTGCTTGCGCGCTGGTCCGACACGAAGTTTAGCCGCAGAAACATCCTTCTTCTCGGCTGCGCGGCGGGAGCGGCCGGCTACGCGGGATACGCCTTTGTTCGCAGCGTCCTGTGGCTGACGGTCATCGGGTCCTTCGGCATCGGCATCTCGTCGATCGCATTCTCCCAGATCTTTGCCTACGGGAGGGAGGCCCTCCATCGCCACTGCGTGTCGGACGAGGATGCGCCCCTCTATATGAACATTTACCGCCTGACGCTCTCGCTGGCCTGGACGGTGGGCCCCGGTGCGGCGGCGTGGGTTATGGTGCGGTACTCCTACAGGGGGATATTCCTGGTGTGCGCCGGGCTCTTCTTCGCCCTCATGGTGACCGTCTGGCTGTACGTGCCGTCGCGGCCGCCCGCCGCGGCGGCGGAGGCCCAGCGGGTTCCGCTCATGCGGCTTCTCAGGCGCCCCGACCTGCTGTGCTATTTCTCGGCATTCGTACTCGTCTTCCTCTGCATGACGATGGGCATCATGAACCTCCCGCTCATGATCCTCCAAAACCTCGGCGGCACGGACAAGCAGGTCGGCATCGCCTACAGCGTCGCGCCCTTCTTTGAACTGCCCTTCCTCCTTCTCTTTGGGCTTGCCGCCGCAAGAGGGAGCAAGCCCGGACCCATGATCCGGCTGGGGGTCGTCATCGGGGTGGCCTATTACCTCCTTCTCTCCCAGGTGCGAGCGCCCTGGCAAATTTACGCGATCCAGATCCTGAGCGCGGCAATGATCGCCGTCCTGTCGGGCATCGCGATCACCTTCTTTCAGAATTATATCCCAAACCAGCCGGGAACGGCGACGAATCTCTATACGAACGCCAATCGCATCGGCTCGACGGTCGGCTATCTGTGCTATGGCTTCCTCGCCGGCGGATTCGGGCACAGGACCGTCTTTCTCGTCTGCGCAGGCGTGTGCGCGGCGGCATTCGTGCTCCTATGGCTGGCCCGGGAAGAGCATGAGTCGCACGGGCTGCCCGCCGGGACTTGATTGACCCCCACAAACCGGAAACGTGGGGGAGGCGCCCAGCTTAGACGGGCCGGTTGAATTCCGCCGAGACCCTCGCCCCGTTATCTGCTGCCGCCGGCCCGGGGCCGCGCCGCCTATCGGACCCTGCCGGAGAGACCCATCTCGAGCGAGCGCAGGAGCTCCTCCGTCCAATCGGCGACACGGTGTCCGTTGTCCTTCCGTGACTTCGCCACTGTCGCAAGGGATACCGCCCCCGCGTGCAGCCCCCAGGAATTGCGGACATAGGTCAGCACGCCCGCGATCTGCTCGTCGGAAAAGCCCGCGCCGATGGCGGGCATGGAACCGGGAAACCCGGGCGTGCCCTCCTTGCCGTTCAGCAGAATGCGCACCAGGACCTCGGGATTGGCGCCCACCCAGTACGAGTCGACCAGCGACGGCGCCACGTTCGCCAGGCCGCCCCCGTTTGTCTGGTGGCAGGCCGCGCAGATCTGAAACGTCACCTTCCCCTCATCATAAAGCTTGAGCTCGTCCGCGGTCATGGGCCTCGACGGAACCGCCTTTGCGCGCAGTTCCGCCTCCAGCCTCGAAAGCCTCTCCGACATCGAGGTGGCGCCCGTCCTCACGTCCCCGCTTGTGCTCGAGACAAGCGGATCCAGCTCGGAAGACTCCATGACCTGGCCGGAACCGATTGAACGCCGAAACGGCGGCTGCAGGAGCGGCTCAAAGCCGCTGAGCGCCGCAAGGCGGAACCAGTCGGGCAGCATTCCCGCGTCACCGAGGTGGGCGACCAGCTCCTGGTTCATCTTCGGATCGCCTTGGCATAGGATCGCCGTCGCGAGGATCCGGACCATCGCCCTGGACTCGGGGGTGGGACCAAACTCCTCGGTCTTGCCGGCCATCCTCTCGAAAAAGGCCAGCTCCCGCCCCCGGAGCCCCGTCGCGATCGCGCTGGCCACAAAGGGATGGTCCCCGCCAAGAAGGAGGACGCGGCCCATCATCTCCAGGGCTGACTCGCCCTTCGCCTGACCGAGGCTCAGGGCCAGCTGCACGACAACCTCCGGAGCCGGGTCGTTCACGACGGCTGCGAGCTGCGAGACCGCCTGATCCTCATCCGGATGGCCGAGCCACCGCTCATGGAGCCGGACGGCGGCAGAGCGCACCTTCGGCGACTCATCGCCCAAAGCCTCCTGAAGCAGCGGCAGGGTCGACGCAGTGAGGCCGTCGAGGGTCCAGAGCGCGGCCACCCGCGCCGGCGCGGTCTTCCCGTGCAGGGCCATCGTCTCAAGCGCCGGCACCGCGTCCCCTCCGCCCCGCTCAACGAGCTCCTGCTGTGCCGTGTCCCTCCACCAGGAGTCGGGGTGCGCCAGGAGGGCCGCCAGCTCCGCTCCGCTCATGCGATCGAGAGCCGGCTGCGTCTTCTCCAGGGGCCCGCCATCATAGGTGATCTTCCAGAGCCGTCCCTGCCCGAAAAACGGATTCTCGAGCCCACGGGCAAGCGTTTGGTCCCGAAGGTACGACGTGATCCAGTGGTAGTCCTCCAGGATGCCCCGGTACATGTCGACCACGAGCATCGACCCGTCGGGATCGTTGACCAGCGCAACGGGGCGGAAGCGGGTGTCGGTCGAGGTCAGGAATTCCCGCCCCTGATACGCATTCACGGCCTCGATCTGCCCCTCCGCCTCAAGGAGCAGGTTCCGCTTTATCAGGTTTGCTGAGGGCTCGGGCACAAACGCGTTGCCATAGTAATGCGAAGGGAAATTGGTGCCGCGGTAGACGAATCCGGAGCACGCCGCCGTGAACTCGAGCAGCGTCCCGTCGTCGCGCAGGCCGCCGGTCGACATCCCAAGCACGCCCTTGTGATACCCCCGGTTCACCGCCGGCGTCATGTGGCTCGGCCAGACCTCCTGATCCTTCGCGATCTGCACGTTCGCCCAGGGCAGCTCGGTCACGTGTGGGTTGCGCAGGTTGTAGGCGGGGGCGTAGAGGTCGCACCGGAGCTGGTCGCTGTTAAGGCTGAAAAAGAAGCGGCCGAAATCGTCCTGGCTGATTCCAAATTGCCCGCGCGACAGGACGGGCAGCCGCTCCATCTTCCCGTGCGTGTAGCGGTAGTCGAACGCGAACGCGACGTCATGAACGAGGTTATCCCTGCCCCAAAGCAGGCTGCCGCTTTCCTGGACGCCACCGGGGATGCCGTAGTTGTCGGCGACGACCTGCAGGTCGTCGCACGTCCCGGTTCCGCGGGTGTCCCTCGCGAGAAACAGCCTCGGGGGATCCGCGATCAGTATGCCCTCGTGAACAAGCAGGACGCCGCGCGGATAGACCAGGCCGTGATCAAGCCAGACCGTTCGCCGGTCGAAATGCCCGTCATGGCGGCTCGACTCCAGTTTCACGATCTTGGAGGGCGGCAAAGACGTCGTCCCGGAGGCCATCGGAGAATGCTCGCTGACCATGCCCGCGTTGTACTGCGGCATCTCCACGACCCAAAGGTTGCCGTCGAGGTCATAGGCCGCGGCGACCGGGTCGTGCACAAGGGGCTCCGCCGCCACGAGGTCGATGCGAAACCCGTGCGGGAGCTGAAATGTGCCCTGCTCGGCTTCCGGTGCCAATGGCGGCTCCTTGGCGTAGCTCCGGGCCGCCGGCAACGGCTCCTCGACCGGCTCGCTCAGCAGGTCGCCCAGCTGGGCGTGGAGGGCGCAGGGCAGCAGGAAGGCCAGCGCGGAGATCGCCGGGATCCATGACTTGCGTTTGGGGTTTACCATAGTGTTCGGCAGCTCTCCAGCCTGCTGCACATACCAAGGCCGGCACAAGAAGCTGCACGCCATAAAGCATGCCAAATCTTAAGGCCGGATTTTCCGCATGTACGTCTCGCCTTTCCGGGGGATGCATCCGTTCATTTGCCAGACGCCATGAGAAAGATAATCCCCTGGGCCCTTCTCCTTCAGTTCGCCGGGGCCGTGGCCCCGGCGACGGAAGCCCCCGACGCTCCGCGGCCGGCGCCGATGCCCCCCGGGATCGCGGCTCCGCTGGACACAGGCTACCCGGGCACGATCCGCCTTCGGGTCGACGCCACCGATCTCGACCACGGGATCTTCCGGGTCCGCGAGAGCATTCCGGTCCTCGGTCCCGGACCGTTAACGCTGCTCTATCCCAAGTGGCTGCCGGGAGACCACAGCGCGAGCGGCCCCATCGCCAACGTCGCGGGCCTGGTGATCACCGCCTCCGGCAATCCGGTCGACTGGGCGCGCGACACCGTCGAGATGACGGCCTTCCATGCCGTGGTCCCGCAGGGTGCCTCGGCCCTGGACGTGGAGTTTGAGTTCCTCTCCCCCGTGGAACCCAAGGCTGGCACCGTGGTCATGACACCGGAGCTGCTGAACCTCGAGTGGAACACGGTCGTGTTCTATCCGGCCGGCTACTTCGTCAGCCGGATCGAGGTGGAAGCAACCGTGAGGCTTCCGGACGGCTGGCACCATGCTTCGGCGCTGGAGGCGGCCTCCACGCTTGGTGGCGAAACGAGCTTCAAGCCCGTGTCCCTGGAAACGCTGGTTGATTCGCCAGTCTTTGCAGGCCGCTACTACAGGCAGCTGGACCTCGACCCGGGAGCCGCAGTTCCCGTTCGCCTCAACGTGTTCGCCGACGGGCCGGAAGACCTCGAGATGGGTCCCGGGGCCCTCGCCGCGTACCATTCGCTCGCGAGGCAGGTGTACGGGGTCTTCGGCTCGCACCACTACGACCACTATGACTTCCTGCTGGCGCTCTCGGGGGAACTCGGCGGCGTGGGCCTCGAGCACCACCGCTCCAGCGAGAACGTCACATTGCCCGCGTATTTCACGGACTGGGACAAGTCGGTCACGACCCGCGACCTCCTCCCGCACGAATACATCCATTCATGGAACGGGAAGTTTCGGCGCCCCGCGGACCTATGGACTCCCGATTACAATGTCCCGATGCGCGACAGCCTGCTCTGGCTGTACGAGGGCCAGACCGACTTCTGGGGAAAGGTGATTGAGACGCGGTCGGGGTTCATCACCAAGCAGCAGGCGCTTGACCTGCTTGCCTTTGAGGCGGCGACGTTTGACAACCGGCCGGGCCGCTCGTGGCGTCCGCTTCAGGACACCACCAACGAGCCCATCATCGACACCGCCCAGACCACCGGCCTGAGCCAGCCCATCCCGTGGGGCACGTGGTCGCGAAACGAGGACTATTACTGGGAGGGTGTCCTCGTCTGGCTGGACGCCGACACCCTGATTCGCTCAAGGACAGCAGGAAAGCGGTCGCTCGACGATTTTGGCCGGGCGTTCTTCGGAATCGACGACGGCAGCTATGGGACCGTGACCTACACCTTCGGCGATGTCGTGAAGGCCCTGAACGATGTCGCGCCCTACGACTGGGCGACCTTCCTGCGTTCGCGGCTCGACGGCCACGGCCCCGGGGCGCCCCTCGACGGGATCAGGCGGGGCGGCTACCGGCTGGTCTACACGGGGGAGGAGTCCGCCTTCTACCACAGCGGGGAGAAGCCCCGCGAGGTCACCGATTTCGATTTCTCGCTGGGATTCGTCGTCGGCAAGGACGCCGTGCTGGGCGGCGTCGTGTGGAACGGACCCGCCTTCGTCGCGGGCTTGACCGACGGGACCAAGATAATCGCCGTCAACGGCCTGGCCTACACGAGCGATAGGCTGAAGAAGGCGATACGAGATGCGGCCAGGGCCGGCGCGGCGCCCATCAGTCTGCTTGTGATGAAGGGCGACCGCTTCTCGACGGTGAGCCTGGATTATCACGGGGGCCTGCGCTACCCCCACCTGGAGCGCATTGCCGGATCGCCGGCCCTCCTTGACGACGTCCTCGCCCCTAGACCGTAGGAAACCCAAGTTGGCGCATTAGCCCGCGAGAGGCTTCGATCCTGCCTGGTATTGGTCGTCGCTGACCTCTTCCATCCACTCTACAGGCTTCCCATTGAGGTGTTCCTGGATGGCGATGTGCGTCATCGCCGTGGCGGGTGACGCGCCGTGCCAATGCTTTTCGCCCGGCGCAAACCAGATCACGTCGCCCGGCCGGATTTCCTCGATCGGCCCCCCCCAGCGCTGCGCCCGGCCGCTGCCGGACGTCACGATAAGGGTCTGGCCCAGAGGATGCGTGTGCCATGCGGTTCGGGCGCCGGGCTCAAAGGTGACGCTGTTGCCCGCCGCGCGGGCCGGATCGGCCGCCGGGAACAGCGGGTCAATGCGCACGGTGCCGGTAAACCAGTCGGGCGGGCCTTTGGCCGAGGGTTGGGAACCACTTCTCCTGATATCCATGTCAGGCCCCTTTTCTTGGTCCTGAAGCGCGGCCGCGTGGGATTCGATCAGCGCGTCGCATGGGAGAATGGACCGCAGCCTAAAGGGTCGTGCTTGTGTTCTCCACGCGTATCTGGCCCAGCAGCTTCCCGAGCGTGGCGCGGCATTGGCGGGTGGACTTGGTCCCCGTGAGCGAGGAGATGTGGATGTCGATCCAGGTGCCCTCCTGGATCCAGTGCGCCCGGACGCTTGAGTGCGTGCTTCCGGGCAGGTCCATGTTGTAGAAGACCGCGTCCCATCCACCAATCCTCTTGAATTCGACCTCGGTGGGGCTAGGCAGCCCGTTTATCTCCCATTGGATCTTGTCTCCCTCCAGGATCTTCTTCGTCGACGTGAACTTCTTGGCCGGCTCGATCCATCCGCTGACGGAGATATCCGGCCGCCTCTCGTCCTGGAACAGAAAATAGCGGGGATTAAGCTTCGAGCCCGTCCCGAGGTTGTTCTTCAGGTCCCTCTTGGGGATCGTCATGGCCAGCGTGGTGACGGGGACGTTGAGGACGTATCCATCCGGCAGCTCGAACACCTGGAGCTTCTCGCCGTCCGGGACGGAGGAGAGCGCGTGGGAATACGCGAAGAACGTGAACGAGGATCCGAAGCCGGCCGATTGCATGCTGCAGTTTTCCCTATGATTGATTTCGCGGGCCCCACACGGGGTTTCGACGCACCTCACCATCAACCCGGGCGCATGATTCCGCCAGTCCCAATATTTCGCGATCGCACCCTGGCCGTCCTTGCGCACATTGCAGATCGGCAGTCCAACGGCACGATAACCGCAGGCATGACATCTTCCCTATCCCGGATTTCGGCAGTGGCGCTGGCGCTCGCCGCGCAAGCCGCGGTCGCTGCGGACGTTGGGCCGCAGCCCATCGAGAACCGATTCGCCACGATCCATCTCCATTCGGGCGCCAAAGCCCTCTGGGACTATTCGCTTAACGGGGTCGACGGGCGGCACGCTGTCGCCGCGCCGGTTGTGAATGTTGACGGACGCGATGTGACGCTGAGCATTGAGGCTGTGAGGCCGTTCGGGCCCGACAGGCAGCTGCCCAATGGCTGCCGCGAATGCGCCTACGTCGGCGACGTGCTCGGCGAGACGGGCCTGCAGCTCAAGGTGGTCTTCAGGGTCGCGGAGGACGATCCCGTCGTGCGCTTCCATTACGAGATCCTGAGCGACCGCACCCGCCATCTCACGAAGCCCGAGGGGACGGACCGGATAAGCTACCTCGCCCTCTCGCTCGCCGGCTTTCCCAAGGTGACGGAACTGCGCCTTTCGGAATTCAACGAGGAATTCCACAGCTACATGCCGGTCGAGCGGGCGCTCGACACCCGGCTCTTTGTCGACCGGGAGGAGGCGATGGGCCCGATCCTTCTGGCCGGCGACGACACGGAGCAGCTCCTCGTGGCCTATGAGCACGGCTCCACGGCGCCCGACGAGTTCCTCCACTACAGGCTTTCGCCGGACCGCTCGGTCTCGCTGGACGCCGTCAAGGGCAACTACTGGACGGGCGAGGAGATCGGGCCGGGCAAGCCGTTCTCGACGATCTGGTTCGAGATGGAGGCGATTCGCGGCGACCGCCTGGCGCTGCAGAAGGCCTATCGGAATTTCGTCCTGAAGCACCTCGCCCTGAGCCCGGCGTCAAGGAAGCCGAGGATATTCTACAACACCTGGAACTATCAGGAGCGCCTCAAGAGCTGGGAGGGCAAGCCGTACCTGAGCGAGATGAACCAGGAGCGGATGCTCAAGGAGATTGACGTGGCGCACAGAATGGGCGTCGACGTGTTCGTCATCGACGCCGGCTGGTTTGAGAAACCCGGGGACTGGCAGCCGAGCCCCTCGCGGTTTCCGGAAGGCCTGAAGCCGGTGAAGGCCCGGCTCGATGCGTACGGGATGAAGCTGGGGCTTTGGTTTGCCCCGAGGATGGCCGCGATGAGCTCGAAGATGCTGATGACCCACGAGGACTGCATCAAGACTCTCGACGGGATTCAGCCAAACCCATGGGTGGTCTGGGAGACCGAGGCCTCGCTCGGTTGCTGCATCGTGAGCCGCTTCGGGCCGGACTTCGCCGAGGAGCTCGTCCGGCTCAACCGGGAGCTCGGGGTGACCTACTTCAAGTTCGACGCCGTCGACCAGTATGGGTGCAACGATCCGAATCACGGCCACGGTACCGCCTCAGACCCAGCGACCGAGCGGGGCGACTGCTATGCCTTCCAGGTGCCGCTGGCCATGGCCAACATCGCCGAGGTGGTGGGCGCCGCGGTCCCGGATGCGATCTGCGACTTCGACATGACCGAATCCGGTCGCAGCTTCGGCCTGGCGTTCCTGAGCGCGGGCAAGTACTTCCTAATCAATAACGGACCCTACCACCAGAACTATGACCTTCCGCTGCCGCCGGACGGCAACTGGAACCTGTTCTTCTACCCGGGCCCGGCCCGCGACTGGATCTGCCGCAGCCCGCTCGTCTTCGACCAGTGGATCCCGTCGACGCTGTTCCTGACGCATTACCTGCCGGACGACCCCGAGAGCAACCAGATGCTCAGCCTCGCCTCCCTGATCCTGGGCCAGGACGGGATTTGGGGCGACCTGCCGGCGGTCTCGGACAAGGGGGTAGCCCTGTTCGGAAGCGTTCTCGCAAAATACAGGAAGGTTCGCGACGACATCGCGGAAGCCTACCCGGTCGACAGCGGGCCCGTCGGCGGCGCCCCGGAGGTGCATGAGAAGATCGCTCCCAACGGCCGGGGCGCCGTGGTGCTGTTCGCGAGCCACGGCGTCTACCGATACGTCACGACCAACCACGCGGACCACCGCATATGGCACGACGATGGCACCACGGTGACCCTTGACGGGACCGGCCACGCCGTCATCACCGCCGACTTTCCGACGCAGGCGGGGTCATTCCCGAAGGCGGGGGCGCACATCGTGTTCTTTGGCGTCGACTGAGCGGCCGCTGCCGCTCGGTCGAGGCCTCGCCGGGGTGCGCGGACCGCCGTCAGAACTCGGTGGAAACGGTCAGGAAGTAGTTTGTCGTCGGCAGCACGTTGTAGGCGTTCGTGGCGGGCGTGGCCCCGACTGCACTCAGCACCTGCACCTTGCGGTTGAGCAGGTTGTCCAGCTGGAGCTTGATCTTGATCGAGTGGACCATGCTTCCCTGGGGCATCTTGATCGCATACCCGACGGCCAGGTCCGTTATCCAGAAGCCCGGGTCCTCCGCGGACTGGACCGGGACCGGAGCCCCTCCGGGCTGCCCCGTGGAGGTCTGTCCGTAGAGCCCGAGGTCCGGGTTCACAAGCGCGCTCGAATAGACGACAAAGGGACCGACATACTTCGCATCTATCGAGGCAAACCAGCCGGCCCTGTTGAAGACCGCCCCCAAGGCTGCCGTCGAATTCGGTACACCGTTAGCCCCAAAGGCGCCCAGGGAGGCCACATTGAACGAGGGGACGCCGGCGTCGGTCTTGTAGGTCGCCCTGTTGAGGGACCCGTTCACGTACGCGCTCAGTCCGCCGCCCACGTAATAGGTCGCCTCGGCCTCAACGCCGCTCATCCACGCCCCCTTGGACTGGAAATAAAGCGAGTTTGTGGAATCGTTTGGATCGGTCACGGACGAGACAAGGTTGTCGATGTCGATCACGTAGACGTCCGCGTCGGCGTTGAATCTGTCCGTCTTGAAGACGGTGCCGACCTGGTAATTCAACGTCTGCTCCTCCTTCAGGTTCCCCGGGTTGTAGCTCGTGCCGGTGGCGGCCAGATCCTTCGGATCCTGCGGGACATTCTCCTCGTCGGTCACTATCGGGTACGCGATCCCCTTGGCCACCTCGGCGTAAACCGACCAGTCCGGCGTGATCGCGTAATTCGCGGACAGGTGGGGCTCCCAGTTCGTGTAGGTGTTGTTGCTGAAATCCGGCTGCTCCGTGCCCTGGTTGACCGGGGCCTCGAGGTCTATCGTGTAGTTCGAGTCCTTCACGCCCGCCTCGATGGTCAGGTTCTTGACGGGCTTCCAGATGAAGTCGGCGTAGGGCTGGAATGTCTTGTTGAAGACGTGCATGTACCACTGGTAGCCGGGCTTGTAAGGGGAGCCCTTCGAGTTTGTGGTGTCGATGAACCCGAATGTCTCGCTGTCCTGCGGGTTCGCCGTGGCGTATGCGGGGCTGTAGTCGAGAAGGTAGGCGTAGCGATCGGCGCGCACATACTCGGTCCAGACGCCGAAGCGCTCCTCCAGCGACGAGTCCTCGCCGTGGACCAGCGCCAGGTAGTTGCCGAACGCCCGGTAGGCGTTCACCTTTATCCGGCCGCCCGGGTCGTCGTCGTTCGTGATCCCGCTCGCCTTGGTCTGACCCTCGCCGGTGTTGGGGAGCGTGTTGTCGGAGTCGTTCACGTACGCGGGGCCCGCGTAGGCGGTGCCCGGGAATTTTGTCACGGAGCCGCCAAGCACGGGATCGGCCGAATTCTCATGGCTGTCGTTATTGTAGTAGTAGGTGTAAGCCTTGTCGTTGAGGCTGAAATCGCCCGCAAACTTCGACTTGATGCCGATGTACTCAAAGTCCGCCTGCTTCTGCTGGTAGTTGTAGGGGTAGTAGTTGTCGTTCGGGTCGAAGGGGTTGTCGTCCAGCCCGTAGTTGCGCCCGAACTCGTTGATCTGCGCCTGCGTCACCGTCCCGGGGTTGTTGAACTTGATGTTGTTGTAGTTGGCTACGACCGTCACCGTCGTGTTCCTGCCGATCGGCTGGATGTATTTCAGGTAGTATGTGTTTCGCTGCAGGTAGGAGAAGCTACGGTACCCGTCGGAGCTCATGTACTGGTACGTCATGACTAGCGAGGCTCCGTCGAGCTTGGGGAGGATGCCCGTGTTGATCTCCACGTTCCCGAGAAACGTGTTCCAGCTCCCGTCGGAGAAGGTCAGGACCGTCGCCTGGTCCGTGCGGGGATCCTTGGAAAGTAGCCCTATCGTTCCGCCGAATGTGTTCTCCCCGATGTCCGCGGCCGTTCCCGGCCCGCGGTCGATGACCTCGCCGCCCAGGACCTTCGCCGGAAAGTAGCTGGTCGTGTGATGGGTCTGCCCGTTGGCGTCCCCGAACGGTATGCCGTCATAGGTCACGTTGAACTGGCCGTCCTGGAAACCGCGCATGGAAAGCATCTTTGACTCGCTCAGGCCGGGGCCCTCGGTCTCGATGTTGACGATGCTCGGGGCGATGTTCGCGATGGTCGCGTAGTCGGCAGTCGGCGCGATCTGGTTGTTGATCGTCTGGGCGCTTATCAGCGACTGAGGCTCAATGGCGTTGAGATTGCTTTCGGTGATGGCCTGGGTCTGCGCCGAGGTCGGCGAGGAAAAGACCTCCATTTCGTCCAGCCTGACGGCCACGTCAGGGGAGGAAGGCGCTGGATCTCCAAGGGCCTGAATTGACGGGAGGGCGAGGGCCGCGCTCGCGGCTGCGATGCGGATCAATGAACGTGTGGTCAGGATGTTTAGGTGCACGGGCGCGGAGGCTAGTGCCCCCGTGAAACGGGAGGACGTCGTTCCGGTGACAAATCCGAAACGATACCTCCAAGCCCGTGACCCACCGTCCCTGCAGGGCGCTAATCGAAAAGCCGGCTCATGTCGGAATGCTCGAGAAGGAGCGCCACCGCCGCGTTGAGGCCGGAGGCGTCATCCTTGTCAAAACGGGCGAGCAAGGGGCTGTCGAGGTCCAGGACTCCAAGCAGGCGCCCCATCTGGACCAGGGGAACGACTATCTCGGAGCGGGAAGCCGCGTCGCACGCGATGTGCCCCGGAAATTGCTCCACGTCCGGGACGATGACCGTCTCGCGCCGGACGGCGGCAGTGCCGCAGACGCCGCGGCCCATGGCGATCCGCACGCACGCGACCTTTCCCTGGAACGGCCCAAGCACGAGTTCTCCTCCCTGAAGGAAGTAAAACCCGGTCCAGTTCAGGTCAGGCAACGCCTGGTAGAGGACCGCGGCCATGTTTGCCGCGTTGGCCATGCCGTTTCGCTCACCGGCGAAAAGGCCCGCCAGCCGGTCGATCAGCTCGCCGTACGCCGCGGCCTTGGGCAGCCCGGGCGTGGATTTGACGTCGTGCATGGGAGGAAAGGGGCAACGGACTCAAATCTCGAAAGAGGCTAGTCCGCGAACAGGCGGACAAGCAGCCGGTCGAAGATCCGGTCAAGGCGCAGGTTAAAGATCACGTAGATTACCGCAAGGGCCACAAGGCAGGCAAACGCCAGGTGGCTGTAGGCGTAGATGATCTGGTGCTGGGTCCAATGATAGTCGTCCCTGAGGATGTTCATGTCGCCGCCGCCGTCATCCTCCCCGTTTATCATCGAGCCGTACGGGATCCCATCCAACCCGCGCTTCACGTTCCACCAGAAGACGAAGCTTTTGTAGAAGACCCCGGCGCCGATGAAGAGGAACACGTAGCGGCAGCCTCCCCATTTGAATTTTTCGGGGAATTCGAAATAGAACATCCCGACCATGGCCGCGGAGATGTAGAATTCGCCGCCGACGCCGCCGAAGATCATCCACATGTGGCCCCGGTCCCCAGGCAGGAACCAGGTCACGTAGGTCTGTGCGGCAAGGAGGATCGCCGCAAGGACGACGGGCCAGATCTTCCTCTCCGTCCATCCCACGACCGCCATGGTGCCGAGCAGGACGGGCACGCCAATGTAGACAAGGGCCGACTTCTCCTGCTCGACATTGGTCCAGCCGAACGGCAGCGGAAGCGCCCTCCTTCCCGAGAGCCAGGCAACGCTGGCGTGCCCGAATTCATGCACCCACGTGTGAAACCCCTCGAGCAGGAAGCCCAGCGGACTCATCACGAACAATACAGCCAACGCGGCCACCAGCGGGGGCGCGATCGCATTGACGATCGGGCTGTCGAAGGAAGTCGGGTCATAGGGGCCGAGAGGCGGCGCCTTGGTCACCTCGTCCGGGCCTACTTGCTCTTTGATCGTCATGGGGCGGCCGTTTTTTCGCGGGCGCGGGCCGAGCGCTCAACCTAAAACGGCGCGCACCCCTCGCCTGGCGGAGTTCCCGCCGCCTCCCAGCCTGTTTGTGCTGGCCCGCCCAGAGGGGGCGTGGCACTTTGCCGTCCACTGGCCGGCGCGATATTTCTCAGCTATGCCTCGCAAGACGCCGACGCGGCACGGCTCATCTGCGAGGCGCTGCGCTCGGGGGACGTCGAGGTGTGGTTTGACCAGGAAGGCGGCCTCGAGCACGGCGACGAGTGGGATGCGAAGATCCGCCTCCATATCAAGGAATGCGTCCTCTTCATCCCCTTGATCTCCGCCAACACGCAGGCGCGGCACGAGGGGTATTTCCGCATCGAGTGGGACCTGGCCGCCGAGCGTGCGCGGGGAATCGCCCAGGGCGTGCCGTTCATCCTACCGGTCCTGATAGACGACACGCGCGAGCCCGACGCGCTCGTCCCGGACCGTTTCCGCAAGGTCCAGTGGACCCGCCTGCCGGGGGGCGTCGTGTCGCCCGAGGTGAGGGCGCGCCTTCTCAAGCTCTGGTCGCATCGCACCGGCGTGCTGTCGCACGAAGCGGCGCGCAAGGGCGGCGCCCCGAGCCATGCCGTGCCGATGCCGGTCGAGCATGCAGCCGGGCGCGGGGCTTGGGCCCGCGCGATCATCGTGGCGTCGATCGCCGTCCTGATTGCCGGCGGGTGGTGGCTGATGAGGGGCCGAGCCAAGCCAAGGGTCCCGCAGGCTCCCCAGGCGGCGGAAGCGCCGGCCAAGGCACCCGACGCCTCGCCGGTCGCCGAGACGGGCAGCCTGACGGCGCCGAAGTCCGTCGCTGTCCTCGCCTTCTCAAACCTGAGCGGCGAAAAGGAGAATGAGTATTTTCCCGACGGCATAAGCGAGGAACTCCTGAATGTCCTCGCCAAGGTGCCCGGCCTCAGGGTGGCTGCGAGGACCTCGTCGTTCTATTTCAAGGACAAGCAGGTGCCGGTTGCGGACATCGCCAAGCAGCTGGGCGTGGCCTATGTCGTGGAGGGAAGCGTTCGCAGGGATGGGAACCGCGTTCGGATCTCGGCGCAGCTCATCAAGGCCGCTGACGGATTCCATGTGTGGTCCGATGAATTCGACCGGGAGCTGAAGGACATCTTTGCCGTGCAGGACGAGATCGCCGGGCTCATAGCCAAGAATCTCCAGCTCAGGATCGGCGAATCCCTGGGTTCCCCCAGGCCGGCCATCGATCCCGAGGCCTTCCAGCTTTTCCTCGCAGGGAGGGCACAGGCGGAGAAGGCCAGCACCGCCGACATCAAGGCCGGCATCGACTGCTTCGAGCGGGCGGTTGCCGCCGAGCCGAATTACGCGGCGGCCTGGGCGCAGCTGGCCCGCGCCAACATCCAGCTGGCCCGCTGGGGCGAAATAGAGGACACCCTCGGATACGCGGAGGCGCGCAAGGCATTGGAAAAGGCCGTGGCCCTCGAACCCGACGCGCCGGATGTTCTCGTCGCGCAGGGGTGGGTCTTGCGCACCGCCGACTGGGATTGGAAGGGGGCCAGGAAGGCCTTCCGCCGGGCCCTCGAGCTCCAGCCCAACAACCCCGACACGCTCGCGGACACCGCGGTGATTGTTTTCAACCTTGGGCAGACTGAGGAGGGAATCCAGCTCGCCCGCCGCGCCGTGGACCTCGACCCGCTCAACGCACAGACCCAGCTCAACCTCAGCCTGCTCTTCCAGTTAGCAGGCGAGTACAACAAGGCGGAGCAGGCATGCCGGCAGGCCCTTCACCTCGCCCCGGACGGGCAGCGCTTCCACAGCAGCCTCGCGATCATCCTGGCCGAGCTGGGCCGGCCCCAGAAGGCGGAGGCGGAGGCGGCGCTTGAGACCGATGAGGTTGGAAGGCATGCGGCCTTCGCATATATCGCTGCCGACCATGGCTTTAAGATCAAGGCTGAGGCGCAAGTGAAGCAGATCGAGGCTGTCGCCCGCGACCACCAAGGGGGGGGCGGACATCCACACCTATGCCGCGGAGATCTATGCAAAGCTCGGCGAAATTGACGACGCCTTTGAGGCCGTGAACCAAGCCGTCTCGGCGCGCGATCCCGGTGAGGCATGGCTAAAATCAGATATCAACCTGCGGCCCCTTCACGCGGATCCGCGCTGGGCGGATCTCATGAGGAAAGTCGGCCTTTCGGACGAACAGCTGAACTGAGGGCCCTTCTGCAGCAGCAGGAGAAACCGCGACGGGCCCATCCGTCACTGCGCGGTCAGGCTGAGGGATTCGAAGCCGTCGCTGGCGATGACGACCTTGTCGCCGACGGCCAGCTTCTCGACGTTCAGCGTGGCGCCGGCGCCGATCACGTTGGATTGCCTACGCGTGTTGTCTGCGCCGGCGATCGTGATGTTCACGGTCAGCGGCTGCTGCTGGAGATTGTTGACGTGGAGCGTGAGGCCGTGGCCCCAGCTTTCCTTCTCAAAGGACGTCGCGACCGGCATTCGGCCAACCTTCAGGAGCATCGGCTGGAGCTGCGCCAGGTCGCTCTCGGCCTTCTGCAGCCGCGACTGAAGGTCCATCGACTGGATCTTCGCCTGGTCCAGCTGCGACAAGAGCTGCGTCGATCCCGCGGTGGCCTGGTTGAGCTGGACTTCGAGGTCAGCCGCCTGGGCCTTGGATTTGTCGAGCTGCGCCTGCTGGACCACAGCAGCGGCCTTTGCCCTGTCCAGCTGCGCCTGGAGCTGAACCGAGGCGTCCTTGGACTGGTCGAGCTGAGTCTGAAGGTCCGACTGCTGGGCCTTGGCCTTGGTCAGCTGGTCCTGCAGGTCGGCCGTGGCCGTTTTCGCCTTGTCCAGCTCCGCCTGCGCCTCCGCGCCGTCGGACTTGGCCTGGGTAAGCTGCTTCTGTGTGTCGGCGAGCTTTGCATCCAGCGAGTGGATCTTTACGGCGAGAATGATCGTGACCACGGCGAGGAGGAGCCAGGTGACGAGGATCCAGAGGAGCGGTCTCTTCCCGCTGGCTTTGTCGTGGTCCGGAGTCTTTGCGTCTTTCATGGTGAAGTTTTCCTCATAGACAACTAAACCCGGCAAAAGAAACCACCCCCGGCCCCAAAATCGGCGCGCTGCCCCATTTCGACGGCCCCGATCGCGTTCCGGCTCGGGCCATTCGGCGCCGCCCTCCTGCCGCGCTAGGGCCTCGACTTGGGGCCCATGTCCTCCTCGTTCTGCTTCAGGATATCCTCGGGCCGCTTGATTGTCTCGGGAAGGGGCGGCGGATTGGCGACGCCCGGCCCTGCGTTCTCGGCCGGCGCCACGGGCTTCCCGCCGGCATCCGGCGGATGGAGCGCCGTCTTTTCCGTCTCGCTCCACTGCGACGTGTCCCACCCTCCGCCAAGGTTGTTCACCAGGCCCAGGGTCGCCGTGATCTGGCGCAGCTGGACCTGCAGCTCGGCCAGGCGGTTGGTTAGGAAGGTGTTCTGCGCCGTGATGACGTTCACGTAGCTGTCCACGCCGTTCTGGTACCGGACGACGGACAACTGCACGGTGCGCTGCGCGGCCACCGCAGCCTTGTGCAGCTGCGTCACCTCCCTCGATAGGATTCTCAGGCTGGCGAGGTTGTCCTCGACCGACTGGAAGGCGGCCAGCACGGTCTGGCGGTAGTTGGCCACGTTCGCGTCGTACTGGGCGCGGGCCTGTGCGTTCTGGGCGCTCCTAAGCCCGGCATCAAAGAGGGGCTGCGCGAGCGACGCGCCGACGGACCACATCCGGTTCGGCCAATTCAGGAGCTGAGTCAGGTTCGTCGACTCAAACCCCGCGGAGCCCCCCAGGGTCAGGCTCGGGAAGTAGGCCGCGCGCGCGATGCCGATGCCCGCGTTGGCAGCCGCGACCTGCCTCTCGGCCGCCGCGACGTCCGGCCTGCGCTCGAGAAGGTCCGACGGGAGGCCGACGGGAATCTCCGGCAGCGCGGGGCTGAACCGCTGGTATCCTATCGAGAACTTCGAGGGCGGGACGCCGATCAGAACGCCGATCGCGTGCTCGTACTGGGCCCGGGCGATGCCCAGATCCGTGGCCTCGGCCTCCGCACTGTCCAGCTGCGTGTCCGCCTCCGCCAGGTCCTCCTCGGATGCGAGGCCGTTGTTGTAGAGGGTGCGCACGAGGTGGAGACTGGCCTCGTAGTCGGCCAGCGTGGTGTCGAGGATTCGCCTCTGCTCGTCCGTGGCCCGGAGCGCGAAATAGTCCTCCGCGAGCGCGGTCTGGGTGCTGAGAAGCGCCGTCGCCACATTGGCCGCGCTTGCCATGGCGGAGAATTTGCTCTGGGCGACCGTGTTCCTGATGCTGCCCCAGAGGTCTATCTCATAGGACGCCTCGAGCGGCAGCGTGAAGTCCGTCCGGGGACCGGTCCCGCTTCCCCCGCCGGATGCCGGGGCAGTCGCCTGCGACGTGCCCGATCCGGATGCAGTGGTGTTGGAGGATCCGGACGCGCTGCTGCGCGACCGGATTACGGAGGGGTCCACGCTCAACGAAGGGAAAAGGCTGGCCTGCGCCTCGCCGACAAGGGCCTGCGCCGCCCGGTAGTTGGCCTCCGCGGCGATGACCGTCTGGTTCGATATGGCGACGCGCCCCTCAAGGTCGTTGAGCTGCCTGTCATTGTAGAGTTCCCACCAGTTCCCGCGCAGGACCGAGTCATTCGGCCCGGCGACCTTCCATCCCTGGGGGTCGACCGACGTGTTCGGCACGGCCTCCTTGAAGCCGCCGGTGGCGTCCGTCTTGGGCGGCTCGTAGTGCGGCGCAAAGTTGCAGCCCGCGAGCACGAGGCCTGCCGCAACGGCATAGAGTGCGCACCTTTTCATCGTGATTCTCATGATGCCGCGGTGCCCGGGGCCTGCGCCGCAGCCAGCTCCTCCGGGGGCGTCGAAAAGCCGAACTTTGCTATCCACGTGTTGAGTCGGTCCATGTAGATGTAGATCACCGGGGTCGTGTAGAGGGTCAGCGCCTGGCTCACCAGGAGGCCGCCGACGATCGTGATCCCCAGGGGCCGCCGCAGCTCGGAGCCCATGCCTGTGCCTATCGCCAGCGGCAGCCCGCCGAGCATGGCCGCCATCGTCGTCATCATGATAGGGCGGAAGCGAAGCAGGCAGGCCTCGAATACCGCGTCCTTCGGGCTCTTCTTGTCGCGCCGCTCCGCCTCAATGGCGAAATCGATCATCATGATGGCGTTCTTCTTCACGATCCCAATGAGGAGGAGGATGCCGACCAGCGCGATGACCGTGAGCGAAGTGTGGGTGACGATGAGGGCGAGGAGCGCTCCCACGCCCGCCGACGGAAGCGTGGACAGGATCGTGATGGGATGGATGCAGCTCTCGTAGAGGATGCCGAGGACGACATAGACCGCGCACACGGCGGCGAGGACCAGCCACAGCTCGTTTGAGATCGAGTCGTTGAACGCCTGGGCCGTGCCGCTGTAGGACCCCGTGATCGTCGTGGGCATGCCCGCTTTCCTCTCCGCGCCGTCTATCAGGGCGACCGCATCGCCCAGGGCCGTGCCCGGCGCGAGGTTGAACGATATCGTGACGGACGGGAACACTCCGGAGTGGTTGACGGCCAGCGGGGCCGTCTCCGACCGAAAGTGGGTGAACGCGGAGAGGGGAACCATCCCGCCTCCCGACGAGGCCACGTAGACGTCCTTGAGGCCGCCGGGGTTCTGCCAGAACTTCGGGTCCACCTCCATCACGACAAAGTACTGGTTGATGGGCGTGTAGGTCGTGGCGATCTCCCGCTCCCCGAAGGCGTCGTAGAGGGCGTTGTCTATGGCCTGCGGCGTTATGCCCAGGCGCGAGGCGGTCGGCCTGTCGATCTCGAGGTTCGCAGCCAGGCCATTGTTCTGGGCGTCGCTCGTGACGTCTGTCAGCTGGTGGATGCCCCTCATGGTCTTCAGCAGCTTCGGGCCCCACTCGTTCAGCTCAGTGAGGTTGTCGCTCTGGATGGTGTACTGGTACTGGGCGGCGCTCTGGCGCCCTCCGATCCTCACGTCCTGCACCGCCTGGAGGATGAGCGTCGCCCCGGCCACGGTTGAAAGCTTGGGGCGAAGGCGGTTGATGATCTGGTCTGCCGTGGACTTTCGCTCGCCGACGGGCTTCAGCGAGATAAAGACGCGGCCGGTGTTCGTCGTGGTGCCGCCCCCGCCGCCGGAGAACCCGATCACGGTCGCGACCGCCGGGTCGTTCTTCACGATCCCCACCAGCTTCTGGATCTTCTGCTGCATCGACTGGAAGGACGTGTCCTGGTCCGCGATGATGCTGCCGTTGAGGCGCCCGGTGTCCTGCTGCGGGAAGAAGTCCTTTGGAATGACGGTGTACAGGAAGACATTGAGGCCGAGGGTCCCGATCGCGATAAGGAGGACGAGCAGGGAATGCGCGAGTACCCAGCCCAGGCTTCTCTCATAGACGCCGAGGATCCACTTGAAGGCGTTCTCGCTCGCGAGGTACAGCTTGCCGTGCCCCTTCTCCTTCTTGAGGAGCCTTGAGCACATCATCGGGGTCGCGGTCAGGGAGACGGCCAGCGAGACGATAATCGTGACCGATAGGACGACCGCGAACTCCCTGAAGAGGCGACCGATGATGCCGCCCATCATCAGGATCGGGATGAAGACGGCCACGAGCGAGATGCTCATCGACATCACGGTGAAGCCGATCTCGGCGGCCCCCTTCAACGCCGCCTCCATGGGGGACACGCCCTTCTCAAGGTGCCTCGTGATGTTCTCGAGGACGACGATGGCGTCGTCGACGACAAACCCCGTGGAGATGGTCAGCGCCATGAGGGAGAGGTTGTCGATGCTGTAGCCGAAGAGGTACATGACCCCGAGCGTCCCGATGATGGAGACAGGGACCGCCACTATGGGGATGAGGGTCGCCCGCCACTCCCTCAGGAAGAGAAAGACGACGAGGACGACGAGCATGATGGAGATCAAGAGCGTAGTCTCCACGTTGGCGACCGACGCGCGGATCGTCACCGTCTGGTCGAGCGCGATCGTGAGCTCTATCTCGGGGCTGATGGCCGCGTGCAGCTGCGGCAGCGACGCCTTGATGGCGTCCACGGTCGATATGATGTTCGCCCCGGGCTGGCGGAAGACGATGATGAGCGCGGCCGGCTTCCCGTTCATGACGCCGAGCGAGCGGACGGTCTGAACCGAGTCCGTGACTTTCGCGACGTCGGACAGCCTCACGGGCGCCCCGTTCCTGAAGGCCACGGTGAGCGGCCGGTACTCGGGCGCCTTCATGAGCTGGTCGTTGACGCTGATCAGCCAGTGCTGGGTTGGGCTGGAGAAGCCCCCCTTGGCCTCGTTGGCCGTCTCCGACGCGACCGCCGAGCGCACGTCCTCGAGCTGCAGCCCGTAGGCGTTGAGCTGGGTCGGGTTGACGTCGATCCTCACGGCCGGCGACGAGCTTCCGCCCACGATCACCTGGCCGACGCCGGGGATCTGGGACAGCTTCTGCGCGAGGATGGTCGAGGCCGCGTCATAGAGCGCCGACGGCGCGAGCTTGTCGGAGGTGAGCGCGATGATCGTGATCGGCGCGTCCGCGGGGTTCACCTTCCGGTAGGTCGGGTTGTTCGGCAGGTCCGTGGGCAGGTTGCTCCGGGCGGCGTTGATCGCCGACTCGACGTCGCGCGCCGCCGCGTCGATGCCCCTGCTGAGCGCGAACTGGAGGGTGACGCTCGTCTGGCCGAGCGTGCTCTGCGCGGTCATTTCCGTGACGCCGGAGATGCGCCCGAACTCGCGCTCGAGCGGGGTGGCGACCGACGACGCCATGATCTCCGGGCTCGCCCCGGGAAGCGACGCCTGGACCGAGATCGTCGGGAAGTCCACCTGGGGCAGCGGCGACACCGGCAGGAACGGAAAGGCGACCACTCCCGCGAGCGCCACGGCGGCAGTGAGGAGCGTGGTCGCGATCGGCCGCCTGATGAACGGAGAGGAGAGGCTCATCGCTAGATCTCGGGCACGGGCTCGGCCTGAACGGCCGCCGGCTCGGGCTCGGCCTTGGTTTTCCCCGCGAACCTAGCCGAGAGCTCGTCGAAGAAGAGATAGATGACCGGGGTTGTGTAGAGAGTCAGCAGCTGGCTGAAGATCAGGCCGCCGATGATGGCGATTCCGAGCGGGCGCCGCAGCTCGGAGCCGACCCCCTGGCCCAGGGCGAGCGGCACGGCCCCGAGCATCGCCGCCATCGTGGTCATCAGGATCGGGCGGAAGCGAAGCAGGCAGGCCTGGTGGATCGCGTCAAAGGGCTTCTTGTGCTCCTGGCGCTCGGCGGCAAGGGCGAAGTCGATCATCATGATCGCGTTCTTCTGGACGATGCCGATCAGGAGGACTATCCCGATGATGGCCACGACCGTCAGCTCGTTGTGGCAGATGATCAGCGCGAGGATCGCCCCCACACCCGCCGACGGGAGCGTCGAGAGGATGGTTATCGGGTGGATGTAGCTCTCATAGAGCACCCCGAGCACGATGTAGACGGTGACAAGGGCGCTCAGGATCAGGATCGGCTCGTTCGTGAGCGAGCCCACGAACGCCTGGGCCGTCCCCTGGAAGGAGCCCTGCATCGCCGGGGGCGTCGGGAGGTCATTCTCGACCTTCTGGATCTCCTTGACGGCGTCCCCGAGCGAGGCGCTCGGGTCCAGGTTGAAGGATATCGTCGTCGCGGGGAACTGCCCCATGTGGCTGATGAGGATCGGAGCCATGATCTGGGATGTCTTCGTGATCGCGCTCAGGGGGACCGCGCCGCCCCCGGCCGACATGAGGTAGATGTCCTTCAGGTTGGCAGGGCTCGCCTGGAACTGGGGATCCACCTCCAGGATCACGTGGTACTGGTTCAGCTGGGTGAAGACCGTCGAGATCTGCCTCTGCCCGAAGCTGTCATATAGGCTGTCGTCGAAGTTCTGGGGCGTGATCCCCAGGCGGGAGGCGGTGGGGCGGTCAAAGGAAAGGGACGCCTGCCGCCCCTGGTTCTGCAGGTCGCTAGCCACGTCCGTCAGTTCGGGGATGGTCTTCAGCCGCGCGACGAACCTCGTGGCGTAGTCGGAAAGCTCGGAGGCGCTCGGGTCCTGCAGGCTGTATTGGTATTCCGTCCTGCTCACGATGTCCTCGACGGAGATGTCCTGCACGGGCTGCATGTAGAGGCTTATGCCCTGGACCTTGCCGACGGAGACCTGCAGGCGGCGGATCACCTCCGACGCCCCGACGCGCTTTGCGAGCGGCTTCAGGTTGATCTGGATGCGGCCGCTGTTGAGGGTCGTGTTTGTCCCGTCGACGCCGATGAACGAGGACAGGCTGTCAACCGCGGGATCCTCGAGGATGACGGCGACAAGCTTCTGCTGCTGCCTCGCCATCTCGGCGAACGAGACGCTCTGGTCGGCCTCGGAGACGCCCTGGATCTCGCCGGTGTCCTGGACCGGGAAAAATCCCTTCGGGATCACCATGTAGAGGAGGAGCGTGACGACGAGGGTCGCGACGGCGACTATGAGGGTCAGCGTGCGGTGCCCCAGCACCCAGTCGAGCGTCCTGCCGTAGAAGGCTATCGTCCCCTCGAACATCCTCTCGGAGACCTTGTAGAACCGTCCCTGCTCCGAGGGCTCCTGGTGCCTGAGAAGCCTGGCGCAGAGCATCGGCGTCAGCGTGAGGGAGACGACCGCGGATATGAGGATCGTCACGCTCAGGGTGACGGCGAACTCCCTGAAGAGGCGCCCGGTTATGTCGCCCATGAAGAGGAGCGGGATCAGCACCGCGATCAGGGACACCGTCAGCGACATGATGGTGAAGCCGATCTGCTCGGCGCCCTTCAGAGCCGCGGCCAGCGGCTTCTCGCCCTGCTCCACGTAGCGCGTGATGTTCTCGATCATGACGATCGCGTCGTCGACCACGAACCCGGTCGAGATCGTCAGCGCCATTAACGTCAGGTTGTTCAGGCTGTAACCGAGCGCGTACATGACGCCGAATGTCCCGACCAGAGAGAGCGGCACCGCGATGCTCGGGATGATCGTCGCCGCGAAGGTCCGCAGGAAGACGAAGATGACGGCGACGACGAGCGCGATGCAGAGGCACAGCTCGAATTCCACGTCGGCCACCGAGGCGCGCACGGTCGTGGTGCGGTCGGTGAGGACCGTGATGTTGATCGCCGGCGGGATCGTCGCCCTCAGCTTCGGCAGGAGCGCCTTGATGCGGTCCACGACGTCGATGATGTTGGCGCCCGGCTGGCGCTGGATGTTCACGATGACGGCGGGGACCTTGTTCATCCAGGCCGACGCCTGGGAGTTCTCGATGCCGTCGACGACCTTCGCTACCGAGCTCAACATGACGGGCGAGCCGTTCCGGTAGGCGATGATCAGCTTGCTGTAGTCGCCGCTCGTCGTGATCTGGTCGTTGGCCCCGATCTGGTAGCTCTGGTTGGGCCCGTCAAAGCTCCCCTTCGCGGAGTCGAGGCTCGCCGCCTGCAGGGACGTGCGCACGCCCTCGAGGCTCAGTCCGTAGGACGCCAGCTGCGTCGGGTTCACCTGGATCCGCACCGCCGGCTTCTGGCCGCCACTGATCGTGACCGCCCCGACTCCTGGAAGCTGGGAGATCTTCTCCGCCAGGCGCGTGTCCGTGTAGTCCTCGACCTTCGAGAGGGGGATCGTGTCCGACGTGAGCGCCAGGGTCAGGATGGGGGCGTCCGCGGGGTTGACTTTGTTGTAGACGGGCGGCGTCGGCAGCTGCGCCGGGAGGTAGTTCTGCGCGGAGTTGATCGCCTCCTGCACGTCCTGCTCGGCGACGTCGATGCTCAGGCTGAGCGCGAACTGGAGCGTGATAACGGAGACGCCCTCGGAGCTCGTGGAAAGCATCTGGTTGAGTCCGGGGACCTGGCCGAGCTGCCGCTCGAGCGGCGCCGTGACCGCCGACGCCACCACGTCCGGGCTCGCGCCCGGGTAGAACGTGAGGACCTGCATCGTGGGGTAGTCCACCTCCGGAAGCGCCGCGATCGGCAGCTGCCGGAAGGCGATGATGCCGATCAGGAGGATCGCCGCCATCAGCAGCGAGGTCGCGATCGGCCTCAGGATGAACGGGCGGGACGGGTTCATCCGCTCGCCGGGGGAGGTGTTGCTGCCGGCGCCCCGGGGGCTGCCGCGGGCTGCGCCTGCCGGTCGACGATCTTTGAGCCGCTCTGAAGCTTGTCGAAGCCGTCGGTCACCAGCACATCGCCTGGCTTCGCCCCGGTGACCGCGGTGGTCTCGCCCTCGGTCGCGACGATCTTCACGTCCCGGGACTTGACGGTGCTGTCGGGCTGCACGACGTAGACGAAGGCCGCGTCGCTGTTGCGCTGGACGGCCGCGGTCGGAACGAGGACGACGTTCTTCAGCGTCTTGACGAGCAGCCTCGCGTTCACGAACTGGTTGGGGAAGAGCTCGCCCTTCTTGTTCGGGAAAGAGGCCCTCGCCTTCACCGTCCCCGTCGTCGTGTTGATCTGGTTGTCGAGCGTGAGCAGCGTGCCCTCGGCGAGCTTGTGCTGCTGCGCGCGGTCGAGCGCGTCCACGCTCAGCGTGCGCCCGGCCGAAGTCTGCTCGGTCACCTGGGTCAGGTCGTCCTCGGAGATGTTGAAGATGACGGTGATCGGCTGCAGCTGCGTGATGACGGCCAGCCCCGTCGTGCCGTCGGCGGCCACGATGTTGCCCGGGTCGACCGAGCGCAGGCCCACGCGTCCCTCGATCGGCGAGGTGATCTGAGTGTAGTCCACGTTCACCTGGGCCGACGCCAGGTTGCCCTGGTCGAGCTGGACCACCCCCGCGTACTGCTCGACGAGGGCCTGCTGGGTCGCCAGCTGCTGCTCGGGGATCGCGTGTTGCTGGTAGGCGTTCTGGTAGCGCACAAGGTCAAGGCGCGCGTTCTTCAGGAGCGCCTCGTCCCGGGCGAGCTGGCCCCGGGCCTGCTCGAGGAGCGCCTGGTAGGGACGCGGGTCGATCACGGCGAGCAGGTCGTCCTTCTTCACCATCTGCCCCTCCGTGTAGAGGACCTCGGTGAGTTCGCCCGCAACCCGGCTTGTCACCGTGACGGTGTAGACCGGCGTCACGGTGCCCAGCGCGTCGATGTAGATGTTGATGTCGCCCGTCTTCGCCGGGCCGGTGGACACGGGGATTCCCGCGGGCGCGGGCGGCTTCGCCTTCGGCTTGGAAAACAGATGAAAGAGGAGCCACGCGCAGAGGACGACCCCGGCCAGCGCGCAGACGGCGAGCGCGGGGTGCCTCCTCAGTCCCGAGGCGGGGCCGCCGCGCTCGGACTCGGTTTTGGGGGCTTTGGTCGCATCCTTTTCTTTCATAGTGAGGTCTTCCTGGCGCGGATTCCGCCGCGCCCGGCCGGGGCCGGGCATGGGTTCGAATAGTCCAATTTGTTTCTCAGCAAGGGTTTGGTGGATGACGCAGCGCCGGCGGCAAAGTTGCGGCGAGTAAAGATGATTCGCCTCAAAACGAGAAGGCTGAAAAGGCGGCGCCTGACCATGTTAGGCAACTATAGTTTCCGGGTGGGGCCAACGGTTCCAAGGCCAGAAGGGAGGGGACGGGTCGCCAGGCGCCCCCGGCCAAGGTAGGGCAACGCCCCATATCAGCGCGGGGCCGGGCGGCGTAAGCTCGCTTACCCACCCTATTATATCCGGAAACCAGCAATCCCGCCCGAAGCCCACCGATCCGATGAACGACCCCAACCCACCCTTGCTGGCGGTCGCCAGGACACCCGTCGGCTCCGGTCGCCGCTCGGACCGCATTCTCTGCGAGCTGCTGGCCCTGAACCAGGAGATGATCGTCCAGCTCCGCCTCGAGGGAAAGTCGATCGGCGGAACGACGGATTTCATCGAGGTCATGATAGCACAGCATGAACAGGCCGCCGAGAGGCTCCGCGCGCAGCTCAAGCACCACGCGTCCAGCGCCTCGCGCGCCCGGATCGTGTCCCTCAACAGTCCATTAACGGGATAGTGCCCGCGAACCGCGCGCCCGTTCCGGGGTCAAACACCACTCTATGAAAAACAACAAAGACACCGCCCACACACCCAAGGAGCTCCTCGGGGAGCTGCAGGCACTCGTCTCAGAGGCCGAGACCATGATGGCTGACTCCCTTTCGGAGCACACGGCCGAGGCCATCGGCAACCTGAGGGAGCGCTTCGGCGCGGCCCAGGAGCGCTTCTCGGACATGTACGACCGCACTAAGAAGAAGGTCGTCGCCGGCGTCAAGTACACGGACACGACCATCCGCGAGAACCCCTATCAGTCCATCGCCATCGCCATGGGCGTGGGCGTCCTCCTGGGCATCCTGGTCGGCCGCCGCGGAAAGTAAACGGCCCCCATGGCGCCCACGACGCCTCCGCCCGAGGGCTACCTCGGCTCGCTCCGCTCGCTCGGCGACGCGCTCCTTGCGAGCGTGCAGGACAGGCTCAGGCTCTTCACGGTCGAGCTGCAGGAGGAGAAATTCCGGCTGGTCAAGACGTTCATCTGGATCAGCGCCGCCGTGTTCTCGGGCGTGATGGCCATCACTTTCGTCAGCCTCACGCTCGTATACCTTTTCTGGGAAAGCGCGCGGCTCGCCGTCCTCGGAGGCCTGGCCCTCATATACACCGCGGCCCTGATAACGATCATCATCGCGTTCCGCCGCTATCTCGCGCGCCAGCCCGACCCGTTCGCCGCCACGCTTCAGGAGATCGGGGAGGACCGCGCATGTATCCGGACGGAGAACTGAGGCGCCTCGCGTCGGACAAGGCCTCGCTCCGGCTGGACATCGCCCTGCGGCGGGCCGAGTGCGCGGAGGCCGCGGTCCAGGTGGCGCGGCCCCTCGAGTGGCTGGACCGGGCCCTTGCCTTCTGGCGGCGCTTCTCGCCGCTGGCGAAGCTCGCCATCGTGCCCCTCGGCCTCCTCGTCAGGCGCAGGTTTCTCCGGCGCCACAAGTTGCTGGGCGCCCTCGTTCGCTGGGGCCCGCTCGCCGCCAGCGTCGCGCGCGGATTTGGCTTTGCAGCCAAGGGCCGCAACGGCACCGCAGGCGAAGGCTGACCCCGGGGGCGGCCCCCGGGCCCGCATCCGGGCGGCGCGCTCTATCTTGTTGAGGCGGAGGGGCCCGCCCGCCTAGCCTGCCGAAGGATGTCGAAGGTCTATTTCTACTATTCGGCGATGAACGCCGGCAAGAGCACGGTCCTCCTCCAGTCGAGCTACAACTACCGGGAGCGCGGGATGCGGACCCTGCTCTTCATGCCAGCGATGGACACGCGCGCGGGCCAGGGGCGCATCGAGTCGCGCATAGGCCTGGCGGCCGACGCCGTCGCCCTGCACCCGGAGGACGACGTGCTCGAGCTGGTGCGCGCCGCGCTTGGGGAGACGCCCGTCGCCTGCGTCCTCGTGGACGAGGCCCAGTTCCTGACGCGGGCCCAGGTGGGCCAGGTCACCGACGTGGCGGACATCCTGCGGATTCCCGTCCTGTGCTACGGGCTACGCACCGACTTCCAGGGGCGGCTCTTCCCGGGCAGCGCCGAGCTGCTCGCGGCCGCCGACAACCTTATAGAGCTGAAGACCATCTGCCACTGCGGCCGCAAGGCGACGATGAACCTGCGGGTCGGCGCCGATGGAAAGGCCGTGACGCAGGGCGCCCAGGTGGAGATCGGCGGCAACGACCGATACGTGGCGATGTGCCGGCGCCATTTCAAGGAGGCGTTCGGCGCCGCCTAGCGAAATCCGCTACTCCTCGCCCACCCTGCCCCGCCGCGCCTTGCTCCTCGCGCGGTGCTTCTTCGTCTCGATCATCCTGACCTTCTGGCCGTGGCTCTTCTGGCGCGTCTGGCGCCGGCTCCTCTCGCGCAGCTGCTGCGCGGCGTCCCTCGCCTCCCGGGCGCGGGCCTCGAGCCTGCCGCACAGCTCGGCCCAGGCGCGCTCCCTGTTGGCCGCCTGCGAACGCTCGGCCTGGCAGCGCACCTCGATTCCCGTCGGCCCGTGGCGCAGCCACACCGTCGAGGACGTCTTGTTGATCTTCTGCCCTCCCGGGCCGCTCCCGCGGATGAACCTCTCCTCGACGTCGGACGGGCCGACGCCGAGCGCGGCGAGTCTCGACCGGACATGCTCGTTTGGTTCCATATGGGCTCCCCTGCCCGACACTCTATCGGGGAGCCCCGCGGAATCGACAAGACAAACCCGGGCGGGCCTCCGCGGCCCGCGCGGGTCACTTCAGGGTCAGGTTGTCCTTCACGTCCTTGACGCCGCCGACGGCCATTGCGTCCCTCGTCGCGGCGGCCCTCTGGTCCTCCGTGTCGACGAACCCGCTGAGCTGCACGACGCCCTTGAACGTCTCGACCTTGATCTCGAACGACTTCACGGCCTCGTCGCCGAGGAGCGCGCTCTTCACCTTGGTGGTGATGGCCGTGTCGTCCACGTACTGGCCGGTGCTGTCGCTCGTGCGGCTGCCCGCGCAGCCAAACGTGAACCAGCCGACCGCCAGGATGCCCGTGAGGGCGCAGCTCGATGTGAATCTTGATCCAGTGAGGGGCTCTTTCATGATTGTCTTTTCTTCCCCAGCTGCGACGCCGGCCGCGCTGGGGTGTTTTTCTGAAGTTATTTGATGATTGCGATGCCGGCCCATCCCGCTGCTCCGGCATCCCGGGAGACAGGCACCGCCCATATGTTTGTATCCGCGGGGAATGGTTGGTTCCCTGTCGTCATATGGCAGGCGGGACCGCCAATCCGAGGGGGCGCCAAATTGCGGCCTTCCGCAGGAAGCGCAGGAACCGCTCCCGGTTTCGGCAGTCGGTGTGAAGAGCATGAAAACACTATACTCCTCTGCCCGCGCGCTCGCTGCATGCGGTGCAATCGCCCTACTCGGCGGCTGCGGCACCGAGCCCGATTCCCATGTGGTCTCGGCTCCTCCCCCGCCCCCGCCCTCCACGGCCTCCACCGTCGTGACCACCCAGACGACGTCGTCGCCCATCCAGAGCCAGACCGTCTACACGCAGAACCAGCCGCAGACGCAGACCGTCTACACGACGCAGGCCCAGCCGACGAACACGATCATCGTGGCGCAGGCTCCGCCGGCCGTCCAGGCCGAGGTCGTCCTCGCCCGCCCGTCGCCCGACCACATGTGGATCGCGGGCTATTGGACGTGGAGGGAAGGCCGCTACGAGTGGATGGCAGGCCACTGGGAGCTGCCCCCGCACTCGAATTCAGTCTGGATCGCGCCCCACTGGGAGCCGGAGAACGGCGCCTACCGCTACTACGAGGGCTACTGGAACTGATCCGGTCCCCCCTCTTCAGGTTTGAGCCGACGGCGCGGAGAAATCCGCGCCGTTTCGCTTTTTGAGGCCGCGGGGCGCCAAGGATAGGGTTGTTCCCGACGCCGGGAAGGCCTAAGCCTTCCCCCGGACAGAAGCTCTCGGTCAACCCCTCAATCCCAATGAAGATGAAACTCCTTGTTCCGCTCGCGGCGTGCCTGATCGGCATCGCCGCCCTCAGCTGCAACGCACTCGCGCAGGCGAATCCGGTGACGCCAGAGCCGACGGCGCCCGGGGCCCCCGGCCCGCACCCGGGCGCGCGCGGCCACCACCCGGCGATCCGGGCGGCGATCGGCGCCCTCGAGCGCGCGAAGGCCGACATGCAGGCGGCAGCCCACGACTTCGGGGGCCACCGGGTCGACGCCATCGCCGCATGCGACGCCGCGATCGCCCAGCTCCGGCTCGCGCTCCAGTTTGCGAACAACCCGTCCGAGACGCCCACCGCCCCGCCCAACCCGTAGCCGCCCAGCCGTGCCGACCGGCCCGAGCGCGGTGCCATCTCTATGCACGACCTCACACGCCGCAGGTTCCTGAAGGCGTCCGCGGTGGCCGGCGCCGCCGTCACGCTCGGAAAGATCGCGATTGGCCCCGCGCGGGCGGCGACGATCCCGGGCGGGGATCCGCAGACCCCCTCGTGGGTGAACAGACCCATGCGCTGGGCGCAGCTCACGCTCGTCGAGGACGACCCCGGCAAGTTCGACCCCCAGTTCTGGCTCGACTACTTCCAGAGGACCCATTCCGACGCCGTGTGCCTGAGCGCGGGCGGCTGCGTCGCCTATTATCCCACGGCGGTCCCGTTCCACCACCGGAGCGCATGGCTGGGGGACCGCGACGTCTTCGGCGGGCTGGTCGAGGGATGCCGGAAGCTGGGCATGGTCGTCATCGGCCGCACGGATCCCCACGCCACGTACGACGACGTGCAGGCGGCCCACCCCGACTGGATAGCCGTGGACGCCGCGGGCCGCCCGCGCCGGCACTGGGCCTCCCCCGAGATGTGGGTCACGTGCGGCCTCGGCCCGTACAACTTCGAGTTCATGACCGACGTGAAGAGGGAGATCATGTCGCGCTACCGGGTCGACGGGATCTTCATCAACCGCTGGGACGGGTCCGGCATGTGCTACTGCGCGCACTGCCGCGAGAACTTCAGGGCCGCGACGGGCCTCGAGCTGCCGCCGAACGACGACCCGCTCCAGCCCGCGCGCCGCGCCTACGTGCTCTGGCGCCAGGAGCGCCTGTTCGGGCTCTGGCGCCTCTGGGACGGGGCCGTCCGCGCGATCAACCCGGACTCGTGCGTGATACCCAACACGGGCGGGGGCGCGACGAGCTCGCTCGACATGAGGAGGATCGGCGAGCTCGCGCCGACGCTCATGGCGGACCGCCAGTCGCGCAGGGGCCTCATGGCTCCCTGGGCAAACGGTAAGAACGCCAAGGAGTTCCGGGCGGCCATGGGCGGCAAGCCGGTCGTCGGCATCTTCAGCGTGGGGCTTGACGAGGCCTACCGGTGGAAGGACGCCGTCCAGAGCCCCGAGGAGACCCGCCTCTGGGTCGCCGACGGGATAGCGAACGGCATGCGGCCGTGGTTCACGAAGTTTGGCGGCACGATCAACGACCCCCGATGGCTCAAGCCCGTCGAGGAGATCTATGCCTGGTGCCATGGCGCCGAGCGCTACCTCCGGAACGAGAGGCCGCTGGCCCGGGTCGCGATCGTGTATTCCCAGCAGACGGGCTGGTTCCACCTTGGGAAGGGGGCGCCGAACGACGTCGAGGACGCGGCACTCGGATGGTACCAGGCGCTGATCGAGGCGCGGGTCCCCTTCGAGATGGTTCACGACCGCCTGCTTGACGCGGATCGCCTCGCGCCGTTCCGGACGCTCATCCTTCCGAACATCGCGGCCCTCTCCGACGAGCAGTGCGCCCAGCTGCGCCAGTTCGTCGCCAGGGGCGGCGGACTGGTCGCCACCTCCGAGACGTCGCTCGACGACGAATGGGGGACGCGGCGCCCCGACTTCGGCCTCGCCGGCCTCCTCGGCGCAACCTGGCGGGGCGGATTCGAGGGCCCGATGCGCAACGCCTACGTCCGCCTCGAGCACGGCGCCTTCCCCGGCCATCCCCTCCTTCGCGGCCTTGAGGACGCCCCCCGGATCATCCACGGCGTATGGCGGGTCGACGTGGCCCCCAATGGGTCCGCGTCCGAGTCGCCTCTCACCCTCATCCCCTCGTACCCCGACCTGCCGATGGAGAAGGTCTACCCGCGCCAGCCGCGCACCGACATCGCCCAGGTCTTCCTGCGCGAGCTGCCGGGAGCCGGCCGCGTGGTCTATTTTCCCTGGGACATCGACCGGACCTTCTGGGAGGTCCTCGCGGTCGACCATGGAAGGCTGATGAAGAACGCGGTCGCCTGGGCCACGAACGAGGAGCCCGGCGTGACCGTCTCCGGGCGGGGAGTGCTCGATGTGACGCTGTGGCGCCAGGCGGGCTCGCTCACGGTCCACCTGGTGAACCTGACAAACCCGATGATGATGAAGGGGCCCGTCCGCGAGTTGCTCCCGGTCGGCGAGCTGCGGGTGCGGGTGCGCATGCCCGACGGGCTCGAGGCCCGCTCCGTCCGACTCCTCGTCGCCGGCTCGGAGCCAGGACATTCCCAGTCCGGCGGCTGGCTCGAGGTTGTGGTGCCCTCGATCACCGCCCACGAGGTCGTCGCCATAGACGTCTGAGCGGGGCCCCGGGAGCCGCCGACGGGGTTGCCAAGCCGCCCCGACGCAGCAACGTTCTCGCCTCCCGGTCGTCCTGCAAGGTCCCTGCAGCGCAAAACCCCATGAAGAAATCCCAACTGCTTCCCCTCGTGCTGGGGCTGGCGCTCGCCCAGGCTTCCGCGTTTGCGGCCGGCGAGGACGCACTCGTGATCAACGACCAGGAGTACCTCGAGATGCGGGGGCTCAATGTCATGCTCGCGCACGACTATTACGCCGAGGGCCACCAGGGCGGCGTCGGGATCATCCTTAACGGCCAGCGGGTCGCTACGAACGGCGACCTGCGCCTCGAGCCGACGCCGGGACAGTGGCAGCCGACGCCCGTCGTCGGACCGCGCCAGGTCGACCGAGCCGCCCAGGAGATCAGCGTGCACATGAGCTATCCCGACCGCAGCAAGGACCACCGGGGGTTCAACCCGATCAGCTACCCCGACCTTGCGCTGGGCTACGTCGTCAAGGTCCGGCCCGAGGGACGCGCCTTCCGGATCATTGTGGACCTGGACGGCCCCCTGCCGGCCGAGTGGGTCGGCAAGGTCGGCTTCAACCTCGAGCTTTTCCCGGGCCTGCTCTTCGGCAAGTCCTACGAGATCGGCGGCCAGTTCGGCTCTTTCCCGCGGCAGGCCAACGGCCCCGGCACCGTCACCGACGGCGACTACGAGCTGGATCCCCTCGGCCACGGCCCGAAGCTGACCCTCGCGCCCGAGTCGGACCGGCAGCGCATGTCGATCGAGGCCGTGCGCGGGGGCGAGATCACGCTCCTCGACGGGCGCGCCCAGCACAACAACGGCTGGTTCGTCGTCCGCGCGCTCGTCCCTGCCGGCGCGACCAAGGGCGCCCTGGAATGGCTCGTCACGCCGCACGCGATCCCCGGCTGGAAATCAGACCCCGTCATCCAGGTGTCCCAGGTGGGCTACCACCCGAAGCAGCCCAAGATCGCCGTCATCGAGCTCGACCGCCACGAGACGGACATCAATCCCGTCACTCTCTACCGGGTGACGCAGGACGGCCCCGTCGCGGTCGCGGAGCATCCGGCGACCGACTGGGGCCGGTTCCTGCGCTACCATTACCTGCAGTTCGACTTCACGGACGTCGTGCGGCCCGGGACCTATGTCGTGGGCTACGGCGACCTGCGCTCGAACGCCTTCCAGATCGGCGAGCACGTCTTCGAGCGCAATGTCTGGCAGCCCACCGTCGAGTATTTCCTGCCGGTGCAGATGAGCCACATGCGCGTGAACGACCATTACCGCGTCTGGCACGGGCTCGACCACCTCGACGACGCGCTCATGGCGCCCGTGAACCACAACCACTTCGATGGCTACGCCCAGGGGCCGTCGACGCTGACAAAGTACAAACCCGGCGAGCACGTGCCCGGCCTCGACCGCGGCGGCTGGTTCGATGCGGGCGACCACGATTTCCGCATCGAGTCGCAGGTCGACACGGTCCACGGCCTGGCGCTCGCCTGGGAGCTGTTCCACCCGGCGCTCGACAACACGGCCATCGACGAGGCGGCGCGCACGGTCGAGATCCACCAGCCCGACGGGAAGCCCGACGTGCTCCAGCAGATCGAGCACGGCGTGATCTCGATCGTCGGCGCCTACAACTCGATGGGCCGGCTTTACCGGGGGATACAGGACGCGTCGCTCCACCAGTACACGATCCTCGGGGACGCCGCGGACATGACGGACAACGTGGTCTTCAGCGACGCGGACGGCTCCGCCATCAAGGTTCTGGCGGCGGCGGCGGAGAACGGCGACCAGTCCGAGCCCGCGATCGACCATCTCCCTCCCCTCGGCTCGCCGGGCTCGGCCGACGACCGCTGGGTGTTCACCGAGGAGAACCCGGCGCGCGAACTCGACGCCGCCGGCGGCCTCGCCGCGGCGTCGCGCGCGCTGGCGGGCTTCGACGACCCCCTGGCGAAGGATTGCCTGCGGATAGCCCAGGAGCTGTGGACGAGCGCGAAGGCGCCGGATACCTCCCTCGCCCGCCTGGAGCCCGCGATCGAGCTGCTGCAGTGCACGGGCGACCCAAAATACGCCGCGGTCATCGTCGGCCTCGGAGACGCCGTCGTCGAAAAGGTCAACCGGTACGGCTGGCTCGGCGCCCGCTCGCTGGCGCTCGTCAAGGACCCGGCCTACACGGAGAAGATCAGGGGAGCCCTGCGCACGTACCGCACCTACGTGGACACGGTCGAGACGAAGACCCCCTACGGCCTGCCCTACGTGCCCGCAATCTGGGGCGCCGGCTGGATCATCGAAAGATTTGGGGTGCAGCAGTATTTCCTGCACGCAGGCGCTCCCGACATCTTCCCGGCGACCTACATGCTGCACGCCCTCGACTTCATCCTCGGCTGCCATCCCGGCCCGAATACCGCCTCCTTCGTGTCGGGCGTCGGGTCGAGGTCGATGATCCCGGCGTACGGCATGAACCGGGCCGACTGGTCGTACATCCCCGGCGGGGTCACCTCCGGGACCGCCCTCATCCGCCCCGACTTCCCCGAGCTCCTCGAATGGCCCTTCCTATGGCAGCAGGGGGAATACTGCCTCGGCTATGCGACTTCGGACTATGTTTTCCTCGTGCTGGCGGCCGACCATGTGCTAAAAGAGTGACCCATGCCCCCTCTCACCTCCAAGCAGATCACCCGCCGCATGAAGGCGGTTCCCCTTTGGGATAGGCGCGCCCGGGCCGTCCGCCGGAAGTTCGAGTTTGACGGGTTCATGGGCGCCATGGGCTTCGTAAACCGGGTCGCGAGGGCCGCCGAGAGGGCCGACCACCATCCCGACATCGACATCCGCTGGAACAAGGTGACCCTGACCCTCTCCACCCACTCCGAGGGCGGGCTGACCGCGAAGGATTTCTCGATGGCGCGCCAGTGCAGCGCGATCTTCGCCAGGCATTTCGGGCGCCCGGCGCGCTAGGTCAGTTCGACCCCGCCCAGGCAAGCCCGTCGTCCACGGGGCCGACGGGGATCAGCTTCTCGACCTTCCAGTCCTTGAGGTCGATGACCGCGACCTGCGCGCTCGCGTCGCACGACACGTAGGCGACCGCGCCGTCGGGGCGGACGAGGATCTCCTGGGGGGCCTTTGGCACGTCGAGGGTCTTCACAACCCTCATCGTGGACAGGTCCACGAGGCCCACCATCCGGACCGCGGGAAGCGCGACAAGGAGCCACCTGCCATCGGGGGTGGGCGTTGTCCCGAAGGCCAGGCCGGGCAGCGGGATCGACGTGCTGACCGTGTTTGTCGCCGTGTCTATCACGGCAAGGCGAAGCTTTGTCTGGTCCGCCGTGAAAGCCCATTTTCCGTCCGTCGACACCGAGATGCGCTGGATGTATGGGGCCACAGGAATCGTCGTCACCAGCGTCCTGGACTCGAGGTCCAGGACGGAGACCGTGCCGGACTTCACGTTGGCGGTGTAGCCCCGGCGGCCGTCGCCCGAGATCGCGAGCATATGCGACTCGTCCTCGCCTGTCGGAATGGAACCGATGATCGCGAGCGTGACCGGGTCAATGATGGACACCGACTGGTTCAGCTCAGTGGTCACGTAGAGCAGGCCGTTCCTGGGCCCGAACACCGGCTTGTGGGGGCGCACGCCCTTGCCGAAATCGATTGTTCCGACGATGGCGCGGGTCCCCACGTCGATCACGCGTATCAGCTGGCCGTCAGTGCCCTTCTGGCCGACGCCGGCGCTCCCGTAGATCGGGACGAAGGCGCGCTTGCCGTCGGGCGAGACGGCGACCTCGTGGCCCGTCTTGCCGTCCTCGTTCACCGCGGCCACCTGGCGCTCCTCGGCCGGGTCCACGATGGACAGCGTCTCGTCGCCCTTGTTCGCCACAAGGAGGAGGCCTGCCGAGGAGTCGGCGGCCAGGGCGCCCGGCAGCACCTGGAGGAAACCGAGAATGGCAAAGGCGACGGCGGCGCGCGGCATGGAGGGGGTTTTCATACGTCCCGACTATCCGGAAAATCGCGCGCGGAAGTCAAACGCACGCGAGCCCCGGCGGCGGGCGCCTGCCCTACTTCTTGGCCACGCTGACGCTGAAATACTGCATCAGCAGCATCACGCCCGCTATGAGCGCGAGGACGCCGGTGACCCAGATCGGGATGTTCAGGCCGAAGAGCAGGTTGAGGCCGAAGATGATGAGGAAGAGGGCTAGGAATATTTTGGCCATGGCGGGTGGATCGATGGGGGTGACTTTGCTGTTCCCTACATGGACAATCCGGGGCGCCCAGCGGTTCCTCCCCCTCCCGCGAATCCCCCGGGCCGGCGCCCGACCGGCCGTCAGTCCCTGGCCTTATCCTCGGCGGTCGCGAGGCTGAGCTTTAGCGCGTGGCCGCGGATGCGGATCCCGTTCAGCTTCCTGAGCACAAGGTCGGCCTGGTCGCCGGCCACGTCCACGAGGGAATGCCTCTGGTGTATGTCGATGGCCCCGATCGCCGTGGCGGGAAGGCGCGTGACGCCCGTGACCTTGCCCACGATCTCCGCCGTCGTCACCAGGTGCTTCCTCCCGGCATTGAAGAAGAGGGTCGTCATGCCGGGCTCCTTGCCGGTCCTGGCGGCCCGCTCGGGCTCGGGCCGCCTGTGCCCGGCGGCCTCGGGCGCCTCGGGGGCCTCCGCCTGCCTCGCCTCGGCGGGCGCCGGGGCCGGCGTCGCGGCCGGCTTTGGAGGCGCGCCGCCCTTCAAGAGCTGGATCAGGGCCGAGCAGATGTCGGTGCTCGCATAGCCCTGGTCGAGGAGGCGATCGATCATGCGGTCGTGCTTCTCGAATTGTCCCGAGTCCAGCATGCCCCTCAGCTTCTCGAAGAAGACGCTGGCCCGGGCCTCGTCCACCTGGTCGAGGGAGGGCACGCTCTCGCGCCGTATCCTCAGGTTGGCGAACCGGACCATGCTCTGGAGCTTGTAGATCTCGCGGCCCGAGACGAAGGTCACGGCCCGCCCCGACTTGCCGGCCCTCGCGGTCCGCCCGATGCGGTGCGTGTAGTCCTCGGCGTCGTTGGGAAGGTCGAAGTTGAACACGACCTCGAGGTCGTCGACGTCCAGGCCGCGCGCGGCCACGTCCGTCGCCACAAGGAACTCAAAGGACCGCTTCCTGAACTTCTCCATAACGCGGTTGCGCTGCATCTGGCTCAGGTCCCCGTGGAGGCGGTCCGTGGCGTAGCCCCTCGCGTGGAGCTGCTCGTCGAGCTCGTCCACCATCACCTTCGTGCTGCAGAAGATGAGGCCGTAGCGGAAGTCGTTCAGGTCGATGAGGCGCGTAAGCACCTCCAGCTTCGAGCGCCGGTCGACCTCGTAGTACACCTGGTCGACCTGCGGCGCGTTCTGAGCGTGCGACTCGATCCTGATCCAGGCTGGATTGCGGGAGTAGCGGCTTATGAGCTCCTGGATCGCCCTGGGAATCGTCGCGGAGAAGAACAGGAGCTGGCGCTCCTTGGGGACGGCCGAGAGGATGCGCTCGATGTCGTCGCGGAACCCCATGTCGAGCATCCGGTCCGCCTCGTCGAGGACGACGAGCTTCAGCGCGTCGAGCTTGAGGGTCCCGCGTTCCATGTGGTCCATGACGCGGCCAGGCGTGCCGATGACGATCTGGACACCGGCCTCGAGCGCACGGAACTGCCGGTCGTAGGACTGGCCGCCGTAGATCGGGACGACGTGAAGGCCGCGCTTGAACAGCAGCAGCTTTCCCGTCTCCTCCGCGACCTGCACGGCCAGCTCGCGCGTCGGGCAGAGAATGAGGCACTGCACCTTGCGGACGGCCGCCTTCGCCATCTCGATCGCGGGAATCGCGAACGCGGCGGTCTTCCCCGAGCCGGTCGCGGACTGGCCCACGACGTCGCGCCCCTGGAGGACCACGGGGATGACCGCGGTCTGGATCGGGGAAGCCTCCTCATAGCCGAGCTTGTCGACAGCCTTCAGGACCTCCGGCGACACTCCAAGCTCTGAAAACGGGCGTTTCTCCATGGTTGGAGGATGCGCCCGGTAGAGCGCGAGGGGCAGCAAAAAATGGTTCGCTTGGGGACAAGGCCCCACGTCGCCTGAATTTGCATTGAGGCGCTGGCGCCGGCCCGGCAAGGCTCGGGTCCGGGATGAGCATCACATTCATGGCGAAGGGCGTGGCCATAGGGTTCTCGATCGCGGCGCCCGTGGGCCCGATCGGGGTCCTCTGCATCCGGCGCTCGCTTCGGGACGGCATGGCGGCCGGATTCGCGGCCGGGCTCGGCGCGGCCACCGCCGACGCCGCTTACGGAGCGGTGGCGGGGTTCGGGCTCACCGCCGTCTCCGGCTTCCTCATCGCTCACAGGTTCTGGATCGGCCTCTTCGGGGGGACCTTCCTCTGCTCTCTCGGCGCCCGCGCGTTCCTCAGCAGGCCGGCCTCCGAGGCGGCCCCCGAGAAGGTCGGCAGCCTCGCCTCCGCCTACGCCTCGACGCTCATCCTCACGCTCGCGAACCCCGCGACGATCCTTTCGTTCGCGGTCATCTTCGCCGCGTTCGGCCTCGGCGCCACGATAGACACTCGCGCAGCGGCGTCGCTCGTCCTCGGCGTGTTCGCCGGCTCCGCCCTCTGGTGGTTCATACTAAGCGGGGGCACCAGCCTGGTGCGCTCGCGCGTGAGTCCGGCATGGATGCTGGCGGTCAACCGGGTGTCGGGCGCCGTGCTCATCGCCTTCGGCATCTACGCCTTTTTGCGTATTTAACGCCGGCTTGGATACTCTTGCGTCTTGGCGGGCCCGGACCGATTCTGCCCGCTGCGACGCATGTGCCCTGGCGGCGCATTCGTACTCATCTGCGAGCCCCCTCCCCCTTGCCGCCGCCATGAACCGTGAACCCCTCCGCGTTCTCAACCTCGAGGCCGACGCCGAGGACCACGAGCTGATCCGGCGCCAGGCGGCCTCGACCGGCCTGCCCCTTCGCTTCGTTCGCGCGGCAAACCGGGCCGAGTTCGAGGCCGCCCTGAAGCTCGGGGGCGTGGACCTCATCCTGGCCGACCCCTGCGTCCCCGGGTACGACGGGACGGCCGCCTTCGACGCGGCCCTCGAGGCCCTTCCGGGGGTGCCGTACATCATCGTGTCGGACAGCGTAAGCGGCGACAAGGCCGCCGAATTCCTGGGGCGGGGCGCGAGCGGATTTGTCCACAAGGACCGGCTGGACCGGCTGGCCGCCGCGATAACGGAGGCCACCAATCGTCCCGGGGCCGCCCATCACAACCTGGAGGCCGAGGAGATGTTCCGCGAGATGGCCGACAACATCCGGGACGTGTTCTGGGTATGCGCGGCGGACACGGGAAGGGTCCTCTACGTGAGCCCGGCCTACGAGTCCATCTGGGGCAAGCCGCCGGACACCATCCTCTCGGCGCAGGCGGCGTGGCCAGAGTCCGCGATCGACGAGGACATGGACGCGGTCACCGAGGCGCGCGCCCACCTGGCCGGCGGCTCCGCATACGAGGTCGAGTACCGGATCAAGCGGCCGGACTCGTCGGTGCGCTGGATCCATGACCGGGGATTCCCCGTCTCGAGGAAGTCGGGGGGCCAGGCCAAGATGGTGGGCGTCGCTTCGGACATCACCGAGCGCAAGCGCCTGGAGTCGGAGCTCCTCCAGGCTCAGAAGATGGAGCTCGTGGGGAAGCTGGCGGGCGGCGTCGCCCACGACTTCAACAATCTCCTGACGATCATCTCGGGATACGTGAGCATGCTGCTGGACAAGGAGGGCCTTCCCCCTGGCGCCAACGAGGCCCTGAAGCGCGTGTTCACGGCGAGCAGGCAGGCGACCGGCCTCGTGCGCCAGCTGCTTCTATTCAGCCGGAAGCGCTCGCCCAAGCGCGAGGTCATCGAGCTGAACACTGAGGTGGAGGTCATGTCGGGCATGCTCCAGCGCCTCCTCGGCGAGATGATCGTCGTCGACTTCGAGCCGGCGGCGCAGGCGCCGCGCGTGAGCGCCGACATCGGGATGCTCGAGCAGGTCCTCATGAACCTCTCGGTGAACGCGCGGGACGCGATGCCGCGCGGCGGCCACCTGACCATAACGGTGGGGGTCCAGGCGCGCGGCGGCACGCGGCCCCAGATGGAGGCGCCCTCCAAGCGCGCCGACTACGCGTTCATTGCCGTGCGCGACACCGGCGCCGGCATCCCGGCCGCCATCCTCCCCAGGATATTCGAGCCCTTCTTCACGACCAAGGACGACGGCCGCGGCACGGGCCTCGGCCTAGCGACCGCGAGGGACATCGCGAAGCGCCACGACGGTTGGATCGACGTGGAGACGGAGGTCGGCGTGGGCACCGTTTTCCGCGTCTACCTGCCGCTCACGCGCGCCAAGGTGGAGGCCCTCCCCGAGGCCGATGCCCGGAATCTCCCGAAGTCCGGCAAGGGCACCATACTCCTCGTCGAGGACGAGGCCAACGTCCGGGAGTTCGCCGCGGCGGTGCTCCAGCAGGACGGCTACACGCTGCTCCAGGCCAAGTCCGGCGAGAACGCGCTGGAGGTCTGGCGGTGGCACTCGGCGAGGATAGACCTGCTCCTGACCGACGTCGTCCTGCCCGGCGAGCTGTCGGGAGTCCAGCTTGCCGAGAGGCTCAAGGCGGAGAAGCCCGGGCTCAGGGTGGCCCTCGCGACGGGCTACAGCCGCGAGTCCGTCGGCGCCCAGTCCGAGGAGGCGAAGGCCTTCTTCGTCCTGAGCAAGCCCTACACCCCCCGCTCCCTCCTGCAGGCCGTGCACGAAGTCCTGGCGTGAGCCCGCATAGGGGGAATCCCCCGGGCCATGCGCCGTTGACAGTGCGTACCACCGGCAATTCAATGGTCGCGGACGGCACGGCCCCTTCGACCGCAGCAGCTCCCCGACCCCCCAAGCACAGCCCGTTACCCGCCTTGGATTCCAGACCAGCATGCCCCTCGCGCTCCTGACGGCCCCGCTGATCGTCCTTTCGGCCCTCGGCCTTTGCGGCTGGATCGTGGCCGCAGCGGCCACCATGCGCAAGGGCAAGGGGAAGGCGCCCGAGCCCGCGGCGGCACCCGGCGACGGCGACGGTTACGGGAGCTACCAGCTCCTGCTGGACACCCTCAACCGCTCGAACATCCTCATGTGGTGGGCCAAGGTGAAGCGCGAGGGAACGCAGTACCAGTGGACGATACGGACGCCGCCGAATCTCAACGACAACGCGATCTACCGGCTGGCGGGGGAGCGCGAGCGGGGCGGCCTCTGGAGGGACGACCAGGCGCCCGACAACGAGCGGACGAAGCGCGTCACGATGAAGGCCCTCGACGATGGAGCGCCCGGCTACCAGCAGGAATTCCGGATCATCGGCGACGGCGGGGGCGTGCACTGGCTTAGCGAGGAGGTCCTGATCCGGTCGGCGGGCCCCGGCGAATGGAACCTCGCAGGGGTCGTCGTCGACGTCACGAAACGCCTCGAGGCCGAGGAGGCCCGCAGGCAGAGCGAGGGACAGATAGAGAAGATCGTGAAGGGTGCCGACTGCCTGCTGTGGCAGGCCTTTGTGAGCGGCGCGCCGGACAAGGTGCAGGACTGGAAGATGTTCCTTCCCCATTCGGTCCTGTACAAGAGGATGTTCGGAAGGGACTCGCTCCCGGGAAACACGACGCTCTGGACCGAGGACATGATCCCCGAATGGGAGGAGATCAACCTGGCCTCCAGGCGCGCCATGACCGACGGCAGGAACGACTACGACCAGGAGTTCCACGTGGTCGTCAACGGGAGGACATTCTACGTCCACGAGCACGTCTCCATCGACAAGGTCGGCCCCGACAGGTGGAACCTGGTGGGGGTCGTCGTCGACATCACCCAGCTGAAGGAGACCGAGCTCGAGCTTGCCCGGGCGCGCGACCAGGCCCTGGAGTCCTCGAGGATCAAAAGCGAGTTCCTCGCGAACATGAGCCACGAGATCCGGACCCCGATGAACGGGGTGATCGGCATGACGGGCCTCCTGCTGGACACCGAGCTGGCCCCGATCCAGCGGGAGTTCGCAGAGACCATCCGCAACTCGGCCGACTCGCTGCTCACGATCATCAACGACATCCTGGACTTCTCGAAGATCGAGGCCGGCAAGCTCGCGTTCGAGACGCTGGACTTTGACCTCGTGGAGACGGTCGAGGGGGCCCTCGACATGTTCGCGGAGCGCGCGAGGTTCAAGGGCATCGAGCTGGCCTGCGACCTTCCGGCGGACCTCCCGAGGCGCCTGCGGGGCGACCCCGGCCGGCTCCGCCAGGTGATCACGAACCTCCTCGGCAACGCCATAAAATTCACGGAGAAGGGGGAGGTCATCGTCCGCGTGGCCAGGGAGAGCGAGACCGACACCCACGCCGTCATCAGCTTCTCGATCAAGGACACGGGGGTCGGCATTCCGGAGGACGTCCAGGCGAAGCTCTTCCAGGCTTTCACCCAGGCCGACAACTCCACGACACGCAGGTTCGGCGGGACCGGCCTCGGGCTCGCCATCTCGAAGCAGCTGGTCGAGATGATGGGGGGCCAGATCGGGGTCCGCAGCGAGAGCGGCAAGGGGTCGACCTTCTGGTTCAACGCTCAGCTCGAGAAGCAGCTGGGGCCCGGCGAGGCGCCGCCCTCCATCTACGTCCGCGACCTCTTCGACCTGCGCGTCCTCGTCGTGGACGACAACGCCACCAACCGCCAGATCCTGCGCCACCAGCTTTACGCCTGGAAGATGCAGAAGGGAAGCGCGGCGAACGGCTACGAGGCCCTCGACCTCCTGCGCACGGCCGTCGCCGACGGCAAGCCCTACGACCTCGCGCTCCTCGACATGCAGATGCCCGAGATGGACGGGATGACGCTCGCCAAGGCGATCAAGTCCGAGCCGTCGATCGCGGGCACCCGCCTCATCATCCTCACCTCGATGGGCCACATGCACTCGCAGGAGGAGCTCGACGCGGCCGGCGTCGACGCCTACCTCGTGAAGCCGGTCAAGCAGTCTCGCCTTTTCGACTGCCTGGTGAACGTGCTCGGCCGGGCCGCGGCCGAGCACGCCTTCTCGCACCACCCCCATGACGCCCGCGACACGGCCGCCGCACCGGCGGCCGCGGAGCCGGCGGCCCTCCGGAAGACGCGCATCCTCCTCGCCGAGGACAACATCGTGAACCAGAAGGTGGCGCTCGCGCAATTGAAGGGCTTGGGCTTCGCCGCGGACGCGGTCAGCAACGGCTTCGAGGTGCTGAGCGCCCTGAAGCAGGTCCCCTACGACATCATCTTCATGGACTGCCAGATGCCTGAGATGGACGGCTACGAGGCCTCGAGGATGATCCGCCAGGCCGAGCTCTCGCCCACCCCCTGGAAGGCGCCCATTCACATCGTCGCGATGACCGCCAACGCGATGACCGGCGACCGCGAGAAATGCCTCGCCGCGGGCATGGACGACTACCTCTCGAAGCCGGTCCGCAAGCCCGAGCTGCGCGCGGCGCTCCTGAAGTGGATCCTGCCGCCGAAGGACGCCTGAGCCGGGCCGGGCCGTTGACAGGAGCCCACCAGCGCCTAGGTTTTGTCCCCGGCAGCCGCCAGCTCCCATGAGCAAATTCATCCTGCAAGTGAACGGGCGATCCCACGAGGTGGATGTCGCCCCGGAGACCCCCCTGCTCTGGGTGCTGCGCGACCACCTCGACCTCGTCGGGACAAAGTTCGGGTGCGGCATCGGCCAGTGCGCCGCCTGCACCGTGCACCTCGACGGCACGCCCTCGAGGGCGTGCCTGACTCCCGTTTCCGCCGCCGCGTCCGTGAAGGTTACGACGATCGAGGGCCTGTCGCCCGACGGCCAGCATCCGCTCCAGAGGGCCTGGTGCGAGCTCGACGTCGCGCAGTGCGGCTACTGCCAGGCGGGGCAGCTCATGTCCGCCGCAGCCCTTCTCACCAGCAACCCGAGCCCCACGGACGCGGACATCGACGGGGCGATGGCCGGCAACCTCTGCCGGTGCGCGACCTACTTCCGTATCCGCGCCGGCATCCACCGGGCGGCAGAGCTGGCCGCCGCCGAAAAGGAGGTTCGCTCATGAGCACGGCGCTCGAGACGCAGCTCGGCCGCAGGTCGTTCCTCAAGGTGGCCGCGATGGCGGGTGGCGGCCTCGTCCTCGGGTACTACGTCCGGCCCGCGGGCATGGCCGAGATCGCAAAGCCCGACGCCGAGCGGGTCGACGGCCTCTTCATCCCGAACGCATTCATCCGGATCGCGCCGGACGGGGCCGTGACCGTCTATTCGGCCAGGCCCGAGGTGGGCCAGGGCATAAAGACATCCCTGCCGATGGTCGTGGCGGAGGAGCTCGGGGCCGACTGGAACAGCGTGACCGTCGTCACGGCGCCACTGGACGCGGCCTTCGGCCCGCAGTTCGCGGGCGGGAGCATGTCGACCCCGATGTCCTACGAGGCGATGCGGAAGATCGGGGCCGCCGCGCGCACCATGCTGGTTCAGGCCGCGGCCCAGACCTGGGGCGTGCCGGAGAGCGAATGCGCCGCCGAGGGGGGCGTCGTCCGCCACCTTCCGTCGGGCAGGATGCTCAGGTTCGGCGACCTCGTGGCGAGGGCCGCGGCGCTGCCCGTTCCCGCTGAGGGCTCCGTGAGGCTCAAGGACCCGAAGGATTTCACGCTTCTCGGGACGCGGGTCGGCGGCGTCGACAACGCGAAGATCGTTACCGGCCAGCCGCTCTTCGGGATCGACCAGAAGTGCCCGGGCATGCTTTACGCGGTCTATGAGAAGTGCCCGGTGTGGGGGGCTCGGGCGCTGGGGGCGAACCTGGACCACGTGAGGTCTCTTCCCGGCGTGCGCGACGCCTTCATCGTGGACCGGACCGTGCCCGCGGGCCAGATCACGGGGCTCGTGCCCGGGGTCGCGATCGTGGCGGACTCGACGTGGGCCGCCTTCAGCGCGCGCGGGGAGCTGAAGGTCACGTGGGCGGACGGGCCGATGCCGGACAGCAGCTGGGAGGACTTCGCCAGGCAGGCGGGCGAGCTCGCGAAGGCCGCGCCCGGGGCGCCGGACATCAAGGAGGCCCGGAGGGACGGCGACATCGACCAGGCCCTCGCCGGCGCGGCGCACGTGGTCGAGGCCTCCTACTCCTACCCCTTCATCTCGCACACGAACCTCGAGCCTCAGAACTGCGTCGTGCACGCGCAGGGGGACCATGCCGAGGTGTGGGCGCCCACCCAGAACCCGGACGGGGCCCGCAAGCTGGCCGCCGAGGTCCTCGGGATCGCGCCCGAGAGCGTCAAGGTCAACATGACGCGCATCGGCGGCGGCTTCGGCCGCAGGCTGGACTCGGATCCCGTCGGGGAGGCCGCCGCGATCTCCCAGAAGGTCGGCGCGCCGATCAAGCTGACGTGGAACCGTACCGACGACATGCAGCACGACCACTACCGACCGGGCGGGTTTCACTTCATGAGGGGCGCCGTGGACACGAACGGCGCGCTGAGCGCGTGGCGCAGCCTCCACGTCTCGTTCGGCTCGACCTTGGGGCCGGACGACTTCCCGGCGCGCTTCGTGCCGAACTACCTCCTGCTCACCAGCAACCTCAGGAACGGCGTGCCCCAGGGCCCCTGGCGCGCGCCGGGAAGCAACACCTACGCCTGGGTGATCTGTTGTTTCCTTGACGAGCTCGCCCACGCCGCGGGCAGGGACCCGGTGGAGTTCAACCTCGCGCTGCTCGGCGACAGGGACCTCGTCGCCGGCTCCGGGACGCATGGGCGCCCCTACAACGCGGCCCGGATGCGAAACGTCGTGCGCCATGTCGCCGAGAAGTCCGGCTGGGGAAAGCCCCTCGCGCGCGGCTCTGGGTTGGGGCTCGGCTACTACTTCAGCCACCAGGGGTACATCGCCGAGGTCGCCGAGGTGACCGTGACGCGTGCAGGGGTCCTCAAGGTGGAGCGCGTCGTCGCCTCCGTGGACGTCGGCTCCCAGATCGTCAACCTGAGCGGCGCGGAGAACCAGGTCCAGGGCTCGATCATCGACGGCCTGAACGCCGCCTGGGGCCAGGAACTCGACATCCAAAAGGGGCGCGTGGTGCAGTCCAACTTCCACGAGTACCCGATGCTGAGGATTCCCGACGCGCCCCGCGCGATCGAGATCCACTTCGTGAAGACCGACTACCCGCCGACCGGCCTCGGCGAGCCCGCCCTTCCCCCCCTTGCGCCCGCCGTCTACAACGCGATATTCGCGGCGACGGGCAAGCGCATCCGCCAGCTGCCCCTGTCCCGCGCCGACTTGTCATGGTCCTGACGCCGGTGCGGGTCCCATTCGAAGCCCCGCCGTGAGGGAGCTCCAGGAAATCGTGGGGCACCTGTGCCGTTCCGAGGCGGGAAGCGTCCTCGCCACCCTGGCCGCGGTCAACGGCTCGTCGTACCGCAGGCCCGGGGCGAGGATGCTCGTGACCGAGGGGCGCGCGCGGATCGGGTCGATCAGCGGGGGCTGCCTGGAGGAGGACCTGGTCGAGCGCTCCGCCCGGGTGGCCGCAAGCGGGCGCGCCGAGCTGGTCGTCTACGACACCACGGCGGAGAACGACGTGGTCTGGGGCGTCGGCCTCGGATGCCACGGGGTCGTTCGGATCCTCCTGGAGCCCCTCCCCCCGCGACCGTCGTGGGCCTGCACCGTCGATGACAACCTCCGGGCCGGCCGCGCGACGGAGCTCGCTGTCGTCTGGGAGAACCCGAGGGGGCCGCTCGGCACGAGGCTCGCGGACCCCTCGACCTCGGGCGCGCCGGGCGTCTTCCGCGAGCGCATCGAGGCCCCCACCTCGCTCTCCATCTTCGGGGCGGGCGACGACGCGCAGCCGCTCGCGCGCATGGCGCTCGAGCTCGGATGGCGGGTGACCGTGGCCGACCCGCGGCCCGCGATGCTCACCGAGGAACGCTTCCCTGCCGTGCTCGCCCTCGTGCTGGGGCCCGCGGACGAGCTCGTCGCGCGGGCGGCCCCGCCGCCGGGCTCCCTGGCCGTCGTCATGACGCACCACTACCGGCACGACGTCCCGCTCGTGGGCCATCTCCTGCCGCTGCCCCTCGCCTACCTGGGCCTTCTCGGCCCGAAGGCGCGCTCGGAGAGGATCATGGCCGACCTCGCCGCGACGGGCCTCTGCGTGACCGACGACATGCGCGCGCGCCTGCGGGCGCCGGTCGGCCTCGACCTCGGCGCGGACGCCCCGGAGGGCGTCGCCCTCAGCATCATAGCCGAGATGACGGCCGTCCACTCCGGGCGCAACGCGCGCCCGCTCCGCGAGCGCGACCGGCCCATTCATGCCTGAGGCCGAGCAGCCGCTTCGGCTAGGAGCGCTGATACTGGCCGCGGGCGGCTCCTCCCGGATGGGGGCGCCGAAGCAGCTTCTCGAGATAGGGGGCAAGCCCCTCGTCGCGCGGGCCGTGGACGCGGCGCTGGGCTCGGGAGCCCGGCCGGTGGTCGTCGTCCTCGGGTCGGATTCGGGCAGGGTCCTCGCCCCGATCGCGGACCGCGGGATCGTCGCCGTGCACAACCCGGACTGGGCGACGGGCCTCTCGTCGTCCATCCGGGTCGGGATGGCGGCCCTTATCGCGGCCGAGCCCTCCCTCGACGCCGTCCTCGTCGCTCCGTGCGACCAGCCCGCCCTTTCCGCAGCGATCATCCTACGGCTCGCCTCCGCCCACCGGCAGGGCGGCCGGATAGCGGCCGCGCGCTACGGCGGCCGCAACGGCGCCCCCGCGATCTTCGGGCGGGAGCACTTCGGGGCGCTTGCCGCCCTTGCCGGGGACGAGGGCGCGCGCCGGCTCCTGAACGCGGACCCTGCGGCGGTGTCCGCAGTCGAGCTTCCGGAACTGGGCGCCGACATCGACACGCCCGAGGATTACGCCGCGTGGATGCGGCGCACGTAGTCAGAGCGGTCGCACCTACTCAGGGCGAAACGCCCTTTCTGATCGTTAAAGTCACAGTCACGGTCATCTTCGTCGCGATCGGGCGGCGGGCTTTGCTCAAGTCTAGCGGCGAGCCGTCCGAGTAATGTGCCTTCGTCGCCGACAATGCTGGCCCGATAAGACATCATGTTTCACCAAGCTTCATACCCGTCATTACTCGTCTTCATGCTCGTCTGCACATTCGTAGTCACCGCATTTCTCCGAGGACTATGGATCAGCGCTCGACCGCAAGGGCGCGATCCATTGCATCTAACACTGTTGGTGGGTCTAGGTCTCCTTCTCTGGCTCGCAGCCGCTGGAGGGTTGGTGGCAAGCGGATGGCTTGAGGGTGGTCCCCGGCGACTAATCGTGCTCGGAGGAGCGGCGATGACCGGGAGCCTTATTCTAGGCTTCTCGCCATTGGGAAAGTGGCTCGCCGTTGCCGTCCCGATTCCCTGGCTACTTGCTTTCCAAGGATTCCGCCTACCACTCGAATGGGTCCTCCACTCTTGGGTCCACCAAGGAGTGATCCCAGAGACAATGACGTGGACCGGGTCAAACTGGGATATTCTGTCGGGCATAGCGGCACTCGGATTGGCGCCGCTCAGCCGACGATTTAGAGCAGCGGCTTGGGCTGGAAACACTATTGGCATCATCCTTCTTATTAACGTCGTGCGCGTTGCTACGTTTTCGGCGCCACTGCCTTTCGGCTGGCAGGATGTCACCCCAAAGCTTCTTTTGCCCTACCATTTGCCTTATGCGCTAATCGTTCCGGTCTGTATCGGGGGTGCGTTGACCGGCCACGTCATTCTAACTCGGGCCCTACTTCTTGCCAAAAGGTGATCTTAGGATCGACTCTCGAACTGGAGAGACTGTTTAACGGCATTTCTAAGATCTGCAGAAAGTCGGTATTCCCCCGGGCGCCTACGCAGGTATCAGTGAGTTCGAAAAAGGGTCAGTTTCCGCGCAGGCCTGGCCCGCGCAGCCTGCTCCCCATGCATCCCCGCCGCCGCCGGGAACGTATGATGGGGGTGCGCGAGACCCAGATGGACTTTGACGATTCCCCATGCATAGGCAATCGACTGCCGTCCACGAACTTATGACCCGCCTCGCCATCGTGGGGACCGGAATTGCCGGGCTGGGCTGCGCCCATTTCCTGCGGCGCGACTTCGACATCACGCTCTTCGAGCAGAATGCCTACGCGGGCGGCCATTCGAACACGGTCATGGTCGAGGAGCCGCTCACACGGCTCCCCCTCCCGGTCGACACGGGCTTCATGGTCTTTAACCGCGTGACCTATCCTCTCCTGAACAGGCTCTTCGACGAGCTGGGCGTGGAGTCCAAGCCCACGAAAATGTCCTTCAGCGTGCGCCACGCGGACTCCGGCCTCGAGTACTGCGGCTCCTCGCTGAACCACCTGTTCGCGCAGCGCAGAAACCTCCTAAGCCCCAGGTTCTACCGGATGCTTGGGAGCATAGGCCGCTTCAACAGGGAGGCCGTGGAGGCCCTCGACGACCCGGGGGTGCAGGAGATGACGCTCGGAGAGTTCGTCGCGAGGCGGGGCTACGGGGACGACTTCCTCAGGCTCTACCTGGCGCCGATGAGCTCGGCGGTCTGGAGCACGCCGCCGGAGCTCATGAACGTCTTCCCCGCGGCCACGCTGCTGCGCTTCTTCCACAACCACGGGTTCCTCGGCCTCGACACGCAGCACCCGTGGCTAACGGTCTTGGGCGGCTCGCGGGCCTACGTGGAGAAGCTCTCGGCGCCCTGGAGGGACCGCATCCGCCTCGGGGACGGGGTGGCGCGCGTGTCGCGCTCCGTCGGGGGCGTCCGCGTCGAGCTCGCGTCCGGCGGGGCGGAGGTATTCGACAAGGTGATACTCGCCTGCCACGCGGACCAGGCGCTGGCGCTGCTGTCGGACCCGCGCCCCGAGGAGTCCCGGCTCCTGGGGGAGTTCGCGTACCAGAGGAACACCGCCACCCTGCACACCGACTCCTCCGTCATGCCGCGCACCCGCCTCGCCTGGGCGAGCTGGAACTACGAGATCAGCCGGGCCGGCTCCGGCGACTCGCCAACGGCGACGCACTACTGGATGAACTCGCTCCAGGGCGTCTCCGAGAGGAAGGACTACTTCGTCTCGATCAACAGGCCGGGCTCGATCGACCCGTCGAAGGTGATACGGACGATCGCCTACGAGCATCCGCTCTTCAACCTCGGCGCGATGCGCGCCCAGCGCGGCCTACCCGGACTTAACGAGGCCTCGGGGGCCGCCACCGGCACTTATTTCGCGGGAAGCTACTTCCGGTACGGGTTCCACGAGGACGCGTTCCAGTCGGCCGTCCAGCTCAGCGGGGCGCTCCTCGGCCGCGACCCATGGCCAGCTTGACAATGCCCGCGAGACCAAAAGCAATGAGGGCCGTGGGGTCCAGCCTCTACGAGTGCAGCGTCATGCACCACCGGTTTGCGCCTCGGTCGCACCGGTTTGCCTACCGCATCTTCATGCTGGCCGTCGACCTGGACGAGCTGGGCTCGCTAGCCAGGGGCATCCCCTTCCTCTCGGTCAACGCGCGCAACCTCCTCAGCTTCATGGAGGGCGACTACCTGCCTACCGGCGAGCCGCTCCACAACCGGAGCGCGCCCGCCCGGACCGGGTCCGCCGCGGGCCTGAAGGACCGGGTGCTCGCCTTCATCGCGGAGCGCGGCGTCGAGATTCCCGGCGGCCGGGTCGTGCTCCTCACCCTCCCCCGCGTGGCCGGCCACCTCTTCAATCCCGTCTCCTTCTACTTCTGCTACGACTCGGCGGGCCGACCCGCGGCCGCGATCGCCGAAGTGACGAACACCTTCCGCGAGGTGAAGCCGTACTTCCTCGGCCCGGGCTGCCTCTCGGGCCCGGTCGGCTCGGAGGCGTTTCAGTCGAGGGTTCCGAAATTCTTCTACGTCTCCCCGTTCTCGGACGTCGACGTGGCGTTCGATTTCCTGCTGCGGGCTCCGGGCGAGGGACTGGCGATCCGGATCGACGACTACCAGGGGGACGAGCGCACGCTCGCGAGCGCCCTGACCGGGCGGCGCAGGCCGTTCACCGGTGCCCGGCTGGCGTGGTACGCGGTCAAGTACCCGTTCATCACGGTCAAGGTGATCGCCCTCATCCACGTCCACGCGCTCCTCCTTAGGATCAAGCGGGTTCCGTGGTTCGCCAAGGCCGCCCGGCCCGCCGACCAGCGCGACCTCTACCGCCCGCACGGGTCGGTCGCGACCACCCCCCTCTTCTGACGCCAAATGGATTCTGAACCCGCATTCTACGAGGCCGCGGAGGCCGGCGCCCCCGATACTCGGCCCTCGGCGTTCCGCGCCGCCGTGCTCGGCTCGTTTTCCCGCATGGTCCGCGGCCGGCTCCGCGTCGACCTGCCCGAGGGGGGCGCCGCGGAATTCGGCGCCGGCGAGGAGGCCCTGCCCCTCGGCGTCCCGGGCACGGCCAGGATCCTGGTGCGCCGCGAGGCGTTTTTCAGGAAATGCGTACTCACGGGAGACATCGGGTTCGCCGAGTCCTTCATGGACGGCGACTGGACGTCGCCGGACCTGGTCGCGGTCATCGGCTGGTTCATCCTGAACGTCGACGACGCGCCGACGATGTCCGGGTCCGGCAGGGCCCGCGCCGTAGCGCTCAACCTGCTCAGGTTGACGAACCGCCTCGGGCACGCGCTGCGCCCCAGCACGCGCGCGATGGCGCGGCGCAACATTAGCGAGCATTACGACCTCTCGAACGACTTCTTCTCGCTCTTCCTGGACCCCTCGATGATGTACTCGGCCGCGAGGTGGAGCCGGCCCGGGCTCACGCTCGAGGAGGCCCAGGGGGAGAAGAACGAGAACCTCTGCCGCCTCCTGCGCCTTTCGCCGGCCGACCACGTCCTCGAGATAGGCACCGGCTGGGGCGGCTGGGCCGTCCACGCTGCGCAGAGGCACGGCTGCCGGGTGACCACGGTCACCCTGTCCCGCCAGCAGTTCGACTACGCAACGCGGCGGGTCGAGCAGGCGGGCCTCGCGGGCAGGGTCGAGGTCCGGTTCCATGACTTCCGGGAGATCAAGGGCAGCTACGACAAGGTGGTATCGATAGAGATGGTCGAGGCCCTGGGCCACCGCTACCTGCCGGACTTCTGCAGGGTGGTGAACGCCGCCCTCAAGCCCGACGGCCTGCTCGCGATGCAGTTCATCACCTGCCCGGACTCGAGGTACGGCCAGTTCCGCCGCGGTGTCGACTTCATCCAGAAGCACATCTTTCCCGGGTCGCTCCTGCTCTCCCTCAACCGCTTTAACGACCTGCTCTCGCGCGAGGCGGGCATGGTCCTCCACGGATCCGAGGACATGGGCCCGGACTATGCGCTCACGCTCCGGCGCTGGGCGGAGTCCTTCAGGGCGAGGACGGGCGACGTGCACGCCCTCGGCTTCGACGAGCTCTTTGTCCGGAAATGGAGCTACTACCTCGCCTACTGCGAGGCCGCCTTCGCGCTGCGCAACATCTCCGTCGTGCAGACCGTCCACAGCCGCCCGAACAACCTCTCCCTTCGGGACGCCCTCCCATGATCACGCTCCTCCGGGCCCTGTTCCTCGTCGTCCTGGCCTCGATGATCTGGGTGACCACGTGGGCGGGGCTCCAGTGCCCCCTGTTTGACGTGCCAAGGCCGGTGGCGACGCACCCGTGGTTCATCGCGACCCTGTTCGACGCGTACTGGGGCTTCACGACTTTCTTCGTCTGGGTCTGCTACCGCCAGACCACATGGACGGCCCGGGTCGCCTGGTTTGTCGCCATCATGGCCCTCGGGAACATCGCGATGTCGTCCTATTGCCTGGCCGCCCTGTCGCATGCGCCCAGGGACGGGAAGCTCTCCGACGTCCTCATCGGGCGCAGGCCGGGACCGGGCTGGCTCGGGATCGCCCTCGCCGCGGCGGGGGTCGCGGTGACGGTCGCCGCCGCGGTTTTCCCCCACCCTGCCAGGTGAGCGCCCTCCTGCTCCCGGCCGGTGCCCTCGCCGCACTGTGCGCCCTCTTTGCGCTCGTCTACCTCCTCGCGCGCTCGATCGACAACTACGGGATCGTCGACATAGCCTGGTCGTACGCGTTCGCGGTCCTCGCGACCCTCTACGCCCTGTTCGGTCCGGGCTGGCCGGTCCGCCGGGCGTTGATCGCGGCGCTCGTCGCCGTCTGGAGCCTGCGCCTCGGGACGCACCTCCTGGTGCGCATCGCCCGGAAGCACCCGGAGGAGGACGGCAGGTACCGGCAGCTGCGCAGGGACTGGGGCGCCGGGTTCAAGCTGAAGATGGCGGGGTTTTTCCAGATGCAGGCGCTCTCGGTCGTGCTCCTCGGCATCCCCTTCCTTTCGGCGTGCTCCAATCCCGAGCCCACGCTCGGGCAGCTCGAGTGGGCCGGCGCCGCCCTCTGGCTCGTCGCCATCAGCGGGGAGGCGCTGGCGGACGCGCAGCTCTCGGCGTTCAAGAGGGACGCCGCAAACGCGGGGAGGGTCTGCGACGCCGGCCTGTGGAGGTACAGCAGGCACCCGAATTACTTCTTCGAGTGGCTCATCTGGGTCTCGTATTTCCTCTTCGCCTGCGCCTCCCCCTGGGGCTGGGTCGGGATCATCAGCCCGGCATGCATCCTCTACCTCCTCCTGCGCGTAACAGGAATACCGGCAACCGAGGAGCAGTCGCTCCGCTCCAGGGGTGACGCCTACCGGCGCTACCAGGAGCGAACGAGCCCCTTCGTGCCGCTTCCCATGCGTAGAACCAAGCCATGATCGACGCCCTACTGGAGAAAGACCTCCTTCCCGACTGGCTGGTGAGGATCGGCATCCGCCGGCTCCTGGCCCAGCGCATCCGCGAGGAGTCGGCGGGCGGCGACGCCAGGGAGCGCCTCGAGGCCTACGTCCACGACCTGAAGCACCGCCCCCTCGCGGAGAACACGGGGGCCGCCAACGAGGAGCACTACGAGGTTCCGACCGCCTTCTTCCTGCGCTGCCTCGGCCGCAGGCTCAAGTACTCGGGCTGCTACTTTCCCAAGGGGACGGAGAGCCTCGACCAGGCCGAGGAGGCGATGCTCGGCCTCTACGTGGAAAGGGGGAGGATCGCCGACGGCCAGGAGATTCTCGAGCTCGGGTGCGGCTGGGGCTCACTCTCGCTGTACCTGGCCGAGAGGTTCCCGGGGTCCCGCATCACCGGCGTCTCAAATTCGAGGACCCAGAAGGAATTCATCGACTCCGAGGCCAGGAGGCGGGGCCTGGCGAACCTGTCGATCATCACCCGCGACATGAACTGCTTCGACATCGACGCCGGCCGCTTCGACCGCGTCGTCTCCATCGAGATGTTCGAGCACATGAAGAACTACCAGGCGCTCATGGCGGGAATCTCACGCTGGCTGAAGCCCGGTGGGTTCCTCTTCGTCCACATCTTCACGCACCGGGAGCTGGCCTACCACTTCGTCGCCCGCGACGGCACCGACTGGATGGCGCGCTATTTCTTCACGGGGGGGCAGATGCCCTCCCACGAGCTCCTCACCCGGTTCCAGGAGCGCCTGTCTCTCGTCTCGGACTGGAGGGTGAGCGGCACCCACTACCAGAGGACCGCGGAGGCGTGGCTCTCGAACATGGACGCCCACCGCGAGGAGATCCTCCCGATCCTCAGGGAAACCTACGGCCCCGGGAACGCCCGCAAGTGGTGGGCCTACTGGCGCACCTTCTTCATGAGCTGCGCGGAGCTCTGGGGCTACAGGGGCGGCGAGGAGTGGATCGTGAGCCACTACCTCTTCAGGAAGGCCGACGCCCCGTGTCACCCCTCGGAGTCGAAGACCTGCACCCTGGTCCAGGACGCCTTGTTGCCCTCGACGAACGCCAGGTGAACGGGATCGACCTGGTAGGCGTCGTGCGCCGGGCCGTCGCTGAAGAGGATCGTCAGGGCCACGTCGAAGCTCCGGTCGGTCACGTCGCGCTTGGCAATGCCCGCCGGGGTCCCCACGTAGAGCTTCCCGACCGTGCGGACCGCGGAGAGCTTCTGCACCTCGGAGCGGAAATGCGCGCGCTCGGCGGGCGTGAGCCCCGGCCGGAGCCAGAAATAGACGGAGTGGACGAGCATGGCGGGTTGCGTATCAGACAAGGTTCATCGGGTCGACATCAAGAATCTGGGTGATCCCGTCGGGCCACTCGAACGCGTCCCTGAGGCCGGACAGCTCACCGATCACCTTCGTCACGCTCCCGACAAAATACCAGACCTGCCAGCGGTACTCGTCGCGGATCTTCTCGATGGGCGCGGGGGCCGGGCCGCGGACCTCGGCCCGCGCGCCAAGGGAGTCCCGCACCCGCTTCGCGAACTGCTCGGCCGCGAACCTCAGCTTGTCGGGGTTCCTTCCGCGAAGGAGGTGCCGGATCAGGTGGCGCTGGGGCGGGTAGCCGAACCTGCGTCGCACCTCGAGCTCCGCCGCGGCGAACCCGGTGAAGTCCGCGTGCCGAGCGAACTGGATCGCCTCGGCCTGGGGGTTGAAGCTCTGCACGACGACCTCGCCGGCCCGGTCGCCCCTGCCCGCCCGGCCGGCGACCTGGACCAGGAGCTGGAAGGTCCTCTCGTTCGCCCTGAAGTCGGGGATGTGCATCGACAGGTCCGCGTCCACGAGCCCGACGAGCGTCACGTTGGGGAAGTCCAGGCCCTTTCCGATCATCTGCGTGCCCACGAGGACGTCTATCTTGCCCCCGCGGAAATCCCCCAGGATCTCGCGGAAGCGGTTCTTCCGCCCCATCGTGTCCGAATCCATGCGCTCGATCCGGGCCCTCGGGAGCACCCGCCGGACCGCCTCCTCGACGCGCTGGGTGCCGAGGCCCCGCCAGCGGATGTCCGGCGCCCCGCAGCTGGGGCAGCGGACCGGGGCCGGGCGCTCCTCGCCGCAGAGGTGGCAGCGCAGGGTCTCGTCGGTCCGGTGGTACGTCATGGACACGCTGCAGTGCGGGCACTCCTCGACGTTCCCGCACTTGCGGCACTGCATGGACGAGGAGTATCCCCGCCTGTTGATGAAGAGTATGGTCTGCTCCCGCCGCTCGAGCCTCGCCTGCATCGCGTCGGCGAGCGGGCGGGAGAGCGCCGTGGCACCGCGCTGGCGCGCCACCTCGACGCGCATGTCGACGATCGTGAACGAGGGAAGGCTGCGGTTGTCGACCCGCTTGGTGAGGCGGACGAGGCCGTACCTGCCGGCGAGGGCGTTGGCGTGGCTCTCGAGGGACGGCGTGGCCGAGCCGAGGAGGCAATGGGCGGAGCAGAGCTGCGCCCGCATGACCGCCACGTCGCGGCCGTGGTAGCGCGGGCTCTCGTCCTGCTTGTAGGCCGGCTCGTGCTCCTCGTCGACGACGATGAGCCGCAGGTTCCTGACCGGCGCGAAGACGGCCGACCTCGCGCCCACGGCCACCCTGACCTCCCCTGAGGCGAGCGCCAGCCAGCCGTCGAGGCGCTCCCCCTCGCCGAGGTGGCTGTGCCACACGACGCACCGGTGCCCGGGGGCGATCGCCTCCAGCCGGGACCGCAGGCGCGCGACCGTCTGCGGCGTCAGGGCCACCTCGGGCACGAGCATGATCACCCCGCCCCCCGACTCGAGGGCGGCCTGGATGGCCCTCAGGTAGACCTCCGTCTTCCCCGAACCGGTGATGCCGTGGAGGAGCGTCACGCCGAACCTCCCGCTCGCGAGCGAGGCGGCGAGGGCCGCGACGGCGGCGCCCTGCTCGTCGTTCAGGGCGTGCGGCTGGGCGGCGACGAGCTCCCCGTGCGCCAGGTCGTCCGTGTACGAGGTTCGCTCGACGCGCGCAGCGTCCTCGCGCAGGACCCCCCGGTCGACAAGCGCGCGCGCCGACGCCGCGGACGCGCCCGAGCGCTCGAGGGCGAGCCCCTTCGCCTGCGGCCCGGGCCGGCCCTCCAGGAACGCGTAGAGGCGCGCCTGCGCCGGCGCCTTGCGCTCAAGCAGGGCGGCGTCGCCGCGGGACAGCGCCGCCGCCACCCGCAGGAAGCGCTGCTCCTTGATGCGCACCCCGCGCCGGACCGCCGCCGGTATCATGGCCTCGATGACGGAGTCCATCGGCGCCGCGTAGTAGCCGGCCATCCACCGGGCGAGGAGCAGGAGGTCCGCCGTGAGCGCGGGAAAAGTGTAGATGACCTCGGCGACCGGCCTCAGGCGCTCGACCGGGAAGTCGCTCGGGGGGCCGACGGCGCCGATCACGCCGAGCCGCATGGCCCGCCCCACGGGCACCCTCACGAGCGAGCCGATCGACGCCGTCGCGCGCAGGGGCTCCGGCACCTTGTAATGCAGGATCTTGTCAAAGCCGGCCAGGGGATGCACGCCAACGATCATCGCGGGAAGAGCGCGATTGAGCTCGCACGCGCCGGGTCGCGCAACCCCCTTCGCTCGCCGAAGGGATCGCATTGACACGCCCGCCCCGCGCAGGCGACATTTGGAGCGTGAGCATCCCTTCCGCCCGGGAAACATTTCGGAAGTTCCTCGCTCAAAAGGGCCTCCGGGTTACGAGCCAGAGACTGGCGATCTTCGACGCCGCGTTCGCGCGCAAGGAGCATTTCACGGCCGAGCAGCTCCTCGACTACGCGCGGGCGATCGACGACTCCGTGTCCCGCGCCACGGTCTACCGCACGCTGCCCATCATGATCCGGAGCGCCCTCCTGCGGGAGATCGACATCGGCAGCGGCGAGAAGTTCTACATGCCGAACCTGGAGCAGAACACGCAGATCGCCCAGGTCGTGTGCATCGACTGCGACCGCATCTTCGAGATCAGCGCGCCCTTCATGGAGTGGTACGGCAGCACGGTCTCGTCAAAGCTCGGCCTCTCGCCGCTCTCGCAGCGCCTCCAGGTGAGCGCCCGCTGCAACACCCTGCGCGACACGGGGTCCTGCCCGCGGCGCTCCTGATCCCGCCGGATCACCTCCATGGCCGACGAATCACCGCGCGACGCCGCATTTGACGTGGATTTCTTCGAGACCGTCCTACGGCATGACGCGCAGTGCGTCGAGGCGGTCGAGATCCTAGGGGGCCTCTACACGAAGCTTGGCAGGATCGCGGACGGGCTGAGGATGGACAGGAAGCTCGTCCGCCTGCAGCCCGCCAATCCCACGGCCCACTACAACCTCGCCTGCAGCCTCGCGCTCAGCAAGCGCAACGGGGACGCCCTGCGGTCCCTCAAGCGGGCGGTCGGCCTCGGGTACCGCGACTTCGAGTGGATGTCTCACGACCCGGACCTGCAGGGCCTGAAGCGGATCCCCGAGTTTGGCGCGATCGTCGACCAACTGAAGCCGCAGAGCTGAATCGCGGCGTGTTCTGGCTTAAGAAGCTCATCTCGTTCTTCCTGATGCCGCAGCCGTTCTGCCTGGCGCTGCTGGCGCTCGGGCTGTTCCTCTCCCGCATTTCCCGGCGGGCGGCCCTGGGCCGGCGCCTCGCGATTGCGGCCGCGGCGCTGCTCCTCCTCTTCTCCAACCGGTTCGTCAGCACGCGCCTTCTTCAGCCGCTCGAGGCGCGGTACCCCCCGGTCCCGGAGATCTCGGCGGGGCTCCCCGCGCCGCCGGCGATTGCCGGATGCAAGGTCGTGGCCGTGCTGGGCGGCGGCAACAGCGACGTGCCCGGGCTGCCGGCGACGAGCCAGCTCTCGACGTCGGCCCTCGCCCGCATCGTCGAGGCTGTCCGGATCCTGAGGTCCCTTCCGGACGCCCGTCTGGTCGTCAGCGGCCCCGGGGAGCCGGGGCGACCGTCCCACGCGTCCGTCCTCGCGGCGGCCGCCGAGTCGCTCGGGATCGACGCCTCGAGGATCACGCTCATAGAGTCGGCGCGCGACACCGAGGACGAGTCGCACGAGTTCGCAAGGCTGGCCGCCGGCCGCCGCACGGCCCTGGTGACGTCGGCCTGGCACATGCCGAGGGCCGCGCACCTCTTCCGGGAGGCGGGGGTCGACTTCGTCCCCTGCCCCGCGGACTTCATCGCCCGCAGCGACCTCCGGCTGCATTGGGCCGACCTTGGACTGGACAGTGAATCCCTCGTAAAGAGCACGATGGCGGTCCACGAGTGGCTCGGCCTCCTCTGGCTGCGCCTGCGGGGGGCCTGAAGACCCCCGCGAACCCTGTTTTTCGTCGCCACGGCCGTAACATGTCCGTAACAAGCGAAACCCATGAATTTCCTGAAGAAGCTGATTGGAAAAAACGACTCGTTCTTCGACCTGCTCGAGGAGGGGGCCGAGGAGGCAAAGGTCAGCGTCGACCTCTTCTCGAAGTTCCTGCGCCAGATGGACGAAGGCAAGCAGCCCGCCGGCCTGGATGACTTCATCCAGGCGCGCCGAAAGGAAAAGAGGATCCGGCACCTGATGACCGAGGAGCTGAGCCGGACCTTCGTAACCCCCCTCGACCGCGAGGACCTCGAGGCGCTTTCCGTGGCGCTCTACCGGATACCGAAGCAGGTCGAGAAGATCGTCGAGCGCCTGGCGATCTACCCGGGGCGGGTCCCGCACGAGATGTTCAGCCGCCAGGCGGAGCTCATGAGCCAGGCGGCCGGGGCGCTCGTGTTCATGGTCAAGCAGCTCCGGAAGGGTACGACCCTTGAGTCGATACGCGAGGCCAACGACCGCCTGCAGTACGCGGAGGGCGAGGCGGACAAGGTCATGCTCGAGCAGCTGCGCGGCCTCTACAACGGGCCGTGCGACGCCAAGGAGCTCGTGATCCTCCAGAAGCTGTTTGAGATGGTGGAGCAGGCGGTTGACCGGTGCAGGAACGCCGGGAACATTGTCGTCCAGGTGGCGCTCAAGCATTCCTGAGGGGGAGCGCCGATGACGCTCCTCGTCCTCGTCCTTGTCGCGGCGTTTGTCTTCACCTACATCAACGGGTTCCACGACACCGCGAACGCCATCGCCACGGTCGTGTCGACGAAGGTCCTGACGCCACGGCTCGCGGTGGCGTGGGCCTCCGTCTGGAACCTGATCGGGGCCCTTTCCGGGACCGCCGTTGCGACAACCATAGGGAAGGGACTCGTCGACACGAATGCGGTCACCATGACCGTCCTGCTTTGCGCCCTCGTGTCGGCGATCCTCTGGGGCCTTCTCACCTGGTGGCTGGGCCTCCCGTCGAGCTCCTCGCACGCGCTCATCGGCGGCCTCTGCGGGGCCACCCTGGCCGGCTCCGGAGGGGACTGGGGGGTCCTGCGGTGGTCGACCGGCCTCTGGCCAAAGGTTGTCCTCCCGATGCTCGCCTCGCCGGTCGCCGGGTTTGTCGGAGGAATGCTGCTCATGAGCACGATCATGGTTTGCTTCAGCCGCGTGCGCCCGAGGATCGTCTCCGCCATCTTTGGCAAGGCCCAGTTGGCCAGCGCCGGGTTCATGGGGTTCAGCCACGGCTCCAACGACGCCCAGAAGGTCATGGGCGTCGTCACGCTCACGCTCTATACGGCGACGCGGAAGGGGATTTTTGAGCATCTTCCGGGCTGGGCGCAGTTCCTGCGCATCCAGGAATTCAACTCCGTGCCCAGCTGGATCGTCGTCACCTGCGCGGTCGTCATGGCCGCCGGGACGGCCGGCGGCGGGATGCGGATCATCCACACCATGGGCCAGAAGCTCGTGAAGCTTCAGCCCGTGCAGGGATTCGCGGCGGAGACCACCGCCGCCGTCGTGATCTACGGCGCCTCGACGCTCGGGATACCCGTCTCGACGACACACGTCATATCGACGTCAATAATGGGGGTGGGCGCCACGAAGCGCCTCAGCGCGGTCAACTGGGGGGTCGTCGAGCGGATCGTGTGGGCGTGGGTTCTCACCCTTCCCGTGACGGGGCTCCTCGGGGCCGCCTTTGTCTGGATGTCCAGGGTGGCCTGAATCCGGGGCCTGGTCACGGGGCCCGGGCCGCCGGAAGACTGATGATGAACCGGGAGCCCGCCCCCGGCTCGCTCTCGACCCTGACCTCGCCGCCGTGGGCCTGCACCACGTGCTTCACGATCGCCAACCCGAGGCCCGTGCCCCCCTGCTCCCGGGAGCGCGCCTTGTCGACGCGGTAGAACCGCTCGAATATGCGCTCCTGGGATTCACGGGGAATGCCGGGGCCGTCGTCCACGACGGCGATCTCAAGCCGACCGTCCGGCAGCAGGCTGCCCTCGACCGACGTCTTGCCACCCTCCCGGCCGTACTTGATCGCGTTGTCGAGAAGGTTTGAGACCACCTGGCGCATCCTTTCGCTGTCGGCGAGTACGACGAGCGACGCGGGAACGGAATTCTCAAGCGTCACGTTCCGGGTGCGGGCGCGCGCCTGGAGGTCGTCGATCGCGTCCTGAACGGTGGACTTGAACGGCAGGGGCTGGCGGTTCAGCCGCAGGCCGCCGGAGTCGAGGGTGGAGAGCAGGAGCAGGTCGTCTATCAGGAGCGCCAGCCGGTTCGCGTGCTTGTCGATGATCTGGAGGAAGCGCGTGAGGGCGGCCGCGTCGTCCTTTGCGCCGTCGAGCAGCGTCTCCGTGGCGCTCTTGATGAGCGAGAGGGGCGTCCTAAGCTCATGGCTCACGTTGGCCACGAACTCCTGGCGCACCCCCTCGAGCTGGCGAAGGCGGGTCAGGTCGTGAAAGACAAGGATGGCCCCGTCACTCGCGCCCGCAGCGTCGCGCAGCGCGAGCGCGTTCACCTGCAGGAAACGGGGCGCCGCCATGGAGTCGATCCGAAGCTCGTACCCCAGGACCTCCAGTTCCCTGTCGAGGCGCGAAACCACGGCCGCGACCTCGTGGTGGCGCGTGGCCTCGAGGATCGTCTTGCCCGCAGCGCTCCCCTCGAATCCGAAAAGCGCCGCGGCCGAGCGGTTTGCGAGGCGGATCCGGCCCCCGGAGTCGACGACGATGAGGCCCTCGACCATCCGGTCGAAGAGCGCGGCGGTCCGCTGGGACTGCTCCTTCAGCTCGACCTCCCGGCGAAGGCGCTGCTCGGCGACGTCGCGCCCCTTCCTCTCGGCGTCGGCCATCCGGAGGCGCCGCTCCCTCGCCCAGGCGAACCACAGCGCGGCGCCGGTCGCGACCAGGAGGATCAGGACCGCGTCCATCCGCTCGCCCTATTCCTCGGCAGCGAATCGGTAGCCGACGCCGCGCACCGTCTCCAGGTGCTGCGCCGCGTCACCGAGCTTCTCCCGCAGCCGGCGCATGTGGGTGTCCACCGTCCGGCTGTCGATCGGGTTCTCGTAGCCCCAGACATCCTGGAGCAGGCGGTCGCGGGACTGCACGCGACCCCTCCTGCGGGCGAGAACCTCGAGGAGCTTGAATTCGGTCGCCGTGAGGGTGATCACCTTGGCGGAGACGCTGACGACATGGCGCGGCACGTCGATCTGGAGCTCGCCGATCCTCAGGTGGGAGCCCTTCTCGTCGCCCGTGCGGGAGCGGGAAAGCTGCTTGCGGATCCGGATCACCAGCTCCCGCGGGCTGAAGGGCTTCGTCACGTAGTCGTCGGCGCCCAGCTCCAGGCCGAGCACGCGGTCCATCTCGGCCGCGCGAGCGGTAAGCATGATGACCGGGATCGACGCCGTCGAGGCGTCGCGCCGCAGGATCTTGCAGACCTCAAGCCCGTCGACCTCCGGGAGCATCAGGTCCAGCACGATCAGGTCGGGGTGCTCCGTCCGCGCGATCGCAAGCGCCCGGGTGCCGTCCCTAGCGAAGATGGGCGTGTAGCCGGCCTCGCGCAGCTTGAAGCCGAGGACCTCCAGCGCATCCGGCTCGTCGTCAACTACCAGTATCTTTGTCTTCAATGAGTTTTTGGCCCGAATGCCTGATGTCGATGGCCTCGTAGAGGTAGACGACGTCCTCGGCAATGTTGGTCGCGTGGTCCGCGATGCGCTCCAGGCACTTGGAGATGACCATGAGGTTGAGGCAGCGCGAGATGTTCGCCGGACGCTCGATCATGAAGCTCGAGAGCTCCCTGTGCAGCTGGCGATTGAGGTTGTCCACCTCGGTGTCGCGCGGGATGACCGCGCGCGCCCTGTCCGGCTCGCGGTTGATGAAGGCCGAGATCGCGTCACGGAGCATCTCGAGCGACATGGTCGCCATGCGCGGGAGGTCCACGTACGGCTTCAGCTGCTGCTCGGTGTCGAGGTCGATGGCGCGGCGGGCTATCGTCACCGCCGAGTCGCCCACGCGCTCCAGGTTCTGCGAGATCTTCATCGCCGCCGTGGTCATGCGCAGGTCGGTCGCGACGGGGGCCTTCGCGAGAAGATGGATCGCGATGTCGTCTATCTCGACCTCGAACTGGTCGACGATGTTGTCGTCGTCGATGACGGACTGCGCGAGCAGGTCGTCGCGCTCCACAAGAGCGCGCATCGCGCGCGTGAGCGCCGACTCGGCATGGCTTGCCATGGCGAGAAGGCTCTCCTTCAGCCGGTTCATCTCCTCCGTGTAGTGGGTCATTTCGAAAGGGTTTCTGGGCGCCTCATCCGAACCTGCCCGAGACATAGGCCTCGGTCTGGGGATTTCGGGGGTTGGTGAACATCCTTCTCGTGTCGTCGAACTCAATCAGCCTGCCCATGTAGAAGAAGGCCGTCCGGTCCGAGCACCGCGCCGCCTGCTGCATGTTGTGGGTGACGATCACGACGGTGTAGGTCTCACGGAGCGTCTGGATGAGCTCCTCGATCTTCGCCGTGGCGATGGGGTCGAGCGCGGAGCAGGGCTCGTCCATGAGGAGCGTCTCCGGCTGGACCGCGAGCGACCGGGCGATGCAGAGGCGCTGCTGCTGGCCGCCCGAGAGGCTCGTGCCCGGCCGGTTGAGGTGGTCCTTCACCTCGTCCCAGAGCGCTGCCATGTGCAGCGACTTCTCCAGGCGGTCCTGAAGCACCGACTTGTCCCTGACTCCGTTCAGGCGGAGGCCGACGAGCACATTCTCGGCCACCGACATCGTTGGGAAGGGGTTGGACTTCTGGAACACCATCCCGACCCGCCGGCGGACTGCGACCGCCTCGACCCCGGGCCCGTAGAGGTCGTCGCCGAAGTGGCGCAGCGAGCCCTCGAGGCGGATGCCCGGGGTCAGCTCGTGCATCCGGTTAAGCGCCCTCAGGAAGGTAGACTTGCCGCAGCCGCTTGGGCCGATGATGGCCGTCACCTTCTTGGCGGGGATGCTGATCGTGACGTCCATGAGGGCCTGCCGCTGCCCGTACCACAGGCTGAAATTCTTGATGTCGAAGGCAATCTGCTCGGCCTCGATGGGAAGGCTCGCGGTCGGGGAGGGCCCCGGCACCGCCGATGTCTTGGTTTGCCCGGAGACCGTTTGGCCCGTTGCCGCTTCCGGAAGTGTGGTCATGCCGTTCAAAGGGTGGTGCTGCGGTCACGCGACAGTACGCGGACCGTAATATTCAGGGCGAGGATCAAAGCCATGAGAACGAGCGCGCCGGCCCAGGCCTGCCTGTGCCAATCGTCGTAGGGGGATATCGCGTAGGCGAAAATCTGCAGCGGAAGCGCGGAAATGGGCTCCTTGAGGCTGTGACTCCAGAAGGTGTTTCCCAACGCCGTGAAGAGAAGCGGCGCCGTCTCGCCCGCAATGCGGGCGAGGGCCACGATGACGCCGGTCATGATGCCCTTGAGGGCGGTGCGCACGACGATGACCATGATCACCTTCCACCGCGCGACCCCGAGGGCCAGGGCGGCCTCCCGATAGCTCTGCGGCACAAGGATTAGCACCTCCTCGGAGGTCCGGACGACCAGCGGCACCATCATGAGCCCGAGCGCAACGCCGCCGGCGTAGGCCGAGAACGTCTTGAACGGGACGACGAGCACCAGGTAGATCACCATGCCCCAGACGATCGAGGGGACGCCGTTCAGAACGTCGGCGGCAAATCGGAGCCAACTGTTGGCCCTTTCCGTGCCGTACTCCGCAAGGTAGATTCCGCCCAGTATCCCCAGCGGCACGCCGACAACCGAGGCCATGGCGAGGAGGATGAGCGTCCCCAGGATCGCATTCGCCATTCCCCCTCCCGCCTCCCCTGTCGGCTTCGGCAGCTGGGTGAAAAAATTCCAGTCAATCGACCCGAATCCCCTGACCAGCAGGAAATAGATTATCAGGAACAGGGGCGTTATGACGGCGAGCGCGCACACGACCAGGATCGCCGTCACCGCCGTGCTCTTCAGCTTTCGCCAGCGGGCGTATCCGGGCGTCGGGAGGTAGGGTGAAGCGATCATGGCTTCAGCTCACCTTGATCGGGCCCGATCCGGTCATGCCCCGCACCATGAGCTGGGCGGCCGCGTTCACCAGGATCGCGACAACGAGAAGCACGAGGCCCAGCTCGAACAGCGAGCTCAGGTACAGCTCGGTCGTTGCCTCCGTGAATTCGTTGGCGATGACGCTCGCCAGCGTGTAGCCCGGCGCGAAGAGGGAGGCGCTGATCACGGGCCGGTTCCCGATCACCATCGTGACCGCCATGGTCTCCCCAAGGGCGCGGCCAAGGCCAAGGATCGCGGCGCCGAACAGCCCCCTTCGGGCGTAGCTGAGCACCGCGATTTTGAGGACCTCCCAGCGGGTCGCGCCGAGGGCGTAGGCGGCCTCCCGCTGGAGGTTTGGCACCGAGCGGAGTATCTCGCGGGAGATCGAGGTCACGATCGGCAGTATCATGATCGCGATGATGATCCCCGCCGCCAGCATGCTGACCCCATAGATCGGCCCCTGGAAAAGCGGGAGGAACCCAAGGTTGTGCTTCAGCCAGACAAACAAGTGGTCCCTGAGCCATGGGATCAGTATGAAGATGCCCCACAGCCCGAAGATGACGCTGGGCACGGCTGCGAGCATCTCGATCGCCATGATGATGGGCTGGCGAAGCCTGAGCGGGGCGAGCTCAGTGAGGAAAAGCGCCGTGGCGACCCCAAGCGGGACCGCAATGAGGAGGCCGAGAAGCGACGAGACGAGCGTCCCGAAGATGAACGGCAGCGCGCCATATTTGTCCTGGACCGGGTCCCATTCGGAGCTCCAAAGGAACCCCGGGCCAAACTTGGCGAGGGAAAGCCGCGATCCGGCATACAGCTGCCACCCCACGAGGACGATGAGTACGACGATCATCGCCGCGGCGAGCCCGGCCACCCACTTGAACGCGATGTCGGGCACCCGGGAACCGGGTGCGGGCAACACAGGGGAAATGGAGGGCACAGAGCTCATCGGAAAAAGCAGGCGTGAGCCGCCTCACGCCCGCCCCATTCGCGCCCGAGTCAATATTTGATGCTCTGCACCCTTTCAAGGGCGCGCTTTACGAGAGCGTCGGGAAGTGGCGCGTAATCGAGTCCCGGGGCGAGCTTTTCGCCGTCCGAATAGGCCCATTTCAGGAATTGGACGAGCTTTTCGCCCTTGTCGTGGTCCTTCTGCTCGGCGTACACGAGCAGCCACGTGGTGCCCGAGATGGGGTACGCCAGCGCACCCGGAGGGTTCGTCATTGAGAAGCGGAAATCGTCGGGGATATCCGCCGCGGCAAGGGCTTCGGTCACGGAATCTATGGTCGGCGTGATGTAGTTGCCCGCGGAGTTCTTCACGTCGGCGTAGCTCAGCTTGTTCTGCTTCGCGTAGGCGAGCTCGATGTAGCCAATCGCCCCGGGCACCTGCTTGACCTGTCCGGAAACTCCCTCGTTCCCCTTCCCGCCGATCCCGGCGGGCCAGCTTACGGACGTGCCCTTGCCGACCTTCGCCTTCCAGTCAGGGCTTACCTTGCTCAGATAGTCGGTGAATATGTAGGTCGTTCCGCTCCCATCGGAGCGGTGGACGACCACGATGTCCAAGTCGGGCATCTTGGCGTCCGGGTTCTGGCCCGCGATCGCCGGATCGCTCCATTTCGTGACCGTGCCCAGGAAAATCGCCCCGATCGTCGGCCCGTCCAACTTGATCGCCGGATTGCCCGGAAGATTGTACGTGACCACGTCCGCTCCCGCGACCGTCGGGAGGTGCAGCAGCTTCCTGGGCGCCTTGGCCAGGTTCTCGTCGGACATGGGACCGTCCGAGGCGCCGAAATCGACGGTTTCAGAGAGGATCTGCTTCTGGCCCCCGCCGGACCCTATCGACTGGTAGTTGAACCGCACGGACGGGTCCACTTTGGCGTATTCGTTGAACCATTTCGAGTAGATGGGAAAGGGAAACGTGGCGCCGGCGCCGTTGATGAGCATCTGGGCCGGGGCGGAGGCCGCGCCGAGGGAGACGATGGCGCCGAGGAGCGCGAGCCACTTGGAGTTGGAGGGGAGCATGATTAGATGACGTAGCGTGTTATTTTCAAGGAGGGTTGGATCGCCGGCACATTAACCTAGGTTTGTTACGGGCACGTGACACAGGCGTTACAGTAGGGTTAAAGGGCCCGGGGATCCGCGCCTGCGCAAAAGGTTCGCGCTTGCCCGCGGCAATCGGCGATAAGAGACCTTGTCAATGGACAGCGTTACCGAGCTCACCGAGGAGGTCGCGGCGATGGGATCGCATATGTTCAGGGTCAGGCTGCCGTTCCTGGTCGAGCTTCGAAGCTACACGTGGGCCAAGTTCCGGGCGGACCTCCTGGCCGGGGCCACCGTCACCCTTGTCTCCATCCCCCAGGCGATCGGGTTCTCGCTGATACTGAACCTCCCGCCCACCCCCGTGATCGTGTCGGTCATCATCGGGGGGTTCGTGGGCGCGCTTTTCTTCTCCTCCCGCCACCACGTCTTCGGGCCGACGAGCTCGATCAGCCTCATTGTCGCGGCCACGATCTCCTCCAACGCGGCGCTCGGACTGGAGCCCCTTACCCTCGCGGTCTATTTGGCCTTCCTCATAGGCGTCATCCAGCTGCTCGCGGGGCTCCTCAACTTCGGGGAGGTCACGAAGTTCATCTCGCGCTCCGTGGTCATCAGCTACAGCACGGGCATAGGCATCCTGCTGATAGCTAGCCAGCTGCATAACCTATTGGGGTACAGCGTCGGCTCGGGCCAGAACTTCTCGACCAACATCTGGCAGGCCCTCTACGACCTCGGGACGGCGCGGGTCCACCCCTGGGCAATAGCGATCGGCGCCCTGACCTTCGGGATATTCTGGGTGGTGAGGCGGCTGCGGCCGACCTGGCCGGAGTCCCTGATCGGCCTCCTGGTCCTGGCGCTGGGCGCGAAGGTCTACACCCTCTACCACACGACGGGGACCCCCTTCCTCATGGTCCGCGACGAGGGCGCGCTGACCGCCATAGTTCCGGGGTTCGCGGGCTATCCCTTCGGCCCGCGCCGCCTCCACCTGCTACCGGAGCTCGCGGGGACGGCGATTGCCATCTCGATCCTCGGGATGCTCGAGGCCGTCTCAATCACGAAGGGCCTCGCGGCCAAGAGCGGCCAGAAGATCGAGCCGAACCAGGAGCTGGTCGGGATGGGCGCGGCGAACATCGCCTGCTCGTTCTTCGGCGCGGTGCCCGGCTCGTCGTCCTTCGCCCGCTCGGCGGTCAACTACCAGAGCGGCGCAAGAACCCAGATGTCGTCCATGATGAGCAGCGTCGTGGTCCTCGCCGTGCTCGCGTTCGTCACGCCGGTCTTCAACTTCATACCCGTCGCGGCGCTCGCGGCGCACCTGATCCGGGTGGGGTTCAGGATGATCAACCGGCACCAGATCCGGATCTCGTGCCGCTCGACGCCCTCGGACCTGGTCGTCTTCGTCGTGACGCTCGGCTCGTGCCTATTCCTGAAGCTCGACACGGCCATCTACGTGGGCATCGGGGTGTCGCTCGCGCTTTTCCTGAGGAAGACCAGCACCCCCACGCTCGTGGAGTACGCCATCAACGAGAGCGGGACCCTGGCGGAGCTGCGCGACCCCAAGGAGCGCCCTCACCCCGAGATCTCGATCATCCATGTCGAGGGCGAGCTCTTCTTCGGGGCCGCGGACCTGTTCCAGGAGCAGGTCCGGAGCCTCGCTGAGAACCAGAACATCCGGGTGTTCATCCTGCGCATGAAGAACGCGCGCCATCTCGACGCGTCGACCGTGATGGCGCTGGAGAACCTCCACGACTATCTCCGCGAGACGGGCCGCCACCTGATCATCAGCGGAAGCAACCCGGAGGTGACGCGGGTCCTCGAGAACAGCGGGCTCCTGCAGCAGATCGGCCGGGACAACATATTCCCGGCGGAGGCCAACGCGACGATGGCCACCCGCAACGCGCTCAAGCGGGCAAAGGAGCTCCTGCCGGGCGAGGCCGTGGACCTTCGCGTGTTCTACGACAAGAAGGCGCCCAACACCGTCTGAGGCGCACGGGCGCCGGGCCCGCACGCCTGGGGGCAGCAGGACCCTCAGGCTCTGGGGAGCGCCAGGACCTCGCGGGCGCGGACCAGGGCATCGTCAAAGTTGGCCCGGATGTTCGCGCGCCCGATCTTTTCGACGAACCCCGCCTGCGCAAGCATCTGGAGCGGCTGGCGGTGCGTGCCGCTGAGGACAAGGACGCCGCCCGAGGCCTTGAGCCTCTCGAAGATGCTCTCGAGGGCGTTGAGGGCCGTCGCGTCCATCGCGGTCACGAGCTGCAGGCGCAGGATGAGGACACGGGGCAGCGTCCCCACGCGCTCGAGGGCATCCTCCATCTTCTCGGCGGCGCCGAAGAAGAACGGCCCGAAAATCCGGTAGACGAGGACGCCCTCCGGGATGTCCTTGCCGTGCGCCACCTGCTCGGGCGTCTCAAGCTCGTCATGGGCCGTGACGAGCGAGACCTCGGTGGTCTCCGCGACGCGCTTGATGAAGAGGAACGCGGCCAGGACCATGCCCACCTCGACGGCCTTGACCAGGTCGAACACCACGGTGAGGAGCATCGTCGTGACGAGCACGACGGCGTCGCTTGCCGGCATACGGCGCAGGCGGGCGAGCTCGTGCCATTCGCCCATCCGGAACGCGACCATGATGAGGACGGCTCCGATCGCCGCCATCGGCACGAACTGGGCGTACCGCGAGAAGGCGAGGACGATGACGAGCAGCGTCGCCGAGTGCACTATCCCCGCCACGGGCGTGGTCCCGCCGGCCCTGATGTTCGCCGAGGTCCGTGCGATCGCTCCCGTCGCGGGCAGGCCGCAGAAGAACGGGCAGGCTATGTTGGCGACCCCCTGCGCGATCAGCTCCGTGTTGGCGTTGTGCCGGTCGTTGATCAGCCCGTCCGCCACCACGGCGGAGAGCAGCGACTCGATGGCTCCCAGCAGCGCGATCGTGATCGCGGGGGCGATGAGCCCCCGGATTCGCTCGAGGGTCACGACCGGCCATGTGAACGGCGGGAACCCGGAGGGGACCGCGTCGGGCCCGAAGCGGGAGCCCACGGTGGTGACGGCGTGCGTGTGCGGCCAGCCGAGGAGGGTCACCGCGATGCTGGCCACCACCATCGCGACGATGATCCCCGGCAGGCGCTTCCAGCCGAACCGGGGCCAGAAGTAGATCAGGACGGCGCAGGCGAGCCCCGTGCCGGCGGCCACCGGGTTGATGTCGGCCAGGTGCGACCAGAACCACGGGATCTTGTCCACGAACTCGCGCGGAGCCGGCGTGGCGGCCCTGATGCCGAGGAAATCCGGCATCTGGCTCACGATGATAGAGACGGCGATGCCCGTGGTGAACCCGCTCGTGACCGGATAGGGGATGTACTTGATCACGGCGCCCATGCGGGCGAGGCCCATGACGACGAGGATCACCCCGGCCATGATCGTCGCAAGGAGGAGGCCGTCGTAGCCGTAGCGCTCGATGATCAGCAGGATGATCGGCATGAACGCGGCCGTCGGGCCGGCGATCTGGACCCGGCTGCCCCCGAGGGCGGAAACGACGAAGCCCGCGATGATCGCCGTGAATATCCCGACCGCGGGCGCGGGAAAGGGGGTCGGCGCGCCGGCGGGCACGCTGGCGACCCCTAGCGCGAGCGCCAGCGGCAGGGCGATGAGCCCGACCGTCACGCCCGCCAGGGCGTCCCCGACCAGGGCGTGGCGGCCATAGCCCCCTTTCAGCACCTCGAGGATGCGCGGCGTGAAAAGGCCCCTGCGGGTTGGATTCGGGTTCATGGGCGGGCGCGGCGGATCGTCCCGGCACCGGACGCCCCGGGCGTGTCGTCCGGGGCGCCGGAGCTTTAGAGGATCGCAGCCGCGGGCGGTTCCACCAAGTCATTATTTTTGGAGGACTTTGGGCCGCAACGGTGTTATGCCGTGTGCCGCCGGTACATCCGCGCCACCATGCCCACGCCACCCGACCCCCTCGACCCCCTGCTGGACCTCTGGAAGGAGCCCTCCAGGCCGGCCCCCAACCTGGCTCCCGAGGTCTGGCGCCGCATCATGCTCGAGGAGGGCGGGACCCGCGAGGAATTCTGGGCCGGGGCTGCAGCGTGGCTCTCTAGGCCCCCCTTCGCCGCGATGTTCGTCGCAAGCTGCGCCCTCCTCGGGCTGTTCCTGGCCGAGGTGCGCGTCAACAGGGTCCAGCGGGAGCGCAGCTCGCAGCTCGCGCGCAGCTACCTGCAGCTCATAGACCCGCTTCTCAGGGCCGACGCGGGGGCCAAGGTGCCATGAATCGCGGGCTGTGCGTCCTCCTCCTCGGCCTGGCCGTCGGCGCGGCGACCCACGAGGTTTATTTCCGGCTGCACCGGCCGCCGGATCCCGGCTCGCTCGACGGGCAGCTTTCCTGGATGAGGTCGGAGCTCCAGCTGAGCGACGCGCAGTATGCGCGCATAAGGGAGCTCCACGAGGCTTCGAGCCCCCGCCTGCGCGCGCTCGCTTCCCAGGTCGCCCAGATGCAGGCGGAGTTTGCCGCCTTCGAGAACACGCGCCGCGCAACGGACAGCGTCGATTTCATCGAGTTCGCGCGGTTCGTCGAGGCCCGGCGCGACGTCAACCGCGAGTGCCTGGACTCGACCCGGCAGCTGGTCCTCGCCTCCGCCGGCGAGATGACCCCGAGCCAGCGCGAGCATTACCTCGGAATAGTCGCAGCCTCAACGCCGCAACCCGGTCGCCTGACAAACTGAGCGCAACCCCGCGCCCCGTGCCCACAGACCCCGCCAACGACCGTGGGTGCCTGATCGAACTGCAGCACGGCGACGCCTCGGCGCTGAACCGCCTGATCGCCCGGTGGCAGAGGCCGCTTCTCGGCTTCGCCTACCGGTACCTCCAGAACTCGGCCGACTCCGAGGATGCGGTGGCGGAGACGTTTGTCCGCCTCCACCGGGGGCGCGCGCGCCTGCGGCCCGACACCAACCTCTCCGCATGGCTCTTCACGACGCTCACGAACCTCTGCCACAACCACCACCGCTGGAGGCGCAGGCACCCCTCGGTCTCCCTCGGCTCGGCCGCTGACGTGGGGGGCGGGGCGGCCGTCGCGGCGGAGCCCGCGACCAGCGAGCCCGGCCCCGACGAGGCGCTCGCGAGGGACGAGGCGCTCGCGGCGCTCAAGGCGGCGATAGACGCGCTCCCGCACGACCTCAAGGTCTCGGTGCTCCTCCACCATTACGAGCACCTGTCATACCGCGAGATTGCCTCGATCACCCACTGCTCCGAGCGCGGCGTCGAGACCCGCCTCTACCGGGCCCGCCAGCAGCTGAGGCTGCAGCTCGCCGGGACGCTCATCGAGTCCCCGCCGCTCCGTCCCTAGGGGGCGGAGGGCTTGAATTGGAAGTCCTGCTGAGCCACCACGAGCACGGGCCTGCCCTTCGACGTCGGCGGCTCGAACTGCCACTGCTCGACGGCGGTCACGGCAAGCGCCGCCAGCTCCTCGTTGGCCTCGATTGTCTCCCTGCTGACCGAGGGCATCCTAACGCGGCCCTGCTCGTCTATGTAGAAGCCGACCAGCACGTCCCCCCCGCGGCTGCTGCGGGCAAGCTCGTTCGGGTAGACCGGGTTGACGATCTTTGTGGGGGTGGGAATGCGGTCGAGCTCGCCAAGGCTGCAGGCGCTGTAGCCCATGCTTCTGGGGGCCAGCTTGAGGAGGAGCATCTCTTCGAACGCGGCGCTTGTCATGGTCACGACGACCACCCCCGTCACCTGGAACCTGAAGGTGAGGTCCGACTTCGAATTCCGGGGGAAGCCGTGGATGAGCGCCGCCTCGAAGGTCCATTTCTTCAGGGCCGTAACCGAGCTGTCGGCGAACGCGGGGTGCGTGTAGGCCGTCACGAGGTAGTCCGTGAGCCTCCCGGTCGCGTCGACGGCGATCGCCACGGTCGCCGAGCCGCTCTTGACGCCCAGGTTGACCAGGCTCGAGGGGAACACGGCCTCCCCGGTCTCGTGGATCTTCACCGGGACGTAGTCGGGGACGCCCGTCATCGCGGGCAGAGTCAGCGAGCAGAGGGGGGCCAATGCGCACAAAACCAGGATTCTTGGGCTAGTCATAGGGATGTGGGATTTGCCCGGCTTAACACCGCCCGGCGCCGATGCCCTTCAATCCCCTCGCCGGGCGCGCGCCGCCGGCGAGGGCCTGAAGGGAACGGGGCCAATCCGGTGTTTCCATTTCAGGCGCGTCCATGCAATGTGTCCAGCGGAAGACGCCCCCGTCCCGGCGGAAGGCGCGCTCCAAGTTGACCCCAACATGACCGAAGCAACGGAGAAACGGACCCTTCTGGCCGGGCGCCTGTTCTATGCCGCGGGCATGGTCGCGATCGGGCTGCAGCATTTCTACAACGGCGACTTCGTCTCGGTGATCGTCCCGTCGCTCCCCCCGTCCATCCCCGGGCGCTTCTTCTGGACGAGCGTGTCGGGCATCGGCCTCGTCATCACGGGCGGGGCGATTATCATTGGGAAAGGAGCCCGGCCGGCGGCCATACTCCTCGGATCCGTTCTCCTGGCGCTGCTCGTCCTTTTGCACATACCGGTCCAGGCCGCGGCAAACCCCTGGTCCCTCGGGGCGTGGACGCTCACGTTCAAGATCCTTACCCTTTCAGGGGGCGCGTTCGCGGTCGCCGCGTCCCTTCCCGGAGAGGAGCGCCCGGGCCTGAACCGGCGCTTCACTTCCTTCGGCTGCTTCGCCCTGGCCATAACCTGCGCCGTTTTCGGGGTGGACCATTTCCTCTATGTGGACTTCGTGGCGTCCCTCGTGCCCGCGTGGATCCCCCACCACGTCTTCTGGGCCCATTTCTGCGGCGCGGCGCTCATCGCCGCGGGCATGGGGATGATACTGAGGATTCGCGCCCGGCTGGCCTCGGGGCTCCTGGGGTCGATGATCTTCGTGTGGCTGCTCATCCTCCACATACCAAGGGCGATCGCCGACCCCCACGGCGCCAACGGCAACGAGTGGACAAGCGTGTTCGAGGCGCTGTCGTTCAGCGGGATCGCGTTCATCCTGTCACGGACGCTGCCGGGAAGGCGACCTTAGCGCCCGTCGGGGCCGTTGCCCGGCTATTTAGAGGGCTTTTCCTCCGCGGCGGGAGCGACCTTGGTGGCCTGCCACGTGACGACCTGCCACTGGCCGTTGCGCAGGAGAAGCGTGCCGCTGTTGCGGTAATACTCAGCGTTGCCGTCGAGGGTGTGCCGGACCAGGCGGAACGTGATCGCAGCCGTTGTGCCGTACGGCCGGACCAGTATGTCCTCGGCGCTGTAAGTCTCCTTGGGCTCGGCGGGGTCTGCCTTGGGCCCCGACATCATCTTCATTATGTCCGCCTTGCTCCTCACATCGCCCCTCGAGCTTGTGTAGACCAGATCGGCGGCCCAGAAACGGTCGTGCTGCGCGGGGTCGTCGTTTTGCGCGAGAAATTCCTGCAGAAGACGGGTGATGGAGTCCTGGGTGGCCTTGGGGTCCTGGGCAAAGGCGGCCGTCGGCGCCGCCAGGATTGTAAGGGAAAGGATCAAACCGATCAGGCGAAACATGCGCGGGCATTTCATGGGGCGGATGCTGGCGGGTCTGGGCCGCTCAGGCAAGGCGGACGCGTAAACGGACAGAATTCACGAAAATTCGCAGACCCCGTTGTGCCTCGGCGCATGGCGTTTCCACCCGACTAGCGTTAGCGGTTGAACCCCGGTCACAGTGCTGTGAATAGTGCTGTGAACCCACATTCACAGCGGAATCCCTGAATCAAATGAAAGTCACCCCGACGCCCCAGGGGCATCGCCGCTGCACTCGCGTCGCCCGCAGCAACAGCCGAACTCGCCGATAGTGGCACCCGAGACGCGGCGCCGGTCGGAGTCCCGTGTCTTTGCCCTTGTCTGTTGCGCCATGGTCGCGGACTACTTTTGGACCACTTATCCGGCGATTCCGCAGTACGGTCACCTTGCGGCCAGCCAACAACATTTCAATCAACTGGTCGCCGGGTTCAGATCGGGCCAGCTGTCCCTCAAGGAGGTGCCGCCAGCCGAGCTCGCGAATCTGGCCGATCCCTACGACCCAGCCCAAAATGAGAAGTACCGTCTCCACGACGCCAGCTATTACCACGGGAGATATTACATTTATTACGGCATTACGCCCGCGCTGATCCTCTTTTGGCCGTTTGTTGCCCTCACCGGGCATTATCTCCCGCAAAAATACGCCGTCATGATTTTTTGTTCGGCGGGCTTCTTGATCGGAGCCGCCCTGGTGCAGCAAATCAGACGAAGATGTTTCCCGAAGGTCGGCACTGGGGCTTTTCTGGCCATGGTCTTGGCTGTTGGCGCCGTTGATGGCGTGGCCTTCCTGGTCCGCCGCCCTGAAATGTATGAAGTCTCCGTTTCGTGCGCCTATTCCATGGTGATGGCCGCACTCGCAGCCTTATGGTGCTCCCTCGAAACGGTGCGTCGGCCCTTGTTTTGGACGGCTCTATCAAGTCTCTTCTTTGGGCTGGCGGTGGGCGCCCGCCCAACATTCCTCTTCGGCGCGGCATCCCTGTTTGTTCCCGTGCTCTACCTCATGAAGGATTCGGCAGGCTGCCCCAGTCGAAGGTACTACATATGGAAACTCGGCCTTGCGGCCTTCGCCCCATTGGCGTCCATAGGGATCGGGCTAGCCATCTATAACTACCTGAGATTCGGAAACCCCCTGGAGTTTGGGATAAAATATCTCCTGATGGGCAAGGAAGTCCGTGGATTCTTCGCCTTCAACTGGCCATGCATTTGGCTCAATATTCGCCTCTATTTGTTTCTGCCCACAAGGCTCATGGGGTACTTCCCCTTTGTGCTTGGCGTTGATATTCCCCCCTTGGCCCCCGGCTATGCCTTCACGGAGAACCCGTTTGGCGCCCTTACAAACATCCCCTTCCTATTGTTCGCGGGCGCGGCCCCTTTGGCGTGGCGCCAGTTGATCCCGGCAGACGCACGGCGACTGCGCCTGTTCGCCGTCGCCGTAGCTTGGGTCTTCCTGACCAGCATAGTCCTGCTTCTTGTGTATGTCGTGGCGTCTATCCGCTATGAGGTGGATTTTCTGCCCTACCTTGCGATCTTGGCGATCGTTGGAATTCTTGGAATCGAAGATCGTTTCGCGGCCCAACTGAAATGGCGAAATTTGGCGCGGATAGGCTGGGCTGGTGCGCTGATGGTCTCGGTCGCCTTCAACTTTTTTGCCAGCTGCCAGCATCTTGGCCTGCTTGAAAGGCAGGACCCCGCGAGCTTCCAGGCGCTCTCCAGCTTCTTCAACTACCCGAGATACGCTTGCAACCATTTCCTGGCTTCGGTCGGTGCCAGGACGATCTCCAGCCAAGCAGCAAATGGAAAGTCGAACACTCGGAGCTATGGCCCAGTCTTACTGACACTTAAATTGCCGCCCAAGTTTACCGGTGCCAGGGAACCAATCTTGGCCATCGGGGACACGCCTCAGGTCTTGGTCTTAGCCTTCATCAGGAGGGTCAGCAAGGATCAGCTAGCGGTCGGCTTCGAGCTCCCAGGCCACCGGGTGTACGAGTGCAGGCCAATAAGCGTCAATCAGCAGGACCCGGTGAATGTCGCCATATCGTGTCCCCCACTTCTTCCAGATTTGGGCGATTCAGAATGGAATGGGAGGAGCTACCTGAAACAGCTGTCCGATCTTGGAAAATACTCGATCGCGGTCAACGGCTCCGCAGCGCTCCAAGTCAACTCGCACCTTGACGCCCCTATCGATCGCGAAACCCCTTCGTCATTCGGGGTCAATCCGGCTAGGGACTCGATTGTCACCAGTCGGTTTTCAGGCGAAATCACGGAAGTTTCCAGAATGAGCATCAGTGAAAGCGAGCTGGCGCGGTGAGCACTGTAGGGGGATGCATCGATACGTTCGCTCCATGAGGTTCCCGACCATTCTAGTCCTGGGCTTGCTCCTTCCGCTGCTGCTCAGGTCCCAATCCGAGGACGCGGGGACAATGAGCCTGGAGAGAGTGAATGTCGGCCTGACGATGATGGGCAAGCGCGAGATACTGGCCGCTCTTCGCAAGGTGAACTCGAATCAGCTCGACCACCCTGCCCCGGACGCGCCGGCGGCGGCAGAACCGCTACACCATATCTGGATGCGCGTCACGTGGTACACCGGCGTCGCGGCGGCATGGGAGGCAACAGGAGATGCCTCCTTTCTGAAACAGTCTCTGGCCTACGGCCGGGAGCTTCATTGGCAGGTAGGCGATGATCCGGACGGACCAAACCGACTGTTCCCGATTCAGCTTTGGGCCGAACTCTATCTCGCCAAGAGGGACCGCGCCATGATCGAACCCTCGATCACCTGGCTGGCGACGCCCGGCCCCCTCACGCCGGCCGGTTCGAAACTGTGGTACATGGATGCCCAGAATGCGGATACCCCTCCCATCCCTTACGTGGATTCGCTCTATGGTGCGCCGGCGCTCGCCATGCTCGCCGAAATCACCGGGAACGCGGAGTATCGCCGCGCCATGGACGCGTTCTTTGACGCCGTGACGACACGGCTGTTCGACCACGAATCGGGACTGTACTATCGGGACCCCACTTTCATCGGGCGGAAAACCCCCAACGGGAGAAAGATCCTGTGGTCGCGTGGCAATGGATGGGCCTTCGCCGGGATCCCGAGGGTGCTGAATTATTTGCCCGATCAGGACCGAGGCCGGGAGCGTTATCTTGCGATCTTCCGCCGCATGGCGCTGGAACTGGTCAGGCGCCAGGGCGCGGATGGCCTTTGGCGAATGAACCTCGACGACAATGACCAGTTCCCGAATCCCGAGACCAGCGGATCAGGTTTCTTCTGCTTCGGACTTGCCTGGGGCGTCAATCATGGGGTCTTGAGCCGCAGGGAGTATTTTCCGGCGGTCGAGAGGGCCTGGGGTGCCTTGGTTCGAAACCTCAGCCCGCAAGGCAGGATTCTCTGGGGACAGCCGGAGGACTCGGAGCCGAATCCGATCGTGAGTGACAGCACGCCCGAATTTGTCACCGGCGCATTCATGCTTGCCGGAAGCGAGGTATACAAGCTGGCGCCCTAGTTGGCGAACCATGCATCCTCCGCAAAAAAGCGGAGCGGCGGTGGCTCAAAGCGCCGCCATTCGATTCTCGGCGACCCACCGCCGCCTTGGATGTCTGTAGGCTATCACCGCTCATGAGACTCCCATCCCGCCGACTCGTCCTTGAATGCATCCGCCTGACTTCCGGCGCCCTGGCCGCCTCCGCCCTGCTGTTCGGGTGTTCAACGACGGGCCCGGCATCCTCGTCGGCACCTCCTTCGCCGGCGCCAGCCACGGCGGGGCATACCAAGGCGGACGACGACAAAATGCAGGTCCGCAACAATGCCTCAAGCCTCCTTGAGCAGCTCCTCGATCAGGAGAAAAACGTCAGCAAGGTCCTGATCATAAAGCATGCGTCCCGCGAGCTGTCTGGACTCATCAAGGCGATCTCGACCGCCGCCGGCGACGGCGCCAAGCGCCTCAAGAGCCTCGCTCAGGGCGATCCCACGCTCGACCTGGGGCGCCAGGAGCTGCCCGTCGGCGAGAAGGCGAGTCGGGACGCGATAGCCAAGACGGAGGAGTACGATCTGCTCCTTTCGAGTGGCGCAAACTTCGAGTTCACCCTTCTGCTGACCCAGGCCCAGGCGCTCAACTATGGTTCTCACCTGGCAAAGGTCGCCGCAGACCACTCAGCTGATCCAGAGGAGGTGGACGCCCTCCTCACAATCAGCCGGACTATGGATCAGCTGCTCACCCAGGTGAAGGCGATGATGCGGTCCCTTCCGCCCAAGTAAGGGCGTCGCAGCCCAACGGCCAGCGCCATTCCGGTTCTTGAATCGGCTGACGGAGAACTCATGTCGTGGATCACTTCTAGGTTGCCTGCGTCAACTGGCAACCTGGCCTCGATCTATGCCTCCGCAGAGGAGGAAAATGGCGGAGAGGGAGGGATTCGAACCCCCGGTACCTTGCGGCACACCTGATTTCGAGTCAGGCGCATTCGACCACTCTGCCACCTCTCCTTGACGATGCCAAGCTGCGGAAAATTGACCTGAATGCAGCGGTTATCCCGCAAGGTCAAGAGGGATGGCATCCCCTCTCAGACGTTCTCGTCGCCGGCACCGTGCCCGCTGCCCTTGTTCGCGGGCAGGTGATGCGGGAAGAGGGTGTAATACTGCATGAGCCACCAGCTCCGCGACGAGCGGTAGAACAGGATCGGGAACCCGATGGAGCCGACACCCGCGAGGACGACTGCGGCCGTAGTCCCGATGACCCCCTTGTAGGTGAGAATGATGATCGGCGTGAGGAAGCACACGAGCGTCACCCCGTAGTTGAGGGACATTGACCCGAGGAAGAACCCCTCGTCCCTCTCGAACTGCAGGCCGCAGCTCGGGCATGACTTGTTGAGCTGGAACCAGGTCCCCTTCCTGAAAAGGGTCGCGCCCCCGCAGTTGGGACAACGGTTGCGGAGCCCGCGCGAGACCACCTGGAGGCGGCTGATCGTCATGGGGCGAACCTGACGCTCCCTCAGGATCCCAGCTGGAAGCGGACGAACCTGCGGATCTGGATGTTCTCGCCGATCTTTGCGATGGTCTCGGTCAGCATCTCCTTAACCGTCTTCTCGGGCACCTTCACGAAGGACTGGTCAATGAGGCAGACCGTCGAGAAATACTTCTCGAGCTTGCCGTCGACGATCTTCTGGGCGGCCGCTGGGGGCTTGCCGACGACCTGGGCGGCCGCGATGTCGCGCTCCTTTGCGACGTCCGCCTCGGGCACCTGGTCCCGGGAGACGTAGAGCGGACTCGTGGCCGCGATCTGGAGGCAGAGGTCCCTGACGAAGGCCTTGAACCCCTCGTTGCGGGCGACGAAGTCTGTCTCGCAGTTGACTTCGATCATGACGCCCACCTTTCCGCCGACATGGATGTAGCTCTCGATCAGGCCCTCCTTGGTCGTGCGGTCGGCCTTCTTGGCGGCCGAGGCCGCGCCCTTCTTGCGAAGGATGGTGACCGCCTCCTCGACGTTCCCCTTGGCCTCCTCGAGGGCCTTCTTGCAGTCAAGGAGGCCCGCGCCGGTCTGGATGCGCAGGTCGTTGACCATCTTCGCTGTGATCGGATTGCTCATGGTCATTCGGCCTTGACGGGGGCCCTGCGCGGGCGGATGGGCTTGCGCTTCGCGATCGTGTCGGCCTCGACGGCCGCAAGGTCTATCGGGATGTCGATCTTGGAAAGATCCACCTCGCCGGGAGCAAGTTCAGCCGCGACCGGCTCGCTCACGGCCTGGGCCGCGGCCTTGGCGTCCGCCCCGCGCTGGGCCCGGCGCGAGTCGCGCTGGGCGAGGCCGGACTGGATCGCAGCCACGATCGTCTCGACGATGATGCGCACGGACTTGACGGCGTCGTCGTTGCCGGGGATCGGGTACGTCACGAGGGACGGGTCCGAATTCGTGTCGACGAGGGCCACCGAGGGGATCCCGCAGCGCGCGGCCTCGGCCACGGCGATCTTCTCATGCCCGACGTCCACGATGAAGAGCGCGGACGGCAGCCCGCCCATCTCCGCGATCCCGTTGAAGTTGCGCTGCATCCGGCTCATCTCGCGCTTGATGGCCGACTCCTCCTTGCGTGGGAGCTTGGACATCTCGCCGCTCGTCTCCATAGCCTGGTACTTCTTGTACTTCGCGATGGATTTCTTGACGGTCTCGTAGTTGGTCAGCGTGCCGCCGAGCCAGCGGTCGACCGAGAAGGGCATTCCCGTCGCGGCGGCGGCCTCGCGGACGATGTCCTTGGCCTGACGCTTCGTGCCGACAAGGAGGATGTTGCCGCCATTGCCCACGGTGTTCTCGATGAACGCGCAGGCCTTCTCCAGGTTCTCGAAAGTCTTGGCAAGGTCGATGATCGTGACCCCCTGGCGGTGGTCGAAGATGAAGGGCTTCGAACGGGGGTTCCAGCGCTTGGTTTGGTGCCCGAAGTGGACGCCTGCGTCCAGGAGGTCCTTAGGAGTGATGCTAATGCTCATATTGATCTGATGTAGCTGTCCGGTACACAGGCCGGCCAAAGAGGGCCGCCTTGCGATCGTGGTTGAACTGACGTTTTTGTGGGATGGTTTGGACTGACGGAACGTCCAAAAGACCGCCCCGGAGAGCCTCTTGCAAGCGCGAACTGAGAATTCCCCCGATTGGAGGGGTCGGTGGGCGGAAAAAGGCCAACCGCCCCTAGCCGGCTACGTATTAATACACATTAACTTCCGGATGATCTTCATGTTCCCTTTCCGGCATGAAATTAGGCCGCCCCTTCGCTCAAAGCCTTAGGCTGTTTAAGGCCGGGGCGGCGGCCCAGTCTCGGATCCCATCCGGAAACATTTCGATTGGCTTCAAATTCGAAGCAAATCAGTGTCATCACCCGGCTTTGCCTTTAATGAGGGCGGTAGCTTTCCACATTGCCTCAAACTTCAAAAATAAGGTCAACGAGCGGCTTCACGATCATGGAAGTTGCGCTCGCCGCGACGGTGCTTGCCTTGACTCTCACGGGCATGGTCCAAGTGATTCAATCAGGCTCGGAAATGCTCGATGTATCACGCAAGCAGACAATTGCAGCACAGATACTTCACGACGAGATCGAACAGGTCAGATTGCAAAGTTGGTCGTACGTGTCCGGGACGATACCAAGCACCATGACGACGATTCCGACCAATTCCCCCCTCGCAATAAGCACGGTGTTTGCCTCGGTAGGAGGGAATTTTACGTGCCAATATCAGGCTACCCAGGTCAAGGACATCGCCGGGAGCAGCATCCCGATGATGCAGGTAACCTTCAAGGTCACGTGGAGCGGTATTACGGGCCACTCATATTCGCGCTGGGCCACAACGCTGGTTAGCCAAAATGGCCTCTCAGTTGCTTTCCAAAGATCGTAGCAAACGCAACCCAAAGGAGGGAGGTTTCACGCTCGGCGAGCTGATGCTCGTCTCTTTCATATCGGCCTTCGTGTTTGCCGGCGTTCTCTCCGCATACGTCTTCCTCGGCCGTGGACTGACCCGCATGGGCAACGAAGAGATTCTGGACTCGAAGAGCAGGCTCGCGCTCTATTATTTCACCCAGGACGTAAGCTCGGCGGCCTGCGTCGACCCCAACGGGATGACCTCTTCACTGCTGAAACTCTGCTACCCGGACACATCGGACGAAGTGATCTACACCTTTAGCTCCGGTGCCGGGACCCTCACAAGAACGGTCACTGGAACCGCGCCGGCGCATCCCACGACAGTCCTTTTCTCCGGGCTCGCATCCTCTTCGAGCATGGGAAACATCGGCCTCTCGAGCTTTAGCTTCAACTATTATGACTCGAGCGGAGAGACGACAACGATCGCCCTGGCCGTGAAGCAAATCAACATGTCGTTCACAGGCGCCGCGGGACTTGCCGTTACCGGAGCGAAGTCACATCTAAGCTATGTCTCCCCGCGCGTCATGATGAAAAGCAAGCTTCTCGTTGGGGCATGGGGCTCCGGCGCGTACGGCAATGGGAATCCCTGATGCTCGCGCAAATCTCTCAATGAATCTGGCACAAGATCAACGGATACCAAGAAGCGAGCGAGGAGCGGCCATGCTTGCCGCCCTTTGCCTCGCAATGGTATTTGCGATATGTCTCACGAGCTATATCGCCCTTTGCTACACCGCGCTCACAGTGAGCACGCGAAATTTAGCCGAATCCCACGCCATAGAGCTCGCCGAGGCGGGAGTCGAACTCGCGCTCTATTCCGAAAGTAACAGTGATTGGGCAAGCTGGTATATCAGCAGCGGCACGGCTTACTCGGAATCGATGACGATGACATCGAGCGGGCTGGTTTTGAGCAGCAGCGGCCCGACCGCGCTGAATCTCGGCAATGGGGTAAAGGGAACTGTGTCGGTGACCATCACAAACTACCTCACGAACCCGTCGATTACTTCCACAGCGACCATGACCGTGCCAAACAGCAACACAGTTATCCGGAAAATCACTACTACGGCTGGAACCTCTCCCCTTTTCATGAATACGGTCGCTGCTATTTCCGGAAAGGTAAAATTTGCCGCCGCCAGCAGCGGAAGCATTGACAGCTACGATTCTAGAGCAGGCAGCTACGCATCACAATCCCGTGGCTATCAAGCGGTGGTCCTTTCGCAAGACATGTCGTCAACACGCACGGTTCGATTGGATACGGAGGCGCTTTATGGCTACGCCGTGGGTTACGATGGATCGGCCCCGACAACGACGGGATGGTTCATGGGTACGGGAAAAGTCGTCGGCCCTACCGATTCGACCAACACCTCGCCCGACATGACCCGGGTCATCAGTGATCCGGACCCATACCAGCCAATTTTCACAATCCCAACCGTCCCAACAGACGTGAACGGCACAATTCCTTCGTCTACCTACACCACGCAGTACGTGCTTTCGAAGGGGTCGCTCGGCACTCTCGGTTTGACCACTCCGCAATACTACCTTGCTTCGGGGATAAACATAACCTCGGGCACGGTGACCGTCGTTTCTCCGGTTGTGATCGTGCTCTACGGCAGCATGAATATCTCTGGGACAGGCGGAATTCAGCTCACCACGGCTAACTCAGCCCTCACGATATTCGTTGAAAATTCGAGTGCGACGATCGGCGCCAACGGGATAACGAGTACAATCGCGAATCCGCTCCCGAAGCGCGTCTCGATCCTCAGCACGAACAACAATTCTGCCTTCAATTCGATCACAATATCGACCACGACTTCATTCTTTGGGACGGTTTACTTTCCCTACCTCCCCATCACAATTAGCAGCTCTGCCACCATCTACGGCTCGATCATCGGGGATTCGGTGACCTTCACGGGTTCCTCTCCGACTATTCACTACGATTTGGCTTTGCGTTATCCCGATACGACACCAGGCGATTTTGCCTTCACATTGTTTTCGGGCTTCGGCTCGCCCCTTCCTCCCACGCTTCCAGGTAGTCTAACAGAATTAGTTGGTCCATAAGCCCCTTGGGGGCGTCCGACGCCGATTGACAGGCAAGGGCAGCTCTAGCCTAATGCTTTGCGCATGTTTAAACGCAAGGAGCGCCATGGTGTTTTGATAAACCTTACGGACCATTGTGTGCAGTTGGCCCGCCTAGGTCGAATGGACGTTCGGCCGCTCGTCGTGGATACCTTTGCGGAAGTCTCCGCGACAGATACAGGCTCGGTAGCCAGATGGCTTGACGTTAATTTTGGCGAACGTGCGGGAAGTTTTGTCTCGGCCTATTGTGGATTTCACCCGCCGGAACGCATTTTCCAGAGAGAATCGATCAATGTCCGCAAGCTTGTTGACCGTGAGTTCATTTACAATGCTGTCGCGGAACTGGCGAAGATAGTGTCGGCGAAAGCATGGCACGTGGCCGCTTTGAATCCAAGTGACGGCATGCCGCTTACGCCAGAGTCCAACAGCCGCACGGCGTTATTTCTAGGCGTACCCTGGGCTGCATCAAGGGAAGCTCAGGTAAAGCTTCGCGACTGGGGGGTGCGCCCCCGAAGGTTGGAATTGGGAACACCCGTGCTCCTCGGCGGACTTAGCCGTTATGCCAGTCTCACAGGATACCCTCATCTGATTGCTGCGTGTGAAATCTACCGAAATCAGACTCAACTTTACCTCATCGGTAAGGACGGCGTGCACACCCCACCGCCCTTACCCCACGGACTCCTGTCGATTGAAGAGGCCGCGATGAAGGAGCTTTCGGCGCCCGACGCAGCCGCGGCTCGCAAGCTGCTTGAGCAGCCGACAGAGGAGCTGAAACATCACGGAAGGCGATTGATTCGAATGCTGTCGAGGCACCTTAGGCCAGCCGTCGATTATTTTGAGATGCAGACAGGCCAACGCATTGGTGCGTTATTCTGTGCCCACCTACCGGAGCGATTAGCATGGCTTGAAGAGGCCCTTGCGACAGCAGTGGATCTTGAATATTTCTCGCCGGATTACGGCCAATGGCTGCCCTCCGTCGGCCTTGAGGCCCCAGGCCATACCCTGTTGGGTCCCTCGTGGATCCAACCACTGTCACTTGTCGCACAGCTGGCGCCAGCACCGGCAACGGCCGCTGCAAAAGCATGAGCGCCCGCGACCGTCTGTTTTTGTCCCCCCACTGGCATGTGGACTGCCGGCTAGTTGCCGAATTGCCTGAGGACAGTGTTGTCGGAATCCGATTCATCACTTATGCGATATCAATCGCGATCGCGATCGCATCGCTACTCTTTACTGGCTGGTACTCCTACGCGGATATAAGCCTTCGCCAGCAGATAGAAGACGCGAACAAGAGCCTAGAAGACAGCTATTGGGACGTGGCGGAGGTCCGGCGAATTCAGCGTTTTTATGAGGTCGAGGCCAAGAAGATCGAGAGCGCTTACAAGGATATCAACAATCCCATATTTTTCTCCGCGTTTATTTCGGAGATGGGGAAAATCCTCCCGAACACGATGGTCATAGATCTCATCGACTACGGCGACACCCGAACAGTCGTCCGTGGACGATTGCACGAGGACCCGGAAAGCGCGAGCCAGACGCTTGGCGCATATGTCGTGAAGTTGCGCAACGACCCTGCGGTCGGATCTTATTTTTCCTCGATTAACATTACGGCCCTTCAGCGTTCATCGGAAGACGAACAGATCATGACTTTCGAGGTCACATTTCATTTCAAGCCGCGCACCCCATGACCCTGGCGGACTTCATGAATTGGTTAGCGGTGGTTCGCAGATATCCTGTAAGTGCGCTCTGTGCAATTGTCTGCCTTTCATGCGGCATCGCTTGCTGGTATATCGCGGGCAACATGAGGTGGCTTGAGCTTGAGCGCAGGCAAGCGACACAAGATACCGACCTTGCGCAGTTGTCCTTAATTTCAGGTCCGTCGGTAAAGCAGGAGCGCCTTTCCGCCCTAGTGATCACACGCCAGATCGAGGACAACCTGGTCGTCGAGGACAACCTCGCCGAAAATCTCCAATATTTTTACCGGATTGAGGACCGTTCGAAGGCGCATCTGATAGAGCTTCGTCCCATGACCTCGGTCATTTCGGACTCAAGGTCGCTCTATAAGAAGGTTCCATTTTCCATAAGATTGACCGGGACCTACGACCAAGTTCTGGGATTCCTGCATGGAATCGAGACCGGGCCCCGTTTGGCCGAAATTTCTGCCCTCTCCCTGCGGAGGTCTGACCCAGGTAGCGTCTCGATTGCTGCGGACATGGAAGTTGAGTTGCTCGGAAGGAAATGAGCAAGCAGACCAAAAATCTAATTGCGCTAGCCCTGTTGACCGTGCTGACGGCAATTAGCTACCACATAAATATCGCCTCTCGGGCAACGAAAATTGCGGCGGTAAAGGCAGCGGCTGCTGCAAAGGCGGTGCAATTGGACAGTCCCCTTCAGGCTCGTTTTCGTAGGGTGCGGTCGGAAATGGACGGGCTTTATCATTACCGACTTAAACCGGCGCCATTAGATGCGAACGAGAGCCCATTTCGCATTCCGGCCGGTTTGAATTTTTCGGGAGACAAGCCGCCTCCGGTGACCGCAAAGGGAGCGCCGGACGCGCCAGTGGCCGCCAACGCGCCGCCCGAATTTGGAGAGAGCCTCCTGACCCATGCGATCTCGCTGACGCGATTCGGCGGGGTCGTGACCATGAACGACACGACGCAGCTCACCGTGAACGGCGAACTCCACAAACAGGGAGATGTGTTCACCGTGAAGATCCAGAACAGGCTGGTGCTTATCCGGATCAAGCAGCTTTCAACCTCATTTGTGACGCTCGCCCTCGACGACCCGGCATCCGGAACAGCGGAGATGAGGGTCAGGCTGAAATAGGGGAAAGGCGTTGACAGTTCGGCCCCTGGACAGCACGTTGCCCCTCCCTTTGTTGCAGGGTGGAGCAGCCTGGTAGCTCGTCAGGCTCATAACCTGAAGGTCGCTGGTTCAAATCCAGCCCCTGCACCCAATTTAGGCCCGGACAACTCGTCCGGGCCTTTGTTTTTCAAGGGTTTACGCATGTTAGGTGATTTTACCGTTTCGAGGTGAAACACCCTGGACGCCCTGAAACAAGGTGACCGATTACCCACACATCAACCCACACACCCCAACGTGCGCGCGTTCGCGAACGGCGTTCGTGATTAGATGACGATACGAGTTGAGTTCGGCCGTTCGAGGTCTCGCCGCTATGAAGCGGCAGTCCGATTTTGCCGCCGATTCCCGCGTTACTCGGAGCGCGTGGCCGACAGCGAAGTAATCCACGCGGTCGAGATTCATTCGAGTGATCGGGCAGACGTGGGCCGCCCTTATCGTCCATCGCCTCACGAACGACAAGGACCGGGAGGTCGTTGAGCGAGCATGTGGTGAAATCGACCGTTCAGCCTCCTCGTTCCTGCCGAACCTTCAACCGGGCGAAGCTGCCATCATCGAAACGGATTTTCCTATCCCCATGACGATCCAGATAGAACCCCCTTCGGGAGCATCAAGACCGGGAGAGAAGCTTATGCCCTGTCCCAAGTCATCCTGGACATTGGGTATGCCCTCAAGCACCGCTGGCTCTGAGATTGCGCTGGCCGAAATTCGGGATTCCTTCCACCGTGTTGGTACGATCTTCTCCCCCGTGAACTCCACCCTCCTCAAGCGTCTTTTTAGCGCAATCCATCAGGGCATGGATTCGGACGTGACGTTGTTGTGTGAGAAGATCATCAACGACGAGCGCCGTCGCGGACATGGCAATTTAGCCAAGGAACTTGCTGCCATCGTTGCCGCCCAAAAACAGGCGGGCAAACCGATGTTGCCGACTCAGACGCTTTCTCAGTTGCCGACCAGTCGGCGTGAGTCAGCACCCCTCGTCCAAAATATCCCGCACGAAAAGCTTCGCCACCATATGGTTCTCCCCACGGACGTGGAGGCTCGTTTCATGCGGGTGGAAAAGGAGTATGCTGCACGCGAACGACTCGCGAACTTTGGCCTGCGCCCGCGAAATCGAATTCTGCTTCATGGTCCTCCCGGTTGCGGCAAAAGTCTCGGAGCCGAACGTCTCGCGTGGGCCACGGGCCTATCGTTGCAGAAAGTGCGATTCGACACGCTCCTTTCCTCTTATTTCGGCGAGACGGCAACAAACCTCCGGAAGATTTTTGATGCCGCCACGGATCGCCCCATCGCCCTCTTTCTCGACGAATGCGATACCATCGCGCGTGTGCGCGGCGACCGCAACGACGTGGGTGAGATGTCCCGCATCGTGAACATGCTTTTGCAGCTCTTGGAGGATTTTCACGGTCAAGGGCTGGTCATTGCAGCGACCAATCTTGATGAAGCCCTCGATCCCGCGATTTTTCGGCGCTTCGATGAAGTGCTGGAAGTCCCCAAACCTGGCGCGACGGAGACCGTCCGTCTCTTGAAGCTGTCTTTCTCCACGCTTGCGACCGAACCGGATTTCCCTTGGCAGGAAGCCTCCGTGGCGATGGAGAACCGCTCCTGCTCTGAAATCGTAAAGGTTTGCCAAAACGCCGCCAAGCGTTCCGTCCTCGCCAGCCGCGAGCGGGTAACGTGGAAAGATTTCGAAGGGGCAATGGCTGAACAACGCCGCGTCGCATAACTCCGGGACTGATTCATGCCCGGAGAGTTTCCCCATCTCAACCTCCTTGAAGTCCGACGTGGGCCAGCCCGGCTGACGGGTTTCCGCGATCCTGATGAACGGGCGGCGGCTAATCGCGCCAACCGTCCCGCTCATTCCGGCCAGTTGCTCTCCGGTTTAAGCCGCGTCACCGCACACCGGCTCGAACTAACAGCCCAGCGTGAACAAGCCGGCCTGCCGGCAATACCGGGCGGTATGCCGTTCTTGGTGCAGGTGACGGATAGTTCTGTCCTCGAATTTCTCGCCAAGAAACTTGGGATCGAGGTCGTCGCCGAATACAGCGACGGGTTTGTAATCGTCGCAACGCAGGACGTAAACTTAGCCGAATTCCAGGCGATTGTGCGCGAGTTCGAACAGTCGGCGCATGGCAGCGGCCTAGCCGCTAGTGTGCTGGCCGTATTTGACGATGGCTCTTCCGAGGAGCGTGTGCGGCGCATTCTCACGGAATCGCTACACCCGCAATGGCCGTTGCCGGACGGACAAATCTACATCTTGGAAGTCTCCGTCCAAACGGCGGGCCTCGTAGGAAGTTTTGGCTCCAAGCCCGTTGAACCTCGGAAGAACGAGCAGCCCGAACAATTCGCGGCTCGCCTCCACGCCTGGGAACAGGAACGAGACCGGACCATGGCGGCGTGGGAAGAAGTCCGGATGCAACGCGAGGCCGCCCTCGAATCGTTAGTGCGTGCGTATCAGGGGGAATTCCTGACTGGCTTCATCGATAGTATCCCCGCCGAGGCGGAACACTTCGCGGCTTTTCCCGACAGTTTTTCGGCCCGGATTCGAATGTCCGGAAAAGGCTTCAAGGATCTGGTTCAAAACTTTCCCAATCTTTTCGAGGTGGCAGAGCCGGACGAACTCATCGGTGCGCCAGCCCTCTCGGCTGCCACGGCAACCGCCGACACGTTCGAGTTGACTCCGCCTGACGACGACGCTCCCACCGTTTGCGTGGTCGATAGCGGCATCCAAGAGGGCCATCGCTGGCTCGCACCTGCTATCGACGCAGCTTCCTCCCGTTGTTTTCTTCCGGGAGTCCCGGCCACGGAAGTCGCCGACCTAGTGCGACCGGGCGGGCACGGCACCCGCGTTGCGGGAGCGGTCCTCTATCCACGGGAAGTGCCGAAGGCCGGGACCGCCAAGGCCGTCGCTTGGCTACAGAACGCCCGCATCCTCGATGCGGGTTGCCTGATCCCGGATCGCTTGTTCCCGGCCTTGGCTTTGCAGCAAGTGGTCGCTCACTTTCACGGCGGACCGAAACGGACGCGGATTTTTAATCACTCTGTGGGAGCAAGCCAACCTTGCCGGTTGAACCGCATGAGCGTCTGGGCCGCCGAGATCGACCTATTGAGCCACCGCGAGGATGTCTTGTTCATCCAGGCCGCCGGCAATATATCAGGCACGAGCAACGTTCCCGGTGCGCCCGGAGTCAGTGAGCACTTGGCTGCCAATCGCGCACATCCCGCCTATCTATTGGAAGCCTCATCGCGCATCTCCAATCCCGCACAGAGCTTGCAAGCGTTAACGGTCGGTTCCGTCGCACTCGCCACCTTTCGTGGCGAAAACCATCAGTCGTTAGCCGAGGCCGAGCACCCGTCCGCTTTCAGCCGCAGCGGACTCGGCATGTGGTCCTCCATCAAACCGGAGGTCGTGGAAATCGGCGGCGACTATGCGCGCGATGCGGGCCAGCCGCCCCGACTCAGCTTTCCTCCGGAGGTTTGTCCGGAACTGGTGCGCTCAACCTTGCACGAACCCACCGCGGGTTACGCGGCAGACGAGGTGGGCACGTCCTATGCCGCGCCCAAGGTCGCGCATCTCGCTTGCCACCTTCAGGTACTCTTTCCCACGCATTCGGCCTTACTCTACCGAGCGTTGATCGTCCACTCGGCCCGTTGGCCCGCTTGGACCGTAGGCGTCGGCGGCGAGGACCAACTCGGCGTGTTGAAGACCATCGGTTATGGTCTTCCGGACCTCGCGCGGGCCACGGAAAACACCGAACACCGGGTGACCCTGATTACGGATACAGTCTATGAACTGGAAGCGGGCGAGGCCGCCGTTTTTTCCGTTCCCATCCCCGCTGAAATCCGTCGTCCCGGTCTCGACCGGCTCATTCGCGTCGATGTCACGCTTTCCTATTCCGCCGAGGCCCGGCGCACGCGCAAGGCGCGCACCGGCTATCTTTCGACTTGGCTCGACTGGATTTCTTCGCGACGCCGCGAAACCGAAGAGAGCTTCCGCCGGCGGGCCTTCACCGATACCGACGAGAACGTCGCGCGCAACGGCGATTCGTTTGGCTGGGTCTTGGAAAAACGTCCCCAGCATGGAGACATTGTCGGTGCGTCTCGTGATAATGGCACCGTGCAACGCGATTGGGCTTTCGTTCCGAGCTACGATCTTCCCGAAGTTTTCTGCGTCGCTGTCCGTGGGCATGCCGGCTGGGCGGGCGATGCGGCGGGAGCGAAAGCCCGTTTTGTGCTCGTAGTCAGCTTTGAAGCCGTGAATGCGGATGTGCCAATTTACGTGCCTGTGCAGGCAGAAATCGAAGCCGCCCGAGTCCGCCAAGAGGTTCAAGTTTAGCCCTCCCTTGCCATTCGGTCTGCCGCAACCAAACACTGAAGTATAGGACGCTAGCGCAGACCGAAGGCCGAGAATACGACCGTTCCTTTACGTTTGGAGCCAATGCTTCCAGATCATGACCATTGCGGCGGTGTCCAATTCGCAGTATTGGCGGAGCAACTTTTCGCAATTTACCCGCGTCGTTTCATTGTTATCTGAGTTGAAGATTAAATCCTGGTAAACGCGGATAGCGCCTGTGCCCTCATAAACTACCTGGTCTTCATGCTCCGCGCCTTCTCCTAGTGGCAGCGGCTCAAGGGTCAGATATCCGCAATGCACATTGCGGGCGCTCAGCCCTCGCTCAGCTCTTTTAGCTCGCGCTTCATCTCGACTTGCAACTCTTTTTCGGTTGGCAGGTGCAGCTTGTAGCGGCTGGTGAAGATCGTCTTTTGCTGTTCCGGGCCAAGAGTATATTTGACCACGGTGTCGTTCTTGTCCGTGCAAAGGATGAGACCAAGCGTAGGGTTGTCGCCCTCCGTGCGGATTTCGCGGTCATAGAAATTCACGTAAAGCTGGAGCTGACCAAGATCCTGGTGGGTGAGCGTGCCGGTCTTGATGTCCAGGATCACGTAGCATTTCAGAATTGTGTGATAGAACACGAGGTCGATGTAGAAGTGGTCGCCATCGAGGGTGATTCGCTTCTGGCGGGCAACAAATGCGAAGCCTTTGCCTAGCTCCAGGAGGAAGGCTTGCAGGTTGTTGATGAGGGCCTGCTCGACGCGAGACTCCACCAGCTTGTGCGACTCGGGGAGTCCAAGAAATTCGATCACAACGGGGTCTTTGAAAACGTCGGCAGGCTGTAGGATTTGATGCCCTTTGTTCGCAAGTTTGAGCAGCCCTGCCTTATCCCGGCTCTTGGCCAGGCGCTCGTAAAGGAGGCTGTTAATCTGGCGTTCCAGTTCGCGGGCACCCCAGTGGTTCTTTAGGGCTTCAAGCTCGTAGAAACCACGCACTTCCGGCCGCTCGACCCGAAGGAGCGTGCGGTAGTGGGTCCAGGAGAGGTTCGAATGGAGGCGACCGGGCTTCCATGGTTCTGCGCTTGGGCGAAGCGAGACTCGGGATTCCCCACGCACTGCGTGGAGAATTGGCGCCTTACCTGCGGCTCCGCCTTCGGACGATTCTCCACGCACTGCGTGGAGAATTTGATCCGGCTCCAAAAGCTCCGCATAGATCAGGTAGAACTGCTTAAAATAGAAAAGATTTTGGGCGGAGTAACCAGGGCCAAAATCTCTGGTGATCCGGGCCGACAGACTCTCGACCAGCTTCTTGCCATATCCGGCCCGCCCCTTTCCTTTCTGCTCCTCCTCGACGATCTCCCGGCCCACCAGCCAGTGCGCGACGACCTGCGCGGTGTTGACCGAGCGCGCCGCGCGGATGCGCGCCGATTCGAGAATCTGGCGTACACGGTCGTAGACGCTAGGCAGTTTGGGCGAGGGCATTGGATTCCGGTGGGACGTTAGCGGGCTGCGGTCAGTTCGACCATCTCCCGAGGCGTGAGGCGATGCAATAGTTCGTCTCGCACGGGCTACAAGAGGCGCTCCCAATGGTCATGGTCTTGAGCTTGGCTTTTACCTCCGTGCGACCAATAGGCTTCGGCCCACCAGGCGCCCTTCAACGCCGAGGGTCATCGCGCCCACTCTGCCGCCAGCAAAGGCTTCGAGGTCAGCACGCCGAACGCGGAAACTACCGGGCATGATTTCGAGCTTTTTCAATCGGCCCGATTGAAGAATCCGCCAGAGGGTGGCTCTGCTGACGCCAAGGAACCTCGCCGCCGCCGTCATGCCGTAAAGCAAGGGGCCAGTGGTTGTCTCGGACGGTGCCGAAACCTTACCTTCGAGAATCTGGTCGATCTGTGCCTGCTTCTCGGGATCGGCTTGAAGGAACTTCATGAGTCTTTCGTTGGGATTGGCGTTGTTCATTGCGTTATCCTTCATGCTTTGCTTTTGGCGACTCGTTGGATTCGGTGAGGCTTACACCGTTGGTGCAGAGGTGCGGGAGGCATTCGCTGATCCGGCAACAGAATAGGACAATTCCTCGGGCATTGCGGCTGGCGCGCTGGCGATTTCAACCGATTGCGCGCGAAAAGTAATCTCGGTGGATTTCATGCGCCCATTATCGCGCAACACAGCGAGCCCGGATAGGGCCTCCGTGAAGGTGCCAGATTGTCCTAATCTCGGCCTCTTTTTGGCATAGGCTATGCTGGGGCCGAACCTGATCCGATCAGATAGACCGGCTCCTCCCGACCCTAGCAGGGCGTTGAAGAACGGGCGATTTCCCGACCGAAAACAAATTCTCGATCAAATTGCATATAGAGCGGTCATTTCCTGACGCGAAAACGGTGTGTGCGAGCCCGAATCGAGCCCGTTTAATGGCTTTTGATGGTGAATTTTTTCGACTTTGGACACCGCGGGCACGGCGGGCTTTAGGCCCGCGACATTTCTGGAGGTCCGAGCGAGAGCTTGGCCATCCGGATCAGATTGCAGGTCGCGACGACGTACTGGCTCGCCGCGTGGGTGCGCTCGACACCACGGTAGCGGCTGCGACGGAAGCAGCCGATCGTTTTGCTCCAGCCGAAGATGTTTTCGATCTGTCGGCGGGAGCGCTGGCTGAGGGCGTACGCATGCGAGCGGATGCGCACGCCCAAAGTTCTGCGCTGAGCGCAGGCTGCCGGGTGCGGAATGACCTCGCGGGCACGAACCCCTTCGATGAACGGCCGGGAACAATACCCGGCGTCGGCGCCGAGGGTGCGCGGATTAAACCCACGTTCCTGAAGTTCTTTGACCTGTTGCACTGCGACCGCAGCTTCCGGGGCCCCGACGGCGGGCTGGACCTCGAACAGCACGCAAAGTCCGTGACGATTTTCCATCGTCGCATGACCGGCGAAGCACAAGCGGGCCTCCCGGCCGCTGCCCTTGCGCACCAGTTTGGCCTCCGGATCGGTCGTCGACTCGTGAGTCGCATTGCTTCGTTTTTCACCCTTGAAGTCGCTCCAGCCGTTGCCGTCGCCGGGCCCGTCCTTCGGGTTCGCATCTTCGGAGCCCTTTTTCTTGAAACTCTTCAAAGAGGCCCACGATTCGATCAGCGTCCCATCGACAGAGAAGTGTTGGTCCGAGATCCAATGCTTGGCCTTCGCGAACCAGACCACCTCGGCGAAAAACAGGTCGGCAACCTTGTGATGCAACAAGCGCGCTTGGTTCTGCGAGAACGTCGAGTGATCGAACACGGGCTCGTCCGGATTCAGGTCCAAGAACCAGCGGAAGAGCAGGTCATACTGCAGCCGCTCGCAAAACTGACGCTCCGAGCGGATCGTGTAGAGCGCCATCAGCACCTTGGCCAGAAGCAGTCGCTCCGGCGGAATCGATGGCCGTCCCGCCTCGGCGTAAAGTTCCTCGAAGTGGGCGTCCATCTCTCGCAGCACCACATGAAGAATCGATTTGATTGCGCGGATCGGGTGCTTCGACGGAATCATCGTCTCCACATTCAGAAGGCACGCCACGCTCACCTGGCTTTCCTTTCTTCCTCTCATTCCCTCACTCCAGCACGGACCCCGCAGGAGTCGAGTTTTTCAACAAACTGCTAGGTTCACAATCTCTACTGTAGCACAATCAGATAGACGTCCCTATGGGGTCTTCTCCTCCCCAAGATCGGGTTTCGAGAGGCTAAGCAATCTCGAGTTGAACACTGAGTAGCTCAGAAGGGTAT